>Ga0209777_10004838_pt1 | contig 15780 bp, 11 predicted proteins | sample FrelakmetHBP12HB_FD_187147 | JGI IMG/M metagenome (GOLD analysis project Ga0209777, IMG submission 187147) | Freshwater lake sediment microbial communities from the University of Notre Dame, USA, for methane emissions studies -HBP12 HB (SPAdes)... | ecosystem: Environmental > Aquatic >... | reverse complement strand
TCCGATCTAGCTTACGGCGCGGCATTCACTCTGCAGGAGCTGCTGACCGTGAAGAGCGATGACGTTTTAGGCAGGACCAAGATCTACGAATCTATAGTGAAAGGCGAACATACTTTGAAGCCCGGAACGCCCGAATCATTCAACGTTCTGGTGAAAGAGCTACAGAGCCTCGGCCTTGACATAAGGATGGAGAGAAAGACGCCTTCCGATACAGAGAAGGGGAAAAAGTAATTGAAGAACTCGATGAATAATATGATGGATGAAGTAAATCCGTTCAACGCTATAAGCATCAAGATAGCGTCGCCGGAGATTATAAAGAGCTGGTCAAAGGGCGAAGTGAGGAAGCCCGAGACGATCAATTACAGGACATTGAAGCCCGAGAAGGACGGCCTATTCTGCGAGAGGATATTCGGGCCTACCAAAGACTACGAATGCAATTGCGGAAAGTATAAAAGGATAAAGCACAAAGGCATAGTCTGCGACAGGTGCGGCGTCGAAGTTACCCGTTCGAGCGTGCGCAGGGAGAGGATGGGCCATATTGATCTTGCCTGTCCGGTCTCGCACGTATGGTTCTTTAAGGTCATTCCTTCCAGGATAGGCATATTGATAGGCATGACCTCCAGAGAGCTCGAGAAAGTATTGTACTACGAAGAGTATATAATCACTGACCCCGGTGACACACCATTAAAAAAGGGAGAGCTTCTGCCCGAAGAGAGGTATAAAGAGTTCAGGGAGAAGTACGGCAATAAGTTCACCGCCAAGATGGGCGCGGAGGCCATAAGGGACCTCCTGAAAGATGTTGAACTTAATAAGCTTACAGATAAGATCAGAAGAGAGATGAAGGAGTCAAAGTCCGATAATACTCAGAAAAAGAGCGCGAAGATGTTAAGGATCATAGAGATGCTCAAAGCTTCGGGCAACAAGCCAGAGTGGATGATCCTGACCACGCTTCCGGTAATACCGCCGGACTTAAGGCCGCTCGTCCCGCTGGATGGCGGAAGGTTCGCGACAAGCGATCTCAACGACCTTTACAGAAGGGTTATAAATAGAAATAACAGGTTGAAGAAGCTTATAGAATTGAAGGCGCCGGAGATCATCATACGCAATGAGAAGAGGATGCTTCAGGAGGCGGTCGACGCGTTATTCGATAACGGAAGGCATGGCCGTCCGGTCCTCGGCCCGGGGAACAGGCCGCTGAAATCATTGAGCGACATGTTGAAGGGCAAGCAGGGCCGCTTCAGGCAGAACCTTCTCGGCAAGCGCGTAGACTATTCCGGCAGGTCCGTTATAGTGATAGGCCCCGAATTAAAATTAAATGAATGCGGATTGCCGAAGAAGATGGCGCTCGAACTCTTCGAGCCTTTCATAATAAAGAAGCTAAGGGAAAAAGGGTTTGTCCATAGCATAAAGAGCGCCAAGAAGATGGTGGAGAAGGCCAAGCTCGAAGTGTGGGACATACTCGATGAAGTCATAAAGGAACATCCCGTCATGCTGAACAGGGCCCCCACGCTCCATCGGTTGAGCATACAGGCTTTCCAGCCCGTATTGATAGAAGGTAAGGCGATACGAATACATCCGCTCGTCTGCACTGCGTTCAACGCCGACTTTGACGGTGACCAGATGGCGGTGCATGTTCCTCTTTCGGTAGAGGCCCAGATGGAAGCGCGGTTGATGATGATGTCTTCAAATAATATATTTTCGCCGGCGGACGGCAGGCCGATAACAACGCCTACGCAGGATATAGTATTGGGTTGTTACTATCTCACCAAAGAGAAGCCGGGCGCCAAGGGCGAGGGGATGTCATTCTCTTCGCCTGAAGAGGTCATAGTGGCATACCAGGACGATGAAGTCCAGATCCATGCCAAGATAAAGGTTTCGATAGACGGCAATACGATAGATACCACGGTAGGCAGAACGCTATTCAATCAATATCTGCCCAAAGGCATAAAGTTCTTTAATGATACGATGAGCAAGTCCAAGCTCAGCGGCGTCATAAACGAATGTTATAAAGTGAAGGGCCACCAGGCCGTAATAAAATTATTGGACGATCTGAAGAAAGCCGGCTTTGAGGAAGCGACAAAGGCCGGCCTTTCCATATCCGTTGACGATCTGAAGATACCGCATAAGAAACAGGAGTACCTGGACAGGACGAAGGCGGACGTCGCGCACATAGATGATCAATACAGGAAGGGCCTTATAACCGACAGGGAGAGGTACAATAAGATAATAGACCTATGGACCCACACCACAGATGACGTATCCGATCTTATATTCCAGGAGCTCGATCTCTTCAATCCGGTATTCATGATGGCGGACTCGGGGGCGCGCGGTTCAAAGCTTCAGATAAGGCAGCTTGCTGGCATGAGAGGTTTGATGGCCAAACCTTCCGGCGAGATCATTGAAACGCCTATCACGGCTAACTTCAGAGAGGGCCTCACGGTATTAGAGTACTTCATCTCGACGCACGGAGCGCGCAAAGGATTGGCGGATACCGCGTTGAAGACTGCGGATTCCGGTTATATGACGAGGCGCTTGGTCGATGTGGCGCAGGACGTCATAATCAGCATAGATGATTGCGATACCGTTAATGGCATCCTGATAAGCGCGATAATCGAGGGTGATGAAGTGGTCGTTCCTCTTTCGGAAAGGATAATAGGCAGGGTCGCTCTCGACAATATAGTCGACGTTATTACGGATACGGTGCTGGTCGAGGCCGGAAGCGAGATAACTATGGAGAAGGCGAAAAGAATAGAAGAGGCCGGCATAGAGAAGATAAGGATAAGAAGCGTCCTTACATGCGAAGCCAAGCGCGGAGTCTGCGCGAAGTGCTATGGCAGAGACCTCGCGACAGGCCACGTGGTAGATCTCGGCACCGCGGTCGGCATAATAGCCGCTCAGTCCATAGGCGAGCCCGGAACCCAGCTTACGATGAGAACATTCCATATCGGCGGTACCGCATCGAGGATAGTCGAGCAGTCATACATAGAGTCGAAGAATGAAGGTATTATTAAATATCATAATTTAAGGGTAGTGAAGACCAGAAAAGAGGGTGAGTTCGTAGTATTGAACAGGAACGGCCAGATCAGCATCAATGACGGCGATGGCAGGGAGCTTGAAAGGCACACGCTGCCTCAAGGTTCTTTGATCCGCGCGGGTGATGATGAAAAAGTCAAGGCAGGGACGATATTTGTTAAGTGGGATCCTTACACGGTGCCCATCCTGACAGAAGTTTCGGGCCATCTAAAGTTCGAAGATATCAAAGAAGGCGTGACGATGAAAGAAGAGCTCGATCCCGCCACGAGGCTTAAGAACAGGGTCATTGTGGAACATAAGGGTGATTATCACCCGCAGATAATCATCATAGATCCGAAAGATGAGGTTCTGGCGATATATCCGATCCCGGCCGGCGCTCACATCATGGTTCATGACAGATCCGCCGTTACCGCCGGTGATATATTGGCGAAGACTCCCCGTGTAGTTACAAAGACGAAAGATATCACGGGAGGCCTGCCGAGGGTCGCGGAGCTATTTGAGGCAAGGCGCCCCAAAGATCCGGCGATAATAAGCGAAATAGACGGCGTCGTGGAGTTCGGCGAATCCAAAAAAGGGCAGAAGAGGGTCGTAGTGACCTCATCTACCGGAATGAAGAAAGAGTATCTTATACCGCACGGAAAGCATCTGAACGTCTATAAAGGTGATAAGATACTTGCCGGCGAGCAGATCATAGATGGGCCGGTAGTCCCGCAGGATATATTAAAAGTCTCCGGAGATAAGAAATTGCAGGAGTACCTTGTCAATGAAGTCCAGGAAGTTTACAGATTGCAGGGTGTAAAGATAAACGATAAACATATAGAGGTCATAGTAAGGCAGATGCTGGGCAAGGTCAGGATAGAGGATCCCGGCGATACGATATTCCTCTCGGGCCAGCAGGTGGACAGGAACGTATATTTGGACGAGAACAAAAGGACCGTCAAGAAAAAAGATAAGCCCGCCAGCGCGACGCCGGTGCTATTGGGCATAACGAAGGCGTCTCTTAACACTGAGAGCTTCATCTCGGCCGCGAGCTTTCAGGAGACGACGAGGGTATTGACCGAAGCCGCGGCCAACGGCAAGATAGATTATTTGAGAGGATTAAAAGAGAATGTGATCATGGGCCATCTGATCCCCGCAGGAACAGGCTTCGATATTCACAGAAATATAGATATGGTAAAGCATGTTTTCGAAGAAGATAAAAAAGAAGAGAAGTCCGAAGAGACAAAAGGGGAAAAGAAGGAAGAAAAGAAATAATTATGCCTACTATAAGCCAGCTTATAAGGCTCGGAAGAGTCAAGTTCACAAAGAAGAGCAAGTCGCCCGCGCTCAAAGGCTGCGCCCAGAGGCGCGGAGTATGCCTGCAGGTCAAGACCCAGACCCCTAAGAAACCTAACTCTGCGCTTAGAAAAGTCGCGAGGGTAAGGCTCACGAATTCAGTCGAAGTGACCTCCTATATACCGGGAGAAGGGCACAATCTTCAGGAGCATTCGATAGTCCTGGTGAGAGGCGGAAGGGTGAAAGACCTTCCGGGAGTAAGATACCATATCGTAAGAGGCGTTCTCGATACGGCCGGAGTGGCCAACAGGAAGAAGTCGCGTTCAAAGTACGGTGCCAAGAAGCCTAAAGAGGCAAAAGCGCCCGCCGCGAAGGCAGCTAAAGCTAAGGAAGAGAAATGAGAAGACGTAGAGCCGAAAAGAGAGAGATAATTCCCGATCCTAAATATAAGAACGTTACGGTCGCCAAGTTCATCAACATGGTTATGGAGAGAGGCAAGAAGGCCGTGGCGGAAAGGATAGTATACAGGTGTTTTGATATATTGGCCCAGAAGACCGGCAAGGGGTCTCTGGAGGTCTTCCTGAAGGCACTCGATAACGCGAGGCCGTTGCTGGAAGTTAAGCCGAGGCGCATAGGCGGCGCTACTTACCAGATACCCATTGAGGTCAGGAGCGAGCGCGGCGTATCAATAGCGATGAGGTGGGTGCGCAACTTCGCGAGAGTAAAGAAGGGCAAGCCTATGGAGATAAAACTTGCCGATGAGATACTTGATGCGTATAAAGGCGAAGGAAGCAGCATGAAGAAGAGAGAAGATACGCATAAGATGGCGGAGGCGAATAAAGCGTTCGCCCATTACAGATGGTAGGAGTATAGTCGTAAGTTATAAGTGGTAAGTTGTAAGATTGAAGCTTATAACTTAACACTTACAACTTAAAACTGAAAATGATATCATCCTTAACATTGGAAAATATAAATAAAATGACAGAGAAAAAAGAGTTAACCAGAATAGAAAGCTTGCGCAATATCGGTATAATCGCGCATATAGACGCCGGTAAGACCACCACTACCGAAAGGATACTCTATTGCACCGGGATAATACATAAGATCGGCGAGGTGGATGACGGCACGACTTCGATGGACTTCATGGTGCAGGAGCAGGAGCGCGGCATAACGATAATGAGCGCCGCGACCACATGCTTCTGGAAGGATAAGAATATAAATATAATCGATACTCCGGGGCATGTCGACTTCACCGTAGAAGTTGAGAGATCGCTTAAAGTATTGGATGGGGCCGTGGTCGTATTTTGCGCGGTCGGAGGAGTCCAACCTCAATCCGAAACGGTATGGAGACAGGCGGATAAGTACAAGGTCCCCAGGATAGCATTTATAAATAAGATGGATAGGACCGGCGCCAATTTCTTTTCCGTTGTAGAGAGCATACATACAAGGCTTGGCGCGAAACCTTTGATCCTGCAGATCCCGATAGGCGCGGAGGCTAATTTTGCCGGAGTGGTAGACCTGGTGGCCATGAAAGCTATTGTCTATAAGGGAGAAGATGAAAACTCCACGTTCGATATCCAGGAGATACCCGCGGAGCTAAAGAAACAGGCGAGCGAATACCGCCATAAGCTCATTGAAAAATTGGGCGAGGCGAATGAGATAGTGATGGAAAAGTACATAAACGAGGAAGGCATATATCCGCAGGAATTGGTCGATCACATACGGCATGCGACAGTCACCGGCAAGATAGTGCCGGTCCTTTGTGGCGCATCGGCCAGACACAGGGGCATACAGCCGCTCTTGGATGCGGTAGTCGATTATCTGCCGTCACCGGTAGATATACTGCCTGTCAAAGGCATCAACCCCGAGACAAAAGAAGAAGTAACGCGTAAGCCTTCGGATGATGAGAAGTTCAGCGGCCTCATATTCAAAATAAAAGCGGATCCGTTCGTGGGCAAGCTGGCTTATCTAAGGGTATATTCCGGCGTGTTAAAATCAGGAGAGTACGCTTACAATTCCACCAAGGATGCGAAGGAACGCGTGGGAAAATTAGTAAGGATGCATGCGAACAAGCAGGAGATAGTCCTAGAGGCGCGCGCCGGAGATATCGTAGCGGCCGTAGGCTTAAAGAACACAAAGACCGGCGATACTATCTGCGATGAGGATAATCCTATAGTGCTTGGGGCCATAACCTTTCCGGAGCCCGTCATATCGATGTCGATAGAGCCTAAAACAAAAGTTGACGAAGAGAAACTTGGGATGGCTTTAAATAGATTGGAAGAGGAAGATCCTACTTTTAAAGTAACATATAACAAAGAGACAGGCCAGACTATCATAAGCGGCATGGGCGAGCTGCACTTGGAAATTATCATAGACAGGATGCTGCGCGAATTTAACGTTGCCGCGAACGTTGATAAGCCGCAGGTCGCTTATAAAGAGACTATAACCAGGAGTTCAAGAGCGGTGGGCAAATTTATACAGCAGTCGGGCGGCCGAGGCCAATACGGTCATGTCGTCTTCGACGTAGCTCCCGCGCCAAAAGGCGCTGGCGTGATATTCAACAACAAGATAATAGGCGGCGCCATACCGAGAGAATATATATCATCTGTTGAGGAGGGCGTCATAGACGCCGCTTTAAACGGGTACCTTGCCGGATATCCGGTGACCGATGTAGAGGTGACGCTCGTTGACGGGTCGTTCCATGAAGTCGACTCATCGGATATAGCTTTCAAGATGGCCGCCAGGATCGGCTTTAATGAAGGGTTGAAGAACGGCGGGTCGGTGCTGTTGGAGCCTATAATGAATCTAGAAGTTGAGACGCCCGAAAATTATCTCGGAGATGTTATCGGAGACTTAAGTTCACGGCGTGTGCGTATCTCGGAGATGTGCGACAGGGGAAATCTCAAAGTTGTGCGCGGGCATGCGCCCTTGAGCGAAATGTTCGGTTATTCTACCGTGGTGAGGAGCCTTTCACAGGGAAGGGCAACCTATACAATGGAGCCTTCCTTCTTCCAGGAAGTGCCTAAAAATATATCGGAGAAGATAGTCCAGGCAAATAGCGGTAACGAGACTCGTAAAAAGATATAATATGTAATAGGAGAGGTCCTTCGACTGCTCCTATTTAGTCGCAGTCTCAGGATCAAATTTCGCTTCGCGGAATTTTCTATACGGAGCGAGGGAAAATTTGTTTCACAAATTTGGAGGTATTTATGGCAAAGGAAGCGTTTGTTAGAAATAAGCCTCACGTGAACGTAGGGACTATCGGCCACATAGACCATGGCAAGACTACCCTCACCGCATCGATACTTGCGACTTTAGCCAAGAAGGGCAAAGCGACCGCCAAGTCATACGCTGATATCGCCAAGGGCGGCACCGTAAGGGACGACTCCAAGATACTGACGATCGCGGTAGCCCACGTGGAGTACGAGACCGACAAGAGGCATTACGCCCACATAGACTGCCCGGGCCATGCCGACTTCATCAAGAACATGATTACAGGCGCCGCCCAGATGGACGGAGCGATACTCGTGGTATCGGCAGCTGACGGCCCGATGCCCCAGACAAGAGAGCATATACTATTAGCCCGCCAGGTCAACGTCCCTTCGATAGTCGTATTCTTAAACAAAGTCGACATAGTCGAAGACAAGGAGCTCGTAGACTTAGTAGAGCTTGAGGTAAGAGAGCTCCTGACCAAGTATAAATATCCGGGAGACAAGACACCCATCATAAGGGGCAGCGCTTTGAGTGCCATGAATAACCCAGGAGATGCTGCTATCACAAAACCTATATTCGACCTTTTGGACGCCGTAGACACATTCATCCCCACTCCCACCAGAGAGATAGACAAGCCGTTCCTGATGCCGGTAGAGGACGTATTCTCTATCACCGGACGCGGCACCGTAGCTACAGGCAGGGTGGAGAGGGGACAGATAAAGACAGGCGAAGATATAGAGATAGTGGGCATAAAGCCCACGAAGAAAAGCGTAGTCACAGGTGTCGAGATGTTCAGGAAGCTCCTCGATTCAGGGCAGGCCGGAGATAACATAGGAGTTCTCTTAAGAGGCATTGAGAAGGCGGACGTCGAAAGAGGTCAGGTATTAGCTAAACCAGGATCGATAACCCCTCACACAAAGTTCAAGGCCGAGGTCTATATATTGACCAAGGAAGAAGGCGGGCGCCACACACCGTTCTTCAACGGATACAGGCCACAATTCTATTTCAGAACTACCGACGTTACCGGAGTGGTCACTCTGCCAAAAGGCACCGAGATGGTGATGCCCGGGGATAACGTCTCTGTAGAAGTGGTGCTTATAACCCCCATAGCCATGGAGAAGGAGCTGCGCTTCGCTATACGTGAAGGCGGCCACACCGTAGGCGCAGGGGTCGTGACTGAGATTATAGAGTAGTAAGGACTGAGTAAATGCAAGAAGCTATCACTTTTGAATGCACTGTATGCAAGAACAGGAATTATCACACTACTAAGAACAAGAAACAGAATCCGGATAAGCTGCAGCGGAGCAAATTTTGCAAGTTTTGCAAGAAGCACACGCCGCACAAGGAAATGAAATAGAGGTAGAATCCTGCTGTAGGGCGGGAGTCTAAAGGTTTATAGGAGCGTCGGTTAACGGTAAACCAACGGTCTCCAAAACCGTGACTGGGGGTTCGATTCCTCCCGCTCCTGCCACCTTCATACCATCATATTGATTCACAATCAATATATATAGGTAAGGGGTCAGGCACAAAAGCGATAGGTGAATATTGCTATGGCGAATAAAATTGTCGGTTTTTTCAATGATGTAAAGCTCGAGATGGGCAAAGTATCATGGTCCACTAGAGATGAGCTTATAGGCTCTACGATAGTAGTTATAGTATCCCTGGCCATTTTATCCGTATTTATAGGCTTATGTGACGTTGTGCTATCATCGGCTGTAAACATAATAATGTCGAGAGTCTAAATGGCTAAGCAGTGGTACGTTATACACACACAGACAGGATACGAAGACAAGGTCAGGAAGTCCCTGGAGGCTAAGATCAAGGCAGGGCTTGGCGGCGGCGGTATCTTTCAGGTACTGGTCCCGATAGAGCAGGTTTCCGAGATAAAAGGCGGCAAGAAGAAGATATCGGAAAGAAAGTTCTTCCCCGGTTATATACTCGTTGAAATGGATCTTACGGATGACAACTGGTATATGATCAAGAGCATATCCGGCGTAACAGGCTTCGTAGGCGCGGGGGCAAGGCCGATACCGTTGAGGACCGATGAGATAGATACGATACTCAGGCAGGCTAAGGACGCCAAGGAGAAGCCCACTCCCAAGGTTATGTTCGAGAAGGGCGAAGCGGTGCGCGTAACGGAAGGCCCGTTCATGAACTTTAACGGGACGATCGAAGAGTCCAATGCCGGCAAAGGCAAGATCAAGATAATGATATCGATATTCGGCAGAGCGACGCCGGTCGAATTAGAGATGTGGCAGGTGGAGAAGATATAGAGATTAGTAACTCGTAACTAGTAACCAGTAACTCGTAATTGGACAGATGTTCCTGCATTCAGGACCAACCTTTTACTAGTTACGGGTTACGGGTTACGAATTACGGGAATAATATGGCGAAGAAGATAAAGACGACTATCAAACTATACTGTCCGGCGGGTGCCGCGAATCCGGCGCCTCCGGTAGGCCCCGCTTTGGGCCAGCACGGTTTGAACATAATGGACTTCTGCAAGCAGTTCAATGCCAAGACCCAGGGCCAGGACGGATTGACTCTTCCGGTAGTTATAACCGCTTATGAGGACAGGACATTTACCTTTATTATCAAGAGCCCGCCATGTTCAGTACTTTTAAAGAAAGCATGCGGACTGGCAAAGGCAAGCGGCGTTCCCAATAAAGAGAAGGTGGGGAAGGTCACCATAGATCAATTGAAAGAAATAGCTTCCTTAAAGATGAAGGACCTCAATGCGCCGGACATGGATAAGGCAATAAAGATGGTCGCTGGAACGGCTCGCAGCATGGGCATTGACGTAGAAGGAATAATTAGTTGATAGTTAATAGTTGCTAGTTGATAGTTTATTGTTGTTAGTTTAAGGTTGAGAGCAAAAAATATGGCGAAGATATCAAAAAGGATGAAAGCCGTCAATGCCTCTTTCGACAGGACCAAATCGTATTCATTAAAAGAGGCGATAGCGATAGTTAAGAAGTCCCCGAAGACGAAGTTCGATGAGACCCTGGAAGTCTCAGCGAAGCTTAATGTGGACCCGAAGCAGGCGGCATCTTCTTCAATAAGAGGAACGGTGGCACTTCCGAACGGCACCGGGAAGAAGGTCAGGGTCATAGTATTCTGTAAGGGCGAGGAAGAGAGAAAGGCCAGAGAGGCCGGGGCCGATTTTGTAGGCGCCGAAGATCTCGCGGCTAAAATAAGCGGCGGGTGGCTCGATTTCGACGTCGCGATAGCAACTCCAGATATGATGAAAGACCTGGCGAAACTGGGAAAGATCCTGGGGCCCCGCGGCCTCATGCCCAATCCGAAGTCCGGCACAGTGACACAGGATACGGCCAGGACGATAAAAGAGGTGAAGGCCGGCAAGATAGAGTTCAAGATGGATAAACAGGCCGGCATACACGCGCCGGTGGGCAAGATGTCATTCACGGAGGAAGCCCTCTTCTCGAACGCGCATGTTCTGATCGACGCGATAATGAGCTCCAATCCGGGCGGGCTGAAAGGGCATCATGTAAAGTCGCTCTATCTATCCTCGACTATGGGGCCCGGCGTGAAGCTGGATATAGCCGAATTCAGGTAAAAATATGGATAAACAGGGATACGGAAAACTTTGTAAAGATAGAATGATCGATGAGATCCTGAAGGACCTTAAGAATAAGCCCAATTTCTTCATCACCAATTTTATGGGGTCCTCGGTTTCGGATCTCGAGAGCGTCAGGAAGAGCCTCAGGCCCGCCAAGAGCACATTTTTTGTAGTGAAGAACTCGATGATGAACGTTGTGCTCGACCAATTGAAGCTGGAAGAAGCTAAGTCGCTTATCGACGGCGGCGTAGGCATATCATTGAGCGGCGAAGATGTGATAGCCACATCGAAGGTGCTGGTCAACTTCTCAAAGACCCATGAAAAGTTCAAGATAAAAGGCGCTGTGATAGACGGCAAGCTTATGGCCGTAGACAGGATCAAAGAGATAGCCAGCCTGCCTACAAAAGAGGCCCTTCTGGCGCAGGTGGTAGGCGGCATAAAGGCTCCTATAACAGGTTTTGTAAGCGTACTGGGCGGGGTGCTCAGGAAGTTCATATATGTAGTAGACGCGGTAAAAGTAAGTAAAGAGAAAGAAAAAGCGCCGCAGGCGCAACCAACACAATAGAAGAGGAAGGAAGGGTAAAATGGAAGCAAAAGAGGCAAAGGTGGAATTAACAAAAAAGATGTCGGATGTCATGGAAACAATCGGATCGATGACAGTCCTCGAGCTTGCGGACCTTGTCAAGGCGCTCGAAGATAAGTTCGGAGTATCCGCCGCGGCGCCGGTCGCCGTTGCTGCCGCAGGAACAGGCGCGGGAGCAGGCGCTGGCGCGGCTGCTGTCGAAGAGAAGACGACATTCAATGTAGTCCTCGCGAGCGCAGGTGCCGCCAAGATCAATGTCATTAAGGAATTGCGCACCCTTACAAGCCTCGGCTTGAAAGAGGCGAAGGACCTGGTTGACGGAGCGCCAAAGACTATCAAAGAAGGCGCGACGAAGGAAGAGGCCGAGAAGATAAAGAAGCAGCTTGAAGCTGCCGGCGCGAAAGTCGAGTTGAAATAGACGCTAGTTGTCAGTTGATAGTTATTAGTTGCTAGTCAACGGCTAATAGGAAGATATGCTGAAAAGAAAAAGTTACGCCAAGATTGAGGAATGTTACGAGCTCCCGAATCTATTGGAGCTGCAGCTTGAATCCTACAGGGAGTTCCTGCAGATGGACGTCGCTAAGTCCAAGCGCAAGAACATAGGATTAGAGTCCGCGTTCAAGGAAGTATTCCCGATAGAAAATTCCGACGGTGAGTACAGGCTGGAATATTTAAGTTACAGCATCGGCAAGCCTAAATATCAGATATATGAATGCCAGAAACGGGGCATGTCTTATGCAGCGCCGTTGAAGCTCATGCTGCGCTTAAAATCGAAGAAGGAGACGAAGGAGCAGGAGGTCTACCTGGGCGACATCCCTTTGATGACCGATACGGGGACGTTCATCATAAACGGCGACGAGAGAGTCGTGGTCAGCCAGCTGCACCGCTCGCCCGGAATATCGTTCGAAGAGGAGATGCACCTGACCGGCAAAAAAATATTCTCGGCAAGGGTCATCCCTTATCGCGGCGCGTGGATAGAGTTCGAGATAGACATAAACGACGTTATCTATGTATATATAGATAGAAAGAGAAAGTTCCTCGCGACATCCCTCTTAAGGGTATTTGGATTTTCCACAGACGAGTCGATAGCGAAAGCCTTCAGCGGCATAGATAAGCATGAGCTTACCAGGCATTCTCAAGCCGAAAAGCTTATAGGGCAGATCTCGGCCCACGATATTGTCGATAAGCAGGCCGATCTTATAGTGGTCGAGAAGAACCAGCCCATAACTAAAGAGCTGGTGGACAAGATATGGGATGCCGGTGTGCGGAATATAGAAGTATTAAGGACCTCCTATCCCGAAATTTTAAATACGCTTAAGAAAGATAACAATAAGACCAAAGAAGACGCGGCGCTCGATATATACAGAAAAATGAGGCCAGGAGATCCTCCGACGGCTGAGTCGGCCGCCACTCTTGTCGATAAGCTATTCTTCGATATAAAACGCTATGATCTGGGCGGCGTGGGCCGCCACATGCTGAATCGCAAGCTCGGCATGAAGGTCTCTCTCGAAGAGAGGCTCCTGACAGCGGATACATTAATAAAGGTGATACTGGGATTGATAGCGGTAAAGAACGGCGAGGCAAATATAGACGATATCGACCATCTTGGCAACAGGCGCGTGCGCTGCGTAGGAGAGTTGCTGTTGAACCAGATAAGGATAGGCATGGTGAGGGCTGAAAGGGCATGCCGGGAGAGGATGAACCTATACGACCTTGCCAATGTGATGCCGCATAACCTTCTGAATGCCAAGCTCATCTCCAGCGTGATACGCGATTTCTTCGGCCGCAGCCAGCTTTCGCAGTTCATGGACCAGACCAACCCGCTTGCCGAGATGACCCATAAGCGGCGCTTGAGCGGCCTCGGGCCCGGCGGCCTGAACAGGGACAGGGCGGGATTCGAAGTCCGCGACGTTCACTATTCGCATTACGGCAGGCTATGTCCGATAGAGACCCCAGAAGGCCCGAACATAGGACTCATATCAAGCTTAAGCACTTACGGGAAACTTAACGAATTTGGGTTCATCGAGACCCCTTACAGGAAAGTGGAGAACGGAAGGGTTACGGATAAGATAGATTATCTATCGGCGGATATCGAGGATATGTATATCATAGCCCAGGCGAACGCGAAGATCGACGCGAAAGGCAATTTCGTGGACGACAAGGTATTCAGCCGGTTCAAAGATGATTTTATCAAGGCGGCTCCCAAAGATATACAGTACATGGATGTCTCTCCGAGGCAGCTTGTAAGCGTTGCCGCCAGCCTCATACCGTTCCTGGAGCATGACGACGCTAACCGCGCGCTGATGGGCTCAAACATGCAGAGGCAGGCCGTTCCATTGATGGAGCCGGAAGCTCCTTTTGTCGGCACCGGCATGGAGTACAGGACCGCCAAGGATTCCGGAGCGGTAGTGGTGGCCACCTCAGCCGGCACTGTGTCGAGCGTTGATTCGGAAGAGATAATCGTAAGCGGCAAAACATATAAACTCAGGAAATTTGAAAGATCGAACGCCAACACATGCATAAACCAGAGGCCATTGGTTGAAGCAGGGCAATCCGTTAAAGCGGGCGAGGTGATAGCCGATGGCGTAGGGACGAAAGACGGGGAACTTGCGTTAGGCAGGAATATCCTGGTAGCTTTCATGCCCTGGCGCGGTTATAACTTCGAAGACGCCATTCTCATGAGCCAAAAACTGGTAAGCGGGGACGTATTCACATCTATTCATATAGAAGAGTTTGAGATCGAGGCCAGGGACACGCGCCTTGGCAATGAAGAGATAACGCGTGACATTCCCAATGTAGGCGATGAAGCGCTGGGCAACCTGGATGACAGCGGCATAATACGCCTCGGCGCCGAAGTCGGGCCCGGAGATATACTAGTAGGTAAAGTTACGCCTAAGTCGGAGACCGAGCTATCGCCGGAAGAGAAGTTATTGCGCGCGATATTCGGAGAGAAGGCTGGAGACGTAAGGGACACATCGTTGATAGCGTCTCCGGGAGTAGAGGGCATAGTGGTGGACGTCAGGGTCTTTGCCCGCAGGGACGCGCGTTCCAAGACCAAAGAAGAGAGAACGATAGAATTGAAAGAGATAAAAGAGCTCGAGGCGACTTATGAAGCGCAGATAAATAAGATAAAGGAAGAGAAGCAGAAGAAGCTGCATAAATTGTTGGCCGGCCAGAAGCTTGCCTCAAGCATTTTAAATCAGGAGTCTGGGCGCGTTCTGATAGCTCAGGGCAGGACTATAAGGGTCAAGGACCTTGCCAGGATAGTGGAGAAGGGCGATCTCGACAGCATAAAGATACATAATAATCCGGAAGTCGAACAGGAGATATTGAAGGTAGTGAAGTTCCTCGACAGCCAGATAGAGGAGCTCACATTCGAGCTTGAAAGAGAGATAGACAGGGTAAAGAGGGGCGATGAGCTTCCGCCCGGTGTTTTGAAAAAAGTCAAAGTATATGTTGCCAGCAAAAAGAAGATATCCGTAGGCGATAAGATGGCGGGCCGTCATGGCAACAAAGGCGTGATAGCCAAGATACTCCCGGAAGAGGATATGCCTTTCCTGGAGGACGGAACTCCTGTCGAGATAGTGCTCAACCCTTTGGGAGTCCCCAGCCGTATGAACGTAGGCCAGATACTGGAGACGCATCTGGGGTGGGCGGCCAAGGTCCTCGGTTATTATATATCTACGCCGGTATTTGACGGCGCGACGGAAGCCGAGATAAAAGATGAGATGAAGAAAGCCAATATACCGCTTGAGGGCAAAGTCACCGTGCGCGACGGCTTATCCGGCAGGAATTTTGACCAGAAGGTAACGGTCGGCTACATATATATGCTGAAACTCGCTCACCTTGTGGATGACAAGATACACGCGCGTTCGATAGGGCCGTATTCGCTCGTTACGCAGCAGCCGCTCGGAGGAAAGGCCCAGTTCGGCGGGCAGAGGTTCGGGGAGATGGAAGTGTGGGCGCTCGAAGCTTACGGCGCGGCATTCACTCTGCAGGAGCTGCTGACCGTGAAGAGCGATGACGTTTTAGGCAGGACCAAGATCTACGAATCTATAGTGAAAGGCGAACATACTTTGAAGCCCGGAACGCCCGA
>Ga0209777_10004837_pt1 | contig 15781 bp, 12 predicted proteins | sample FrelakmetHBP12HB_FD_187147 | JGI IMG/M metagenome (GOLD analysis project Ga0209777, IMG submission 187147) | Freshwater lake sediment microbial communities from the University of Notre Dame, USA, for methane emissions studies -HBP12 HB (SPAdes)... | ecosystem: Environmental > Aquatic >... | reverse complement strand
CAGATCGCAGGTGGCGACGAGCTGGCAGCCGGCCAGGGCCCTGGCGCGCTTCTGGCCGATCAGCCCGTTTCCTATGATCGCGACGCGCATCCTCAATCCCATTTCTTGCCACGGTCGGCAGGCACCACCCGGCGCAACGTGTAGATGTCAGAGTCTTCCAGTTCGTCGAGGCGCTCAGGCAGCTTCTCCCAGGGGTCCCACACGGCGCTGATCAGCTTGCCCGTGATGCCCGCGCCGGCTGGTGAGGCAAGAAAAAGGCAAAGGGCCGCCGCGCGTGCCAGCGTTGTGTCGCTATTCTGCAGCGCCTTCTGCGCTTGAGCGTACTCCTTGGCTCCGCATGCTTGAGGCCCGGCTCGCAGGAGGGCCTGGAGCATGTCCGTGCCCATGGCCCCCGGAGCGACACAGTTGACGCGCAGGGGCGTTCCGCTGAGCTCCTGAGCGAGGGTTTCACTGAACCTCACCAAGGCCGCCTTCGCCGCAGCGTAAGCCGAGAAGCGCGGGCGCGGGCTTGCCGCTCCGCCGCCGGACAGATTGACAATTGCGCCACCATCGCGCTCCAGCATCCAGGGAACACAGGCGCGGCACAAGGCCACCGGCGCCAGCAGATTTACCTGGATCGTCGCAGTCCACTCTGCCCAGTCGTTCTCCCAGGTCTTGCCAATGGGTCCCTGGATGCCTGCATTGTTGACCAGGATGTGAAGGTCCCGCCACAGGCTGCGGGCTTCTTGGGCGATCCGGGGGGCGGCCTGTTCAGCCGCGAGATCAACGGCCAGGATATGCGCGCTCTGGGCGCTGGCGCTCTTCTGCGCAGCCAATTCGCGCTGCAACGCCGTAAGCGTGTCGCCCGACCTGGCCACCAGCAGCAAACTGGCCCCCTGGCGCCACAAGGCCCGCGCGATCTCCCGGCCCAAGCCGCGGGAGGCGCCCGTGATGATGGCGTTATGTCCGGCCAGTTGCATGGTCATCTGCGCTCCAACACCCAGGGATTGCGCTCGAGGAATTGCACCGTTCTCAGGACGCCCTCGCGGATCGTCAGCTTGGGCCGCCAGCCTAGCGCGCGAATGCGGCTGCAATCCAGGAAAATGAAAGGACTGTCCCCAATCCAGCCACGCTCGCCGCCTGAGTAAACGCGTTCCGGCGACAGACCAAGGTACTCGCAGACCCAGCCGATGGAGTCGCTGACCTCGCAGTATTCATCTGTGCCCAGGTTGAGGATGTTGACCTTTTCCTGCGCATTCTCCATGGCCAGGAGGATTGCGTCTATGCAGTCCTGGACATAAAGGTAGGACTTGCGCTGCTTGCCATTGCCCAGCACGTCGAGACGCTCAGGGTGCGCGCGAAGTTGCCTGTAAAAATCGAAAACGTGCCCATGCGTATAGTGTTCGCCCAGAATGGATACGAAACGGAAGATGAAGGCCTGGAACCCGAACCCCTCACAATATGCCGCAATCAACCCTTCGGCGGCCAGCTTGGATGCGCCGTAAAGCGAAGTCTGCACGGGAAACGGAGCGTCTTCGGGCGTCGGGAAAACATGCGCCTCGCCATAGATAGAACCGGTCGAGGAGAAAACGATGCGCTTGATGCCGTTGGCTCGCATGGCCTCCAGGACATTGAACGTGGCGATTGTGTTCTGCTCCAAGTCCTTGCGGGGATGCTGTGTGCCGAACCGCACATCGGCGTTGGCAGCCAGATGGAACACCACTTCCGCGCCGCGCAGGGCCTCGCTCAGGCTGGGCAGGTCCAGCAAGTCGCCGCGCCGGAGATTGAAGCGCGGCTGCTGCTGGGCTTGAGCCAGGAACTTTATCTCTCCGGTGGAGAAATTGTCGTACCCCTGGACTTCGTGGCCGTCTTGCAGCAGGCGATTGACCAGATTGCTGCCGATAAACCCCGCGCACCCCGTTACCGCACAGCGCAAGCGCAGCCCTCCCGCGAAGAGCACTTCTCCCGTCGGCCGTATGGCCTGATTTTATGGGTGGGCGCCTGGTTGTCCAACGCCTGCCTGTGCCTGCCCATCGCTGACCTGACGTACCAGTTAGCGCGGCGCACGCTGTGCCTTCAACCGCTCCATGAAGTTGCGATGCCAGTCTGCCCAGTCTCTCGGGTCGCGCTGCAAAGCCGCCTCGGCTCTGGCCTGCGCCGTATCGAAATCGGATAGCCCCAAAGCCGCTTCGGCCCACGCGGCATACAAGCCGGGGCTTTGGTATGCGGTCTTTGCCAGCAACCTGTCAGCCACCCGCCAATTCCCGCCCCGCACCAGGGCCCACACCAGTCCGATGTTCAGCCCCGCCAATTGCGGCAGGTGGGCCTCAACGGCTGTCGCCAACTTCTCTGCGAGCGGGCCGTCCAGGGGCGGGAGATGCGAAGCCATCCAATTCCCTCGCGTAACCAGGACCTCTGGCGGCGCGGAGTCCAGCGCCAGCGCCCACTCCTTTGTGGCCGGCTCATCCTCACCACGTCTAAAGTGGAGCGCGCCCAATAGCAGGTGGTAGAGGCTGAGAGGGCCAAGCTCAGAGGGTGGCAGCATGTTGAGTTCCTTGTCAACCAGATGCAGTTGGTCTTCCGCGAGGAAGAACTCAGCCCGCCGTAGGCGCGATGCGGCGTCCTCTCCTGGCCAAAGGCGGCCGATCTCGTCCACCATACAGCCGTGCAGTTTCAGCTCCCTGATCATCTGGCTCGGATCGGCCACGGCCATGACCGCCCGGAAGTGGCCAAGTGCAGTGTTCACGATGGCGTCTCGTTCCGGGCCTATGGCGTCGCGGGGCACGCCCTTGAGATAAAGACCACCCACCAGCACGCGCAGCTCACGGTTGCCGGGCGCGCGGCGTACGGCCTCCTCCGCGAGGGCAAGTGCTTTGTCGTGGTTCCCGGCCCTGTCCTCGACCAGCGCCGCAAGAGCGTATGACCTGTAATCCTCCGGCAGCACTTGGCACGCAATCTTCAGATTGGCGCGGGCTTCGGCGAGCGCCGCTGGGGTCCCGGCCTTGAAGATGGACGCGGCCAGACAGAAGCGGATGTGAGGGTCGCCGGGATCAACCGCGAGTGCGGCACGCCACGCCTCCGCAGTGGCAGGGCTGTAAGCAGGACAAGACAAACGCCCCATCCACGGGCTGCGGGAATACGCCAGCGCGCTACGCCCTGAGATAAATGCCCCGCCCACGAACAGAAGCGCAAGGATGGTCGCACCGGCGCGTTGCGGCCACAGGCGCCTGAAGTACGGCTGAGGGGAAGCTTCAGCGCCGCTGGGTTGGGTCACGCCGGACTCAGCCGCTCCCACAGGCCAGGCCTGGCATAGGGCGCCGGCCAGGAAAAAGACCATTACGGCCGTGGCTGGTTCGCGAAGCGGGAAGTCAGCCGCGGAACACAGAAGCGCAACAATAATCCCGGCCACGGGCAGCCCGCGCTCAAGCGCCCACAGCCTGTTCACCGGGTAGTCGGCCTTCACTAGCCTCCAGACCGAACGCCACCAGGCGGCGCTCGCAGCCAGCGCCAGGAGCAGAGCTGGCAGCCCCGCCTCAACCCCCATCTGTAGCCAATCGGAATGCAGCTCGCGCCAGCGGCCTTCGAGGTCAAGCGGTTGCAGGGCCGTGAAACGCGACTCGAATGTGCCCAGGCCCTGCCCCACAAGGGGGTGCTCGCAGAAGAGGGGCCACGCGGCAACCCAGGCTCGCCAGCGGTCCCCGATGCCCGTTTCGGCCAGATCCATCGAACGGTCCCGCAATGCATTCTGGCCAATGGCAAAGCATATCCCCAGGACAAGGATCAACCCGACCACCGGCATTAACCGATTGGCCCATTGCCCCACTCGCTCAACAGCCGACACTGCGGGGATGGACAGACGTTGCTCCTCAAGGTTACGTAGTTGCACCCAAGCCAGGCCAAAGAGCACGGCAACTACGGCGATGGCTGATAGGGTCAGACGGCTCAGGGTTAAGATGATGCAGACCATGACAAGAACAGCCGCCGCAGTCTTCGCCACAATGCGAAACTTGCTCACAGCTTCCCCGGCCCGAAGGTCCTGCCAGTCCGCCACCAAGACTCCCAGCCCACAGGCCCAACACACGGTCAGCAGCACGGCAAAACGATTGGGGTTCGTGAAAGCGGAAAGCCGGCCAGGAATCCCCAGGTGTTCGACGACATCCCAGCCAAGAAAGTGGAGGAACCCAAGCAATGCCAGTATTCCACCAGTCAGGAACAGACCATTCGCGGCTAGCCTGAATTGCGCGCGCCCACCACTGCTGGCCGCCCCCAGAACTGCGGCCCCCAAAAATGCCCCGGCGTAGCAGAGCTGCACCAGACTCAACGCAGGGACTCTTCCGCCCGCCGGACCTCGCCAGAAGTCGAATGCGACCAGCACACCAAGCCACGCCACGGAGGCGACAGGCAACACCAGCAGCGCCACCTTTCCGGGCGGCCACACAGAGCCATTCCAAGCGCGCCAGCCAAGCAGAGCGGCGGCCAGGAGAAGCACCACGGCCAGCAGGAACCCGCTTGCCCAAGGCGGCTGGCAGCCGTAGAGGACCAAACCGGCGCATACAACAACCAGCAGTGCCAGCCTGAGTACTCCTGCAAACCGTGGAAGGAACGAACCAATCATGCGCTCATCTCACTTGTGCCGGCCACAGACTAGAGCAGTTCACGATTGGATGTATCCGCCTGAGCATTCATCTGGCGGGCGGGGACGCCCCCCACATCAATGGCTACGCTCGGTCGTGAACTGCTCTAGCCTCGCAAGGAGCAATGCAGACACAGTCTGCATTTCAGTGATTTCTCCTGCGGCCAGGCGCTCTCCAATATCCGCCCACGACATTGACACTGCTTCCTCAACTTCGGTGTCGTTAGGGCGCAAAACCGTTGAATCCGGTACTGTGCATCGCACAACATGAGCGGCTGACGAGATGTAGCCGGGCAGAGGGTCGAGACTGCCAATGTGACGGAACCCCCTCCCCACCGCACCGGTCTCCTCCAATAATTCACGTGCGGCGGCAGTCAGTATATCCTCGCCTGGATCAATGTAGCCCGCAGGGACCGACCAATAGAACCGCTCCGTCGCGGGCCGATACTGGCGCACGAACACGACGCCGCTATCCGATTCCGCCACCACCAGCACGAAGGGCCGCCGGCGAACGATGAAGTAGTCATGGACCGCCGCACGGCCGCACGGCTGGTAGTCATTCTTCTCGAATGTAAGCCACTGGTTCGAAAGGATTACCTGGCTTCGCAGCAGCCGCCACGGTTGGCCCATAGACAAGCTGTCTCCCTTCAGAGCGCGACGATCCCCGGCCTCAGTACTTTGGACATCTCCTGCGGTTCACAATCTGATCATAAATCCATGCGTATGTTAGTTCCATCCCGTCGCGCAGGTGTGTGTTAGGGGCCCACCCGAGCAGTGCCCTGATCTTGGTGTTGTCGCTGTTGCGCCCGTTCACGCCCCTCGGGGCACTGGGATCGTAAATGCGCCGCAGCTTCACCCCGGCTACGTCTTCGACCATGCTGACGAGATCGTTGACCGAGATCAGTTCCTCGCTTCCCAGATTCAGCGGCTCGGCAACGCTGCTGTTCATTATGAGATCAATGCCGTGAACACAATCCTCAATGAAGGTGAAACTGCGCGTCTGTTCGCCCGTGCCCCAGATCTCTATCTCGAGCTTTCCCGACAGCTTCGCGGTGATGACCTTTCTGCATATGGCCGCGGGCGCTTTTTCCCGGCCGCCAGTCCAGGTACCGTGAGGACCATACACATTGTGAAAACGGGCAACCCGCGTAGTGAGGTTGAAATCCTCGGAGAAGTGCCTGCACATGCGTTCGCCAAAAAGCTTCTCCCAGCCGTAACCGTCCTCTGGCATGGCAGGATACGCATCTGCCTCTTTGAGAGGCACAACCTCGAAGGACTTCTGCTTATCCGCGTTGTAGACGCACGCCGAGGACGCATAGAAGTACCGCTTTACGCCGGCCTTGTGCGCGGCCAGACACAGGTGGGTGTTGATGAGGACCGAGAGCATGCACAGCGCTTTGTTTTTCTCGATGAACCCCATCCCCCCCATGTCGGCGGCCAGATTGAACACCTGGGACGCGCCTTTGACGGCCGTCTCACAATTGGCTTTTTCACGCAAGTCCAGGCTCAGGTTCTCCGCGCCTTCGTGTTTCTGCCACCAGTCCTCAAACTGTTTTAGGTCCACGGCCCTGACAGGGCGCCCCTTCTGGAGTAGATCGCGCACGAGATGCCCACCAATGAACCCGCCCCCGCCCGCCACCAACACTAGACCCTTGGCCATTGTCCCATCCTCCTGCGATTCAGTTCTGCGGCGTTGGCCCCACGACCCACATCCCCGGGTTGAAAGCACGTTAACGCTTGAACAACTCCTCGAACTGCGCCAGCTTGCCCAGGATGTTGAACTCCCGCTCCGCGTAGTTGCGGCCTCGCGCCGCCATTTCCTGGCGCAGGGCTGGATTGCCGAGAAGGCCGATTGCCTCGCGCACAAAACCCTTCTCATCGTCTGGCTGCACCAGCACTCCAGCGCCGGCTTTGCTCACAATCCGTGCGGCAAGGTTCTCGAAAGGCACTGCCAGCAAGACAGGCCGCGCGGCGCACAGATAGGTTAGCACCTTCGAAGGCACCGAGAAGAAACCGGCATCGCGCTCCAGGATGCCAACCAGGATGTCGGCGGAGGCCAGCACCTGCGGCATCAGCTCGAAGGGTTGGAACTTCATGAGAGCCAAGTTGGGCAGTTTCAGTTCTTCTTTCCTGCTGCTAAGCCAGTCAAACCCAGGTCCCTCTGAGATAACGGCCACGCGCACATCCTCACGCTGCCTCAACTCGCCGGCCAACCGCAACAAAAGTGAAGGGTTGTGTTTCATGCCGAGCGTGCCGGAATACAGGATGCAGAGCTTGTCCGCAAAGCCCTGTGCCCGAGACCATTCGTTGTCCTTGGGCTGCAAGGGCAACTCATCCAGAGGCGCCCAGTTCTCAACCAGGCGTATCTTGCCCCGCGGCACCCCCCAACTCTCCAGCAGGGGACGGAAATCCTCTGTGATCACCACCACGCTGTCGCTCTTTCGGCACAAGCGGCGTTCCAACCACATATAGTAGCGCCCAATCAGCGAACCCAGAATGGGCAGGCGCCTGGACAGAAGGCGATGCACGGCCACGCCGTACACGTCCTGCATCCAGAAGATGAAGCCGATGCGAAGCCTCTTACAGGCCTTCAGAAGCTGGGTCTGGGACTCCAGGGGCGTATTGGCGGATATGACCGTGTCCGGGCGGAAGGCCAGCACCTCGCGGGCCAGGATGTGGCCATACTCTATCTCCTGAAAACGCCGTCTCACCAACGCGTGTTTCCGGAAAGGCCTGGACAACTGCAGGCCCTTTACGTCAAAGGTTGCCGGATCACCAGATAGACGTGCCAGCGAGCCGCGGGGCGTCTGGAGAAATGCGGCATAAAGATGTAACACCTCATGCCCCGCGCCTGCCAACGCACGGCTCAGTTGCACCTGGAAAGGGTGCCCTGCATAGTCATGGACCACTATGCGCATGAGGGCGCTGTGCGGTTACCTGTCCTGCGGTTCGCGCCGCACTGTTTCCACCGTGTCACGGATGCAGTCGTCTAGCGTATGCTGTGGCCGATAGCCGATCAGCCGCCTGGCTTTCTCGAGGCAGGGCACGCGACGAGCCATGTCCTCAAAGCCTTCGACGTACGCCTTGTCGTAAGGGATGAACTGGATCGGCGAGTTGCTCTTCAGAACCTGCCTCACGCGTTCGGCGAGCTGGGCGATGGTCATTTCTTCGCTGGAGCCGATGTTAATGACTTCGCCGCGCGCAGCCGGGGTTCGCATGAGCTTGGCCAAGGCCGCCACGACATCGGCGACGTGGCAGAAGCAGCGGGCCTGTTTGCCGTCGCCGTAGACGGTCAGGGGCTGTTGCGCCAGCGCTTGGCGCACAAATGTCGGCAGGACCATGCCGTAACGCCCGGTCTGGCGCGGGCCGACGGTGTTGAAGAGGCGCGTCACGATGACCGGCAGCCTGGTCTCGCGGTAATGGGCCAGCGCCAGAAACTCCTCGAGCGCCTTGGCCGAGGCGTAGGCCCAGCGCTGCTTGTCCGTGGCGCCCAGCACCTGGTCGCCATCCTCGCGAAAAGGAACCGCGGAAGACTTGCCGTAGACCTCGCTGGTGGACGTCAGCAGCACCGGCTTGCGATAGCGGCTGGCGAAACTCAGGACCGCGTTGGTGCCCGTGACAATGGTCTGGATGGACTGCACGGGCCTTTCGAGAATCAACTTCACGCCGACAGCACTGGCGAGGTGGAAAATACGGTCGCAGTCGAGGACGAGGCGGTCCACGAGCCCCCCATCCAGCACTGAGCCGATGAGCAGCCGGACGCGCGGGTTGTTTTCGAGATGCGCGACGTTGGAGTAGTTGCCCGTCGAGAGGTCATCCAACAGCGTGACGTGGTCGCATTCGTCCTGGGCCAGCAGGTAGTCCGCGAGATGCGAACCGATGAACCCCGCTCCGCCTGTGATCAGGTAGCGCATACGAAGACCTTTCCGCAATCCTTCCCTGCAGTCCTAACGGACAAAGTCGTAACCGCTCGAGATGTCGGGTTCAACCATGGTTCGGGAGCTGGGCGAACCATACCCTACGCAGGGCCAATAGGCCGGCATCCGAAACTGGGCACGCGCAGCAAGGAGGGGCGACCATGCGCACGACGACAAGCTGCGTCTCAAATCCAAGGGAGACGTTATCCTCAGGGCGCAAGTGGGCGCCAATGAACACTACGCTCTTCTCACAAAAAGCGCATCCATCTGCACGATCCGGTCGCGCTCGTCACGAACGAAGGACAAGGGCATCCTGAAGGCGAATCCGCTCTCGTTCATGAAGTTGAGGATCTCGCAAAAGAGCGGCTCTCCCTCATACATGGGTTCGAAGACCGTTTCCGCCAGGACGCAATCCGTTCTCCGCAACAGTTCCCGCCCGCCCTTCAGCGCCTCCAACTCGAAGCCTTGCAGGTCGAGTTTAATGAGGATGGGGGCGGCCAGGTCCTTGCCCAAGGCAAATGTATCCAGTCGCGTGACGGGGACTTCGATGGGCGCCAGTTGCCTGTCTTGACTGAAGCTGCGCTTGTGAGTCTCGGTCTGCCGCAGCACAGATGAGGACTGGGAATAGGAGTTCGGATAGAAAGCGACCGTGCCGTCCTTCGAGCCCAAAGCGCTCTGGCTGAGTTGCACCTGCGGCAGGTTCGCCATGTTCCTGCGGAAGATCGCGGCGACCGCCGGAAGCGGTTCGAACGAGTAGATGGAGGCGCCTGGGAAGGCCTCCGCTGCAGCGCGAGCGAACTGTCCCACGTTGGCGCCGCCGTCAATCACGGAGCGAAGTTCCCGGCACACTTGGGTCATCCCCAGCACGAGCCTGTGGGACGCCAGTGAGGGTGGCCGCCGCAGGCAAGCACGCAGCCCGCCCGGCAGTTGCAGCATCTCAAGGAGGCGCCCAAGCCGGCTCAGCATCCGGCCGCACCTGGGTCTCGCGAGCACAGCCTCCCCCATCGCATCCACGGCAACTGGCAGTGGACACTGCGGCATAGGCTGTCCGGGCGGATGAGCCTCCAGAGTGCAATGGCCTGGCTTATACGTTGCCTACCCACAGGCTCCATTGGCTCTCAGTTGAGTCAGCAGGTGTTCTGCTACATTGTGGACTTCATAACGCTGGAGAAACGAGGCCTTGGCGCGAGCACCCATCTCCTTTCGTTCGGCCTCAGGCATGGACAGCCAGTGTTCCAACGCAACTGTAACCCCTTCTACCGTGTCCGCGCAAACCATGCCGGCACTGTCCATCTCAATCTCGCGCCAAATGGCGACTTGGTTCGAGACAATCACGGGAAGGCCGTATGACATGGCCTCGACGACAACCAAGCCAAAGCTCTCGAAGTGCGAGGGCAGCACGAACGCTTCGGCACTCTGGTACGCGCCTCGTTTTACGGTCTCCGATACCAGACCGGTCCATGTGATCCTGGAAGCAACCCCAAGCGAGCTGGCCAGGCTGCTCAGACACGCCGACCAGCCGCTCTGGTCCGGGCCCATGATCACCAGTTGCACGTCTGCGTCCCGGCCTGCCACCCGCGCAAAAGCGCGTACCAGCAAGTCACAGGCTTTCTGCGGGTGCACGCGGCCGACAAAAAGCCAGATTCGCTTGCCCGCAAGTTCAGGGAACTGCCTGACCAGCTGCTGCGAGGCAGTTTCATCATTCACCGGTGCGCTTGTGCCGGATGGTGAGAGTATCTCCCTGCACTGGTAGGGCCAGAAACACGTCGCGGATTGACGCCGGTCTTCTTCGCAATCGTAGATAACGGCGCGGGCATCCCGCATGATGCGATATCCCCAGGCAAGCCAGTAAGCGTATTTCTTTGCGTGTTTGAGTGGGTAGGCTTTGCGGAGCCAATGGCCCAATGCGCCGTGGGGATAGACGAAGTAGGGGGTGGCATGGCCGCGTAGCGCGCGCCAAACTCCGAGGCTGCAGTACAGGTACATCCCATGAGCCAACACAACGTCATAAGCACCGGCGTGCGACCGCAACCACGGGACAAGCTGCGGAGAATACCTGTACGTGTGGGACCAACAGGGGAGCAAGTGGGTCTTGAAAGGAAGGCCACCAAGCCACGGCTCCGAAGGGCGGTCGAAGGTGACAACCTCTACCGAGTGGCCGTGCCGGGCATGGTCGGAGGCCTTCTGTATGAGTTGGCCCACTGGGCCGCCCCAGCTTGGGTCCAGAGTCCAGATCACATGCAGGAGTCGCATTAAGCCTCGCTACTCCTGTCTGACAAAAGCCAATCCATCGTCAACTCCGGCGCCTCATCGGTTTCTTTGACAGCCTTGGCTGTCCCGCGACCTGCCCAATCTCCTTTAGAATGTTGCTGGTGCTAGACCCCTGAACAAGCGGAACAAGGACGACTCTGCCACCCCAGGACCGCACTTCATTGGCCCCTGCGATCTGATCAATCCTATAGTCAGAGCCTTTCACGAGCACATGCGGCCGCAAGGCATTGATTAGCTTCAGTGGCGTTTGTTCGTCAAACAAGACCACTAAGTCCACAGAGGACAACGCTGCCAGTATCCGCGCTCGATCAGCCTGAGGGACAATGGGACGCGAGGGCCCCTTTAGTCGGCGAACCGAGGAATCACTGTTCAAGCCCACGATCAGCCTGCTTCCTTCTCTCTTTGCCCGATCAAGGAGTTTAACGTGCCCAATATGAAGAAGGTCAAAGCACCCATTCGTAAAGACGATTCGCTCGCCCTTGTGGCGCCAACCCGCGACCCTTTCCATCGCGGTTTCCAGCGAAGCAACCTTGTGCGCCTGTTCGAAAACCGAATCTATGTTCACTGCGTCCAGCAATTCCACGCGAGTAACGGCCACAGTCCCGACCTTGCCGACGACAATGCCAGCGGCAAGGTTGGCTAAGCGCATTGCGTCGGTGCGGTCCAGACCTGCGGCAAACGCGGCGGCTATAGTTGCTATTACCGTGTCACCAGCCCCCGACACGTCAAACACCTCTCGCGCTAACGCGGGGAAGTGGCGGACGCCGCTGGCGTCGAAAAGCGTAATGCCATGTTCGCTCATCGTCAGCGCGAGCATTTCCAGCTTCAGCTTGCGGCGGAGTCTCTCGCCCTCACGTCTCAAGCTTTCAAGATCCTCTGGAGAAGTGCCTGTGGCCAGCGCCAGCTCGGCACGGTTGGGCGACAGCAGGGTCGCGCCGGCATACTTGCCGTAGTCTCGGCCTTTGGGATCAACTATGATCGGCGTATCTGTCGCGCGGGCCTTCCGGATGAGCAACTGGCACAGCTGCTCATCTAGCACCCCCTTGCCGTAGTCCGAGAGCAGCATTACCGTACATGGGGCCTCCAGCTCCCGTGTCAGCGCCCGCAACAGCTCGCAGCGTTCGCAGCCCTGGATCTCAGAATGGTCTTCGATGTCCAAGCGCAGCATCTGCTGGTGTCCGCCTATGACGCGCGCCTTGGTGGTTGTGGGACAGCGCTGACAGGTCACTATAGCTTGATGCTGGATACCGGACTCCTCAAGCAGCCGGCGCACACTGGCGCCCTGGCTGTCGGGCCCGATGAAACCCGCGGCAGATACTCTTAGACCCAGCTTTGCAAGGTTCAGCGCGACATTACCAGCGCCGCCAGGTGACTCAGACTGTCGAACAACGCGGACGATGGGAACAGGGGCCTCCGGGGATATGCGCTCTACCCGACCCGCCAGGTAGCGATCCAGCATAAGGTCGCCAACTACCAGGATACGAGCTCCGCCAAAACTCGATGCAACTGCACCAGCGACTTTTTCTGGATCCGTGAACATCCTGTGCCTCTCCCTCCTTCTACTGCGGCCTTGGGGGATGGTTGACCGGCCTCAGGCCACGCCTAACAAGCGTGTCTCTGCAAGCGGCCAACACCTCATCAACTGAGACACGCAGAATGCATTCTGCCTTCTTGTCAGGACAAACGGTACGCCGGCAATCCTGGCATTCAATCCTTGCCTGAAGCACGGTATGGCCGGTGCCGTATGGATACCATACGCTTGGTGCTGCCCTCGCGGAGAAAACTGCGACACATGGGATTTTGAGAGCGGCCGCAAGATGCATGGGTCCTGTGTCTGCACCGAGGTAGATAATGCAGCGCCGCATGGCCTGCCCAACGGCCCGTACTCCCAACTCACCACTCAGATTGTACCCTCTGCCCCACGCTTGGACAAGGCCCCCTCCAAGCAGCCTCTCCTCTCGCCCCCCCAGCACAATTGGCCATACGTCGAATTCATTGATAAGTGCTCGGACCACAGCCTCATAACGGTCTTCCGGCCAGGAGTTCACGGGGACCTTTGAACGAGGGCACACTGCTATCCAAGACTTCCCGCAGTCCGGCGCCTGCGTAGCCAGCCAGCTATTCAGGGCCTCTTCTTCCGCGCGGCCAAGGCCCAGGTCCAAACACTCGTGCCCTGGCTCGGGTATCGGGATGCCGGACAACTTCAGGCGCCGGAGCAGCTGGGCATATTCCAAGGTCTCATTTTCTGAAGTCTGCCTTGTGCCGCCGGCTCCAGACGGCTGGAAACCCTCCATCCCCAGGAACTGTCGGATGCCCGTCAGCCCGAAGAAGAATCTGTCACGCCTGACCTGGCTAGGCTCACGCTCGGAAGGCACCAGATAGACCAATGTGCGGAAGCGGTGCTTGCGGATCCACACGAACAATTTGATCTGTTCCCAAAGCTCCCTGACCCGGGAACTGCTGTGCACGAGGTGCCAGGGGTAGGTCCTGAATTCGTCGAATAGGCCGCTCCCTTGAAGGAGTTCTTCGGCCAGCACAAAACCTTTCCCGCCATACTCCTCGCACAAAAGAACTATATGCTCATGCGCAAAGTGCCGCCGAATGGCCCACATGGCCGGTAATGCGACTATTGTGTCCCCAAATAGTCCCATCCTGAACACCAGAATCGGCTGTTTCACCAAGCACAACCTTGGCACGAAGTGCCCGTGGGTTGGGGCAGTGCAATGCGAACACTAGCAGCGCAAATGGATGGGTTCACAGGACTAGAACTTCGCCATTTGGGCCAGGATACACTGGAGACGTTCAAGGTTACTGTAGCCACTATTGAGGCATCGTTGGCGGCCGGCGGCGGCTATCCGCTTGCGGGCATCCTCGTGCGAAAGGTAGAAGCGTGTTTTCTCAAGTAATTCTCCGTCGGATCCGAAGAACTCTGCCTCCTTCCCTTCCTCAAAGAGTCCGCGATGCTCGTCGGTCCTCTCTGCCAGCATGAATGCGCCACATGCGGGAATCTCAACACTTCGGTGGTTCTGAAGGTCTCTGTTTGCCTTGCGAAGAAAACATAGATTGACCTTGAAGGAACAGATTCCCATTGCATAATCACTCCCAAAAATCCAGTGGTCCTCAAGGCGCAGGCTTGGTTTCCATTTTATTCTCCCCGCCCAGCCTTCTCCCCAGATCCTTACGGGCACACCACTCGCCACCAAGTGGGCAATAGATGCTGCTCGCTGTCTTTCCCAGGCTCCTATGAAGCCGACTTCTCCCCCATAAGCCTGCTCCTCCTTCTCAGATAGGGCAAGAGGGCAATGGGTGTGTGGGTCGTACGCATTTCCCATGAAGAAGACATTGGGGCAACCAAACGACCTCAGCTCTGGAATGCAATAGCTCTTGTTGGTGAGATAGAAATCGTAAAATGGCAGACACTGTAGGAACTGTCGCGTAACATTATGCTTGGCCATCATATCGTCCGGCGAATAGCCGATGACAATAGTGTGTGGGGCCAGTCTCTTTGCCGCCTGGAGAGTGGCAGCCTCGATAGTGGTCCCCTTGTCTATCCAGAGGATGTCGAATCTGCCTTGCCCAAGGGCCTCCAGAATCTGGGCATTTGCAGCCGCGAAGTCCCATGCGGGCGTAATGTGTAGGGCATCCCTGGAGAGTCTGCGGATCACACGTGTGAGGAAGGAGCTGTCTCTCCTCAGTGCTTGCGGCGTCACCGTGTTGATCCCCTGAACTGACCATCCCAGATCGGCAAATGCCACCATCCTCTGGAGGCACGTACCGCCAGTCTTGAGATCGCCAACGTAAAGAACACCAGGCATTTTTACGAAATCTTCCCTGCTCGGCCTCACGACCTCTTCAGGGGCGGCGCCGCCTCTGTTGGGGCAAACAGACGGCCATAGTTGCCGTAGGTCCTTACAGCAGGTGCCGCCACAGGAAACTTGGCTTTCGCCACGATAAGGACCCTTGCGAGCAAGCTGAGTCCAATACAGTAAAAGGGGAACCATGGAATGAGGGATATGACGCCCGCGAAATTATTTTCGGCAAGATGGTGCTGGTAATAGCCGAAGACGGCAACACTCCAAAGGTTCACTTCCCACAGACGGCCAAACCAAAAGTATATCCATAACCAGAAAGTCAGAAATAAGACAAAGGTCCCTAGGAAAACGCCTGGATGCCCGAAGGCATTGTAGAAGTTCCCAGCCAGACCATAGCTCATCTGCGTCGTGACATCATTGAGTGCCGGGTCGCCGGCTATGTGTGCCAGATAATTGCCGGGACCATAGACTGGTTTTTGGCGATAGAGGAACCGCGGTGGGATAAACTCGAAGCCCCAGGTTATGGTTTTCCATCCTGTGAAATGGCTCCCCGTGCCCGCTATCAGGTGGTCTGACTGGGCGTACATGGCAAAACGTTCGAGATTGGCAATACTCTCTGGAAGATAATTGTACATGCCCATGCGAAGATCTTTTCTCGCGGCAGCGCGCATGCTCGGGTCATTGGCCCAACGAGTTGCCATGTTGACCCAGCTCTGCGCTCTCTCCTCCGCAGTGCCGGTCCTGCCCCCTCTCTGGCGCGCGTAATCCGTAAAAGGTTGTCCGACGAGATAGAAGAATGCGAACCCCGCGCATGTGAGAAGCAGGGCCTTCCTGTTGGCGAACCCATGCAGAAGAATCAGAGGAAGAACGATATAAAGGAACGGTTCCATCATGTCAAGCTTGGAGGTAGACAGCGTGGCCGCAGGGATTGCCGCCACCAGCGCAATAACAAAACAAGGGTGCAATGGGAAGGATTTCCACTTGACCTTGTTAGCGTAGAAGATTGCCGACGAGATTGCCAGGCTCTTGAAGTGCACAAGCAGATTCAGCACGCCCGCCAGGCCGCCCACTCGTTGCTCCCGAATCTGCGTGGTTCCAAGGCTGATCCCGCCTGCATTGAGAAGAAAAAGGCACCACCAGGCTCCATAGCCGAAGATCAGGCAAGAGAT
>Ga0209777_10004836_pt1 | contig 15781 bp, 8 predicted proteins | sample FrelakmetHBP12HB_FD_187147 | JGI IMG/M metagenome (GOLD analysis project Ga0209777, IMG submission 187147) | Freshwater lake sediment microbial communities from the University of Notre Dame, USA, for methane emissions studies -HBP12 HB (SPAdes)... | ecosystem: Environmental > Aquatic >... | reverse complement strand
GGCCTCGTAGCCGGGAACCAGCCGCTTGTAGCTGTTGGGCCACGAATCCAAGAGCGCTGTCATCTCCTTTGCGTACTTGAGCTGCCCTCCGATCCAGTATCGCATCATCTTGCTGATGCCGTTGGAGGCCTTCGCATCGTAGAACAGGTTGGTCTTGCCCTTGGAGTCCCACAGGCTCGTGTGGACGTGCATGCCTGAGCCATTGTGGCCCGACCAGGGTTTGGGCATGAAGGTCGCGATGAAGCCGCGCTTTGCAGCCACGACCTTTATGACCTGCTTAACTGTGATGCACGCGTCCGAGATCGTTATCGGGTCCGAGTACTTGATGTCGATCTCGTGCTGGCTGCGGGCCACCTCGTGGTGGACCGTTTCGATAACAACGCCCGGGAACTGCTCAGCATAAGCCGCGATGTCGCGCTTGAGCAAGTGGCTTTCGTCCGTGGGGTCGGAGTCGAAGTACCCCCGCATGTCCGTCGCTCCAGGAAGGTTCTGTCCGTTCTCTTGCAATATAAAGAACTCGAGCTCCGGGGCGGCCATCATGGTGAATCCCATATCAACGGCCCTCTTTACGACACGTTGCAGGATGTATCTTGGGTCGCCATCATACCTGGTCTCGTTTGGATGGTACACATCGCAAAGGAACCTTGCGACGGCGGTGTCTGGCGTCCTCCAAGGCACCAAGGCAAAGGTGGACGGGTCCGGGATCGCGACCATGTCGGATTCCTGGAGCACCCCAAAACCATCAATGCTGCTGCCATCGAAGGAGGCCCCAGATTCCATCACATCGTCCAAACGGTTGGAATTGACCTCGACGGATTTTACTATCCCGTCGATGTCCACGAACTGGAGCCAGGCTCCCATGACATTGTTTTTCTTCACGGTCTTTAGAACTTCTTCAACGAGCTCTGGCCTTTTTTTATCCTTTCTGTCGATCATCTTTCCATACCCCTTAAGGTATGGGATGGGTCATTGGATTACTTGATTAAAAAACTAACGGATGAAGTATCGATATTGAAAGGGACATTGAAAGTGAAATTGAAAATAACATTGAAAAACATTGAAAAATATAGGCGGCGGATATTGAAAAATTTGGAATTGATTTTCAACAATTTCCAAAAAGAATATGAATAGGTAATTCCAATCCGGTAATATGCATCGTAAGTCCTCTTCCCACAGGCCCTCTATAACTAAACTGATAGAGATGCAGGATGCTCTACGCCAGTCCGAAGAGCTCCACCGCATAATACTGACGAATATCTCGGATTCCGTCTTTCTCACCGATGACCGTGGAGACTTCACCTTCATATGCCCTAATGTCGACAACATCTTTGGCTACTCCTTCGAAGAGATCTATCGGATGAAGAACATCTCAAAGCTGATCGGCGAGAACATCTATGACCCGGACCGCTTGACAAAGACGGCCGAGCTCAGGAACATCGAACGGAGCATCACGGACAAGAGCGGTGCCGCGCACATCGTCCTCATCAATGTAAAACGGGTCTCAATAAAATATGGAACTCGCCTTTTTACCTGTCGCGACATCACAGAGTACAAACATGTGAAACAGGAACTTTCTAAGAACATTCTGAACCGAAAGAAGGTCGAAAAGGACCTTTCCTTGTTCTTCAATCTTTCCGCGGATTTATTCTCGATAATGGATAAGAACCATATCCGAAAGCTCAACCCGGCCTGGACCATGCATCTTGGATACCGGGTCGAAGAGCTATTAGGAACCCCTATCCTGGACCTTGTCCATCCCGACGATATCGAGATGACCCAGGCCGTCGAGAAGCGCATGAAGGCCGGGACGGTCGTCCAGTTCGAGAACCGCTACAGGCACAAGGACGGCAGCTACCGCTGGCTCTCATGGAACAGCACGATGTCCGATGAAGGCCAGATAATCGGCGTGGGACGAGATATAACCGCCAAGAAAAAAGAGGAGGACGAGATCAAGCGACGCCTCCTCAAGTTCAGGCTCCAGCCAGGTCGAACCTACCTGGTCAAGGACCATACGCCTGTGAACTTGGCCGAGGCCTTTAAAGAGCTGATGGACATCCACTATCCCGGTCTCGTGCTCTCACGACGTGGTAAGGAGTTCTTCTACGAAGGAAATGTTGAGAAATTCGACTACCTGTGGCTGGCCGAGAGAGGTGGAGCAGGGACCATCAAGCCAACCCCCCAATCGATCGAACGCGCCATTGAGGGCCTTCACGGGGAGCATGTGATCGTCATCGACGGATTGGAGTTCTTAGCTGCCAAATGCGGGATGTCCGAAGTGCTCTCGCTCGTCGGTAACCTTCGCGAGATCGCCTTCTTCTGCAACCATATCATCCTTCTAGGTGTCGACCAGACCTGCCTGAGCCGCAAGGACATGTCCTTCATTGAGAAGGAGACCTTGCAGATGGAGCGGTATCCCGAGGCCGACCTATCTGAGGATGCCATTACCCTTCTGCGCAAGGTCTACGAACGCAACTCGCACGGTATCAAACCGACCAGGACAGACCTGTGCCGGGACCTGGGAATAAGCCATCCGACCGTCCGCAAGAGGATCGCAGACCTCCTCGAAATGGAGTTCCTGTGGGAGACCCGGAGCGGGCGGTCTACGGTCGTCGAGATGACCGAGAAAGGAAGGCGGGCCATCAATCTCTAATAACTCCTCCGATATGAAAGAATATGAAATTTTTCAATATTTTTCAATGTTTCTTTCAATGTGACGGTTTCGACTTCTTTCAATGTTTTTTTCAACATCAATAAATCTAATTTAACTTCATCGAGGGTGCAGTTCGGGGTGAACACTTGGCCTTCGATACTGGAAATACTGGATTTATGCTAATAGCAACAAGCCTGGTCATGTTGATGACGCCTGGATTGGCCTTCTTCTACGGAGGGCTGGTCGGCAGGAAGAACGTGCTGGCCATTATGATACAGAGCTTTGTATCGATGGCCGTTGTCGATGTCATCTGGTTCGCGGTTGGATATTCCCTATGCTTCAGCGGTGACGTCGGTGGCATCTACGGTAACCTTAACCAGGCCTTTTTGGGTGGCATCGGTCCAGATACCGCCTTCTCTTCCAATAACAACATCCCGCTTTACGTGTTCATAGCCTATCAGATGATGTTCGCCATCATCACTCCAGCACTTATCACAGGCGCCTTTGCCAACAGGGTCAAGTTCAAGGCCTATCTGATCTTCCTTGTCGCCTGGCTGCTCTTCGTATACATACCCTTCGTCCATATGGTCTGGGGCGGTGGCATGCTCGCTCAATGGGGTGTCAAGGACTTTGCCGGGGGCATTGTCGTCCATGCCATAGCCGGGATGGGGGCTTTAGCATCGGTCCTTTTCATAGGGGCAAGGAAGGTCAAAGAAAACTCCGTCCATAGTATTCCCCTGGTCGCCCTGGGAACAGGCCTACTATGGTTCGGATGGTACGGTTTCAACGCAGGCAGCGAGCTCCAGGTAGACTCCGTGACCGCTGTCGCCTTCATCAACACCGACCTAGCGGCCTCGGTTGCAGCAACCGTCTGGCTCATCATGGCCTGGATCTTCGAAAAGAAGCCCAAGCTCCTGGGGCTTCTCACCGGATCCATCGCGGGCCTTGCGACCATCACACCCTGTGCCGGCTTTGTCTCGCCCACGAGCGCCATGATCATCGGAATGATGGCGGGGGTCATCTGTTACATCGCAATCTGGCTCAAGAACTACATGAAATGGGATGACGCCCTCGATGTGTGGGGTGTCCACGGGGTCGGCGGGATAATGGGAACGATACTCCTAGGATTTTTCGCCGATCTGAGCTTCAATCCTAACGGCGCCGACGGGCTCTTTAAAGGCAATCCGCACTTCTTAGGGGTCCAGACCGCAGCTGTGCTCTTGGCCTCCGTTTGGGCCTTTGCCTTCACGTACGTGATGCTATGGCTCATCAATAAGGTCACACCAGTGCGCGTCACAAAGAGGGAGGAAGAGCTGGGCCTCGATGAGGCAGAGCACGGAGAGGTCGCCTACCAAGACGATGATGGCCTCGTCTCTATCGAGAAGAAGGCACCGAAGAAGAAGAGGATCTCAGTTTAAACGCCCTCTTAGAGTTCTTTATTTTTTTCTCTTTTTAAAAATGCTCCGCTCATTCGATAGAAGATTAAAAAAAGAAAATAAAAAAAGGAAAACGTTTGAAGCCCTACAAGGTCTTGACCCACTCATAGACCGGTTCAACGAGCTTCTTGATGCGCTCCTTCTCTGGTGTCATCGGTCCCGGCTTCCAGCCGTCTGCCGGCTCGAAGTGGAAGTCCTGGACTGCGCCCACGCGCTTGTCCTCGGGCACGAAGACGACCTTGAGGGGCATATCGAACTCGACGTCCCAGGGGTCTATTCCCAAAAGGTAGTTCGCTATCGCGACCGTGGAGCCCTCGATCTTTGCGTAGACCAGTACGAAGGGCAGCTTCTTTAGCGACGAGCGGCCCGACCAGCCGGCCACGGTCCAGGTGTGGACCTTGGCCCTGAGCGGGAACTCGACCCAGTCGGTCTTTTGCAGATTGCAGTCGAGGTTCCAGCACGAGGTCCTGGGCGGGATCCATGCATCCCCGCACTTTGGGCACTTGGTCCCGATGAGCTTTCCCTTGAGGAGGTTTCGGAAGAACCTGCTGTTCTGGCCGTGCCTGATGGTGTAGAGATGGTCGTAGTGTATGAACTGGTTGAAGTTCACATCATCATCCGCGATCTCATGGCCCACGAAGGTCAGACCTGGCTCATCGACGCCGGGTGGTCGGTACAGGGTCTGAGTGTGGAACCCTGGGCCCTTCTCGAAGGCCTTGTCCTTGTGCTCTTTGACCTTGACGGTCTCCCTCTGCGCACCCTTGGTCGTCGCAGTGTGGGCGACCTTCTTGGCCCCATCGACCGTAGCTGCCAGGGCGCTCTTTCCTACCTCCTTTGCGCCCTCGATGGCCGCTTTGGTCGCGGCCTTTGCTGCAGCCTTGCCCATGGCCTTGACGCCGCTCCCTGCAGCGTCCGTTGCGCCATGGACGACGGCCTTTGCGCCCTTGGTTGCTGCCTTGTAGGCGACCTTCCCGACAGCAAAGGCTCCCTTCATAGCCGCCTTCCGAGCGGTCTTGGTCACTGCCCGGGCCCTCTTTACCGCCCCTGGTCCGCGCTTGACCGCCTGCTTGGCGACCTGCCTTACGGCCTTCTTCGCGTACTTGACCGCGGTCTTCCTGGCCATTCCCCTGAGTTTCTTGACCCTCTTGTTCAGTGCCATCTTAAGGCCTCCTGAGTATGAAGTTGGAGATAGAAGTCCCGGTCCCCGCGTGGCTGTTCACGATGCCGCACTTGGCATCGGGCACGACGGTCTTCTTGCTCAGGTGCTTCTTCTCTGCAAGGCCGGACAGCTGGTAGTGGGCCTCGATGGCGCTCATGATGCCGGTCGCACCGACCGGGTGCCCGTAGCCCATGAGCCCGCCGCCGGGGTTCATCGGTATGGACCCCTCCATGAGGGTCTCCTTGTCCCTGATGAACTTGGCTATGTGGTCCTTGTCGGCCAGCCCGAGGGCCTTATAGATCTGGGCCTCGGAGGTGCTGAAGGCATCGTGGATCTCGCCGAAGTCGATCTCCTTCTTGGGGTTCTTGATCCCGGCCATCTTGTAGGCATCGTCCGCGGACTTCCTGCAAGCGCCGAACTCGGTCATGTCCGGGTATCCGGGGCCGTAGATCTTCTTCCAGCTGGGGTAGCCGCATCTGTCGCCTGCCCTTATCGTGCAGCTCGACAGACCCATCCCGTCAATGACGCTGTAGTGGTCCGGGGCGACCTTCTTTGCGTACTCCTCGGAAGTTACCAGCATGAAGGCGACGCCGCGGGTCATAAGGCAGCAGTCGAGCTTCTTGAGCGGGTAGGACATGAGCCTCGAGTTCATGACATCCTCGACGGTGATGTACTTGTGCTCGTTGCGGTACCACTGGGCCTTGGGGTTGTCCATCGCGTTGTTCTTGTTCTTGGCCGCAATGATCGCGATGTCCTCCTCTTTGACCTTGTTCTCTTTCATCCACTTGTTGGCCATGGAGGCGTAATATATGGGATAGATGCCGCCGACGACAAGCTCATAGCGTATGTCGGAGGCCAGCGCTATGAACTCGCTACCTTGGGACTGTTGGACCGAGTCCATGGTCTCCCAACCGACGATACCGACAACATCGTGCTTGCCCGACATGATCGCCAGGGCCGCGGCGTAAAGGGAGGAACCTCCCGTGTTACCGCCGTTCTCGACCCTGATGTGGGGCATGCCGCACAATCCCAAATGGTCATGTATTATCCACTCGCCGCACAGTTGGTGCGCGAAGTGCACTGAGAAGTGGGAATACACCATGAAGTCGAGGTCCTTCATGTGGAAGTCGGGGACGTCCTGTTGTGTCTCTTTTATACAGTCAACCGCTCCCGATTCAGGGTTCTCGAACCCGGTCGGGCCGTAATCGAAGGGCGTGGTGTTCCCTCCAACGATGCAAACCTTTCGTGTCAAACTTAATCCTCCTATCGGTGGGAAAAGAGCAGTTTTAGCCACCCCGCGTCCTTGGCCGGTCCTTCACACGGTCCAAAAACGCGTGCAGGCCTGGACTTCCTTTCCTCCCCCAAAAACGGTGACACATTATGTGTATAAAAAGATATAGCAAATTCTAGTAATATTAAGATAAGAATCTTTAAGAAAAACCGTTCGTTGGTTTTTTGACAGCGCCATTTTCCCTCCCGTTCTGTCCTTTCCTTGCCTCCTTGACCTTTCGGCTGATGAAGGCCACGACCTGGTCCATGTCCACGATGCCCTTGAGCACGATCTCCTGATGATAGACCGTCGAGAACATGCAGTCCTGGCCCTCGAAGGCCAAAGAGCTCAGTGCTATCTCGTCGTAAGGGACTAGGCGCGTCCTGGAGCCGTCGTGGATGACCAGCTTCATGTTCGTGAACCAGTAGCCGGTCTTGTTCCACAGTCGGTAACGGACAAAGAGCATGAGGCCCACCAGGATCCCTAGTCCTATCAAGAACCCGGCCCCGCCGCCACCGGCCGTGAACAGTATGAACAGCACGAACCCGAAAGCGAAGGAGAACACCGAAGGCGTGTACGACCAGAACCCGGGCTTTCTGAAATCCACGAACTTCTCATCATCGTCCATATAGACCGGTATGGGCGGTATGGGCTCGACGGGCTTTTGCCCAGGGGCGGGAACGGCCGCGACCGGTGGAGTGTTCGGCAGTGGCGGCACCGGGACCTTGGGTGCTATCCCGATCGTCGTGGTCCCATCGTTTCCCGTCTTTTCATGCTCACTTTTTACTTCCACATATTCCATTTCCTTCACCTCGGAAGCTCATTTGTCCACAGGCTCGTAATGGAAGAACTCGAGCCAGTCTCTGCCCTGCTGCCCCTCGTAGGTCAGCATCGATTTGGGGGCTGTATATTTCATCCCATCATAGATGAGCGTGACATTGTCGGTCCCGCGCTTCTCAGCATAGACGATGAAGTACGGGTTCACCTGGGTGTGCTGGTGCATCCACAGGAAGGTCGTGTTGTAGTCGAGGTTCCCGACCTCGACGACCTCATAGTAATCGAACCCGGTCCGTGCATAACAGGTCTGGTCGTTGGAGCCCCACCAGTGCTGGCCCGTGACGTTCGACGACGAGTAAAGAAGATACATGAAGACCTCGTCCTCGTTGGGCTGTCCCAAAAAGGACGAATCATAGACCGGTATCACCGCGCGGTCGTAGCCTGTGGGCATGTACTTGACATCGCGCTTCCAGGTCGTCCCGATCTGGTAGTCCCACACCCATGTGTAAATTTCCGCTTTGACGCCCTGACGGTGCAGATAATAATCGACAGGAGAATAAGTCACCCAGTTGGGTACCAGCACGACCGCATCGGGATGGGCCCGCACCTCTCGGGCAGTCGCGTTGCCCAGCTCCACGGTCCCCTGGGTCGCCGAGGTCCACGCCCCGGCTATCATGGACTTGGGGTCCGCGGCCTGGCCCTGGTTGCCCATGGCCACGGCGCCGTTGATAGCGTAGGCCCCCATCCAGTTGACAGATAGCATCATCACGATGGCCATTGCCGTCGCCTGCTTCCTGTTTAGGGCCACCCGCGAGTAGGCCTTGGGCAGCCACCGGGCCCCTGCGATGGATATCGGCGCAAAGGCCGGGAACATCCAATGCGGCATGCGCCCCAGGCTGAAGGCAAAGAACGCGATGAAGATTATGGCCGTAATTCCAATGAGCGCGTCCCGGTCGGACTTGAAGCCCTTGTATGCAAGATAGACACCGTACCAGAACAAAAGCTCGAAGGCCATCGTCAAGGCATACAGGTGCTGGCCGTAGGTTATTATCATTATAATGAAGGCACCCAGGGCCAGCGCAAGGTTCTCCCGGTTCCAGCGGAACTTGAAGGTCGCGGCCAATCCTGCGACGGAGATCGCGGTCAGTGGCAGGCTGATGGCCAAAAACCAGATCAGGGGATAGTAGTACCACGACAACATCTGGTTTGCGAAGATGTCCCCTCCCACGAACAGGCCCAAGAAGGGCGACGCGTGGCCGCCCTGATAGACGAGCCCTGCCCAGTCATGGGTGGCGTTCCACACCCAAAAAGGCGTCGTGATTATTCCCGCGAGGACCAGTGAATAGATCGTCGTGCGGCGCTTGAGGAACTTTCGGTACTCAGGATACGCGTACGCGAAGATGAGGAACCCCAGCACGATGACTACGACCGTGTATTTTACCAAGAACCCGATGCCCAGCGCTATGCCCGTGAACCAAAGATACCGCTCCGAACGTTCGAAGACGGCCTTTGCGAAGAAATACAATACCACCGTGAACACGAGGCAGGCCGCCACATCGTTCATGGCCGACCGCGACAAGAGGATGTGCCCGTAATTAACTGCAAGCAAAAAGGCCGCGATGACCCCGGTCCTCTGATCGTAAAGGTACTTCCCGACATAATAGATGAGCCACACATTGAGGACACCGATGATGGCGAAGATGGCCCGCACACCGAACTCGGAATCGCCAAAGAGGGCCGTCGAGAACACGATAAGATATGCTACGCCCGCCGGGTGGTCGAAGAACGACAGCTCTAGATTGCCCCAGGTTATGTGCTGGGCCCACACCCAATAATAGGTCTCGTCCTGGAACAGCGGCGTGTTCCCCAGGTCCACGAACCGTGTGAAGATCGCGATTATCATCACAAGGAACAGGCCCCATTCCCACCGGTTCAGGTACGGGAACTTGCCCGGCCAGCGGCCCATCTTTGTCCGGATATCTATGTGCGGCATCTCGGACCTAGATCTCTTGTCCACATGCCAGAGGCCCTTGGGGTCCGCCCGAAGGGCCCGCGGGGTTCGCTTCCCCTTGGAAGTCCCCCCGATCCCGTCGGCCCTATCTGGCCCTTCCCTTGTCGTAGCCATGGACGTTCCCCAGGACTATCGCCCTTAGCGCGCCCGTCCTCACATCCTTGGGCCGGACCGTTGGTGCTGCACGGAAGGTCCAGGCCTTGTTGCCCGCGAAGTTGCAAGCCGTTGCGGTCAATATCGCGATGATTTGGCCGACCATGTACCAAAGGTGGCCGAGGTTGACGAGCACGTAAAGGGCGCCGAGATTCACGACGAGGCTTGCCGCGCTGACGATGAAGAACTTCGCGTACTGGTCCGTGACAGATCCTTGGGCCCTGAACGCAAAGAGCCTGTTGCCAGCGAAGTTGAAGGTGACGGCCGCGACAAAGCTCAAGGTTGCCGCGGGAAGATAGTTCATCGAACCGAAATTGACCAAGGCCCAAAGGACAGCAAGGTTCACCAGGATCCCCAGGCCGCCGACCATGAGGAACCTTACAAGCTGCGCCCTCGTGTTCTTCGCGACCTTCAGGAGCGACCAGCTGTGGGACACGTACTTCGTTATGACACCCGAAGACATCTTGCTCGTCCCAACACGGCGGTCCTCGAACACGAAGGGGACCTCACGGACCTTTTCGTACTTTCCTTTTACAAGGATCTCGAGGAGGATCTTGTATCCTTTGGGATTGAGGTCGGCACCGTCAAGGACCTCCTTGTGCAAGGCGAAATATCCCGACATCGGGTCCTTGACATCGGTGAGCAGACTCGCGATCTGGGTCGCTCCCCACGAGATCGCCTTCCTTGATGCCGGCCAGTTCCTTACCCCGCCCCCCTTGACGTTCCTTGAAGCAACTGAAATATCCGCTTCGTCAAGGGCCTTGTAAAGCTTGCTGATGAGCCAAGGCGGGTGGCTCAGGTCGGCATCCATAACGAGCAGTTTAGATGAAGTTGCGGCCGCGAAGCCTGCGAGCACGGCCGTTGCGAGGCCCTTCTCGCTCTGGCGCCGGATGACCCGAAGGCCATTGTATTTTCTCGTCAGGCCTTGGGCGAGCTCCCAGGTCCTGTCTGGGGAGTCGTCGTCAACAATGATGACCTCTCCGCGGATATCGTTGTCCTTTAAGACCTGGAACACCTGGGCCAGGAGAGCCTCAAGGTTCTCGGACTCGTTGTAGGTCGGAACGATGATCGAGAGGTCCATGATACTGATTGTGAGCTCAGGCTATATTAGGATAGGAAAATCAAAGATATTCACAAATCTTGCATCTATATTTATATAGAAGTACAAGCGACAAAAAGGGTTGAAAATCCTTTGAACATGACGACAAATTCCAATAAATGATAAATATCGAGACACTCCGAAATCTTTTTCGAGGGAGTGCCACAGATGTCGTCAGATCGAGCGCTCGCGTGCGTTCTTACCGTCTTTATCCTGTCCCTATGCTCCTTTACAGCAATCAGTTCAGGCGCTTTGACTTCCCAACGGGAGGGCGGGGAGGTCAAACCCAATTGGGCGGTCAATGACCAATGGATTTATCGAAGTGACATGATCGATTTTCAAACTTATAGCATGATGAAATACAGTTATCTCACTAATACAAGCCATATTATAACCGTAGAACTCCGGTTAACCCCCAGTTCAGGGGCAGATCAGATCGAGTATATTCTCAGGGGAATAAACGCAGCGGCTGCCGAATACAAGCTATCGAAGAACGGAAATGGCTGGGAAAACGGGAGCTGGGCGATGGTCGTTGTGAACAACGGCGGCGATCCGAATTATAGTAATGGTCAGATGATAGACAAGGGCACCTATAAAATGACTGAGACATGCCAGGGCGAGCTTTATCTAGATATGCACAACATCAACTTCAAACGCGGTGATTGGACAGAACAGATCACGTGGACCTTCGGCGGTGATATCGGTTTCACATATTCCATCACTAATACCACGACGGTTTCGACCTCCAACGGTATCAATGCGGTCTTCAAACCGGACTGGGATACAAAGCCCATGAACGTCGGGGATTCCTGGAAGCAGACCGACAAGCTGACCGAGGTCACATCCGTGGACTATGCCTGGGGCGGGGATTTCTCCGGCTCCGGTACTGCTACGGTAACAAAGGATTACACTTACGATTACGAGTGGCTCGTCGACTCAAAGGCCCAAAAGCAGACGGCCAACACTTGGAAGGGAACCAACACTTACCAAGACGGCTATAAGCTGACCCGGACCGGCTCCTTTGCCTGGACGATCACCGAGGGTTCGAACACGACCAGCGGTACAACCACCCCAGGTCCCTACGATCTCTGGTATGCCTCGGATGGAGACAATTTCGATGCATGCACCGCCATCGATTTCAACGGGAGTATGAGGTTGATCTATTCCACCTGCCTGGCCTTTATCGACACGGCACCGAAATTCGACACTCTACCTACACCAGAGGTCACTATCAACTCCGATGAAGCTTGGGACTTCAAAGAGGGAATCGACTTTGCGGTATCCGATCCAGATTCCGGGAACGCCGGCCAGTTGACCTACACGCTCATGAAGTGCTTGCCGGGCCACACCAAAGTCCTCGAGAACCTAACAATCGACCCCGACACGGGCGAGATCCAGTTCACACCGACCCAAAAGGATGTCGCCGATGGTTACAAGATAACCCTCAACGTCTCAGACAACTACGACAAGGGCAAGCTCAGCACCGAAGCGACCATCACACTAAACATCAAGAACAAGAACCATGCCCCGATGATAAAATCCGACGTCATGCAGAACTTCTCCTTCCAGGAAGGTGACAGTTACACACCGACATGGAAGCTCTCCGATGCCATCCATGATGCGGATATGGATGCCAACCCGCTCATGGGGAACGCATCCTACGACCCTAATGAGAACTTGACCTACTCCATGAACAACAACGGGTCCATACGGGTCGTGTGCCCCAATGGGATAGACCTGACCTTTGCTCATCAATGCTCCGACGTGAGGTTCATCGCTCTGGACGGGAAGTTCCCAAGAGACCAGCTTGTTACTATGACCCTCACGGTAAAAGACCGGTCCGGCCTAAAGGTCTCGGACCAGGTCTCTATGACGGTCCAGCACGTGAACCACCCTCCCAAGGCAATCAAGGGTCCCGCGACCTACAATATGGTCGAGGACACCCAGGGCATGATCGACCTGAAGACCCTCTTCAAGGACATAGATGTTTGGGACCCCAACTACGTCACGGCCGATAGGTTGACCTTTGACAAGGATGCCGGGCAGCACCTGACCATAACCATAACCGGGACCAAGGCCACGATCAAGCCTGATGGGAACTGGTGCGGGGAAGAGAAAACAATCTTCACTGCTACTGATATCGCGGGAGCATCGGCCCAAACCCTTCTTGTTATTATTGTCGATGGATGTTATGACGGGCCAACGGCCGTAAGCGTCTATCCCACAGCCGATCCTACAATTTATGAGACCCTTGATGGTAAGGCGAGCGATAAACACGGTCTACAGCGGTTCAGCGTTATGGCGACTGAGAACAGCAATAAAACCCTCACCTTCCATTGGACCGTCGAGGATTCAGCAACCGGTGAAGTGTACACGGTCTACTCCCACAATGCGGATTGGACCTTCACGGCCGCCTTTGACTGTGATTTCGAGAACGAAAAATTCTGCGGTGGCGATAGCACTAAGACCTACTACGTGACCGCTTCGGTCTCCGATGGGACCTTTTCTATTGAGGCTAAAAAGTGGTACATCACAGTCAAGAATGTCCCCAGAATGCCTGTCCTTAGCGGCATCGAAGTGTCCACGGTCACAAGCACAGGAATCAGGATCCCGCTTGTCGAAAAAACCCCACAAAACTACACCCTCCCCTATGGGAAAGTAATCGAACTGGATGTGAGCAATACAACCACAGACCCAGACTCAGTTAAAAATGATGGCAAGGTCCTCGATAAATTGAAGTTCGAATGGACATCCGATCTCAGCGGGAACCTTGGTTCCTTCCCGAACATCCTGGTCGGGGCCGGCATAATAAGAGCTCCGGCAACAAGGGCCTTGAAAATCGGGACACATGTCATCACCGTGAAGGTCACCAACCAAAATAACTTGATAGCCACCTACTCAATCATAATCAAGATAGCTGGCAAACCCTGCGAGCAGCCTACCCCCGGCTTTGATGGATTCGTCGTTCTGCCAGCGATCCTCTTCATAGCAGTAATCATGACCTACAGGAACCGAAAATAGTCGAACATAGCGATAGAACAGGGCCCAGCTAGCCCCTTCTTCATGTACGATTCATTCCCATCAATTCCCACAATATTGATATCCTGGACAAATAATAAAACAATCATGGAGGAAGGACCATGCAAATAATAACAAGAACAGTATCCGTTTCAGTCATTCTCGCCATGGTCCTCATGTGTCTAATCCCTTGTCTTCCCACTTCCCTAGCAGCGCCCACCCAAACAGGCGAGGTGAAACCGAACTGGGACGTCAACACCTATTGGGTATATCGCGACGACACGACCGATTACGCCCCCCGTGACATCTTCACCTTAGGCTACACAGACTCCTCGACACCGGGCGGGCCTTATTTCGTGACTGCCGCCATGCGTTTAAACGCGTTGGTACAAGCCACCCAGTCCATCTTCACGCTTGCCAGTATAATTGCAGGTTCCAGCGAGTACAAGCTCACCTTGCAAAACTGGACCTGGGATAACGGGACCTGGGCCATCGTCGTTACCGATACCGGGGGCGACCCGGGGGTAAACCAAGGCGACACGATAAATAAAGGTACTTATCGTATAAAGGAAAGATGCGACGGCGAGATGTACATGGACATGCACAATATCGACTTAAAGCGGGGCACCTCAACATGCACTAGTAATTTGGACGCCGTCGGCGACCTGGCCTGGACCGAGGACATCACTGACCAGAGCACGCAGATGACCTCGAACGGCATCGACGCAGTCTTTAAACCGGATTGGGACACCAAGCCGATCCATGTCGGTGACAGCTGGCAGCAGACCAATAATCTGAATGTCCAAAAACAGATAGATGCGACCATCAGCGGGGACATCCAGGGCTCTGACAGTAAAATGACATACACCAATTATTACTGGAACTTCACCTGGGATGTCGTGTCCCAAGGCTCAAAGGCCATCTCGAACACGAGGTCGGGCACCAACACCCTCGACCCGGCCCTCCACATCGTGCGCAGCGGAGATTATCAATGGGACTACCAGGACGGGACCACTTCTGCAAGCGGTCATGTCTACGGCGTTCCCTACGACTACTGGTACGCCTGCTACGGCGACAAGTTCGACGTGGGCTGGTTCATAGAGCTCAACTCGTCCGCCCGGATACTCTATTCGAGCCACCAATGCTTCATCAATACCGCTCCCAAGTTCGACAGCCCGCCACCGCTCGAGGTCACGATCTACTGCGACAAGCTTTGGACCTTCACGAACGGAGCGGACTACAGTGTCTCCGACCCTGACCCCGGCCTTGCAGGGAACCTGACCTATGGTCTCGAAAAGCGGTTAGGTACGAACACGAACGTCCTTAAGGGCCTGGCAATCGACCCGGGCACAGGCAATATCCTCTTCATACCGCCCCAGCATGATGTTGCCGAGGGGTACACCCTGACCATCAACGTCACGGACCATTATGAGAAGGGCGCCTTATCTGCCGAGGCGTCCTTTATCTTAAACGTGAGGAACACGAACCACGCGCCCACCGTCAACCAGTCCTTGGCCGGCCCTATCACCATGAACGAGGGCGATCACTACTTCCCTGCCTGGAACCTGACCCGCCTCTTCCACGATTCTGACATGGACCCCAATCCCCTGATGGGCAACCAGCCCTACGACCCCAACGATTGGCTGGCCTATTCTGCCGACGGGCTCGGGTCCCTGATCCTCCAATGCTCCGACAGCCATGATTTCGGGCCCCAGCACCAGTGCGCGAACATCAGGTTCTATGCAGTCGATGGCAAGTTCCCCAAAGATGTGATTCTCAAAGTGAACCTCACGGCAACCGACACCTTCGCCCTGCGGGCCGTGGCCTCCTTCAACATCACGATAAAGCACATCAACCATGCGCCAACGGTCCTGGGCGGGTTTGCGGACCTCGTCACCGACGTGAACGTCCCGATAACCTTGGACCTCCAGAACTATTTCTACGACATGGACGTCAACAACCCCCTATACCTCACCGACGATGCCCTGACCTTCCAGACGCATTCGAGCCCCGAGCTCACGATCCAGGTGAACGGCCTGTATGCCAAGATCATCCCCACGGTCGACTGGTGCGGCAAGGGCAACGTCTCCTTCAGGGCCACAGACAAGAGCGGGGCCTACGCCGAGGGGGGACTTATTATAATAACGGTCCAGAACTGCGGCCCCCAGTTCGACATCATCTCCTGGTCGCCCGTGACGGACCCGACCC
>Ga0209777_10004834_pt1 | contig 15785 bp, 8 predicted proteins | sample FrelakmetHBP12HB_FD_187147 | JGI IMG/M metagenome (GOLD analysis project Ga0209777, IMG submission 187147) | Freshwater lake sediment microbial communities from the University of Notre Dame, USA, for methane emissions studies -HBP12 HB (SPAdes)... | ecosystem: Environmental > Aquatic >... | reverse complement strand
TGGCGTCCAGGCAGAAGCCCATGGAGGCCTGCCCGCCGATCTTGCTGGGCCCGCGGGTCATGGCCGGGGGCGGGGCGAACTCGTCATAGTCCAGGATGACGACGTCGTGAGGGAAGCGGCGGATCGCCTCGTGGCGGTCGCGGAAGAAGCCCAGGTCCACCTCCAGCGAGTCGGCGACATAGGCCAACTGCTCCAGGAAGCCGAAGATGACAAACCGCCCCCGCCGGCGCAGGTCGCTGTTGGCCAGCGCCTTGACGATGACCTCGGCCCCGACGCCCAAGGGGTCGCCCATCGTGATCCCGATAACCGGCTTGTCGTTGATGCCCATCGACTTCTATCTTACCGGGGAATGGCTTCCCGTGTGCAAACTTAAAGAGCTTGGAGGGATTAACGCGGATGAACAAGGCAGCCACCAGCCACAAGCCAATTGCCACAAGGCAATCCCTGGCGTTCCCTTGTGGCTGGTGGCTCTCGGCTAGTGGCTTCTTTTTTTGCCTGCGTTCATTCCTGCTCTGTCTTGGGTCGCCCCATCAGATGAACCCCGCCTCCTTAAGCTTCTCCACCGTCACGCTCCCCTGGGCAGGCATCCCCAATTCCCGCAAGTACTTGCGAACGTACTTGCCGATCACGTCGGTCTCGATGTTGACCTTGTCGCCCGGTCGCAGCTCGCCCAGCGTGGTCGCCGCCAGCGTGGCAGGGATCAGCGCGACGCTGAAGGCGCCCTCGGCGACATCCACCAGCGTCAGCGACACGCCATCGACGGCCACCGACCCCTTGGGCACCATCAGGTCGGTCAGGTCGTTGCCGGCCTCGAATTCGACCCCGCATTCCGCCCGGCGGCGGACATGCCGCACGGCGGCCAGGCCGTCGATGTGCCCCTGGACCAGGTGGCCGTCAAGCCCCTGGTCGGGCCGCAGGGATCGCTCAAGGTTGACCTTGGAGCCTCGTCGGAGCCGCCCCAACGTGGTCCGGCCGAGGGTCTCGGCGATCACGTCGAAACCGGCCGACTGGCCGGCGACGGCCGTGACGGTCAGGCAGACGCCCGCGACAGCCACGCTGTCGCCAAGTGCGAGCCCTTGGGCCAGGGGACCAAGACCGGCGGTCAATCGCCGTCCTTGGGGCGTTGCCACGGCCCGCTCGACGGTTCCAACATATCTGATTATCCCAGTGAACATGCCAAGATGTTATAATACAAGGCGGGTTGCCGCAATGGACGGCCTCAGAGGACAAACATGCTCAACGGGAAAGTCGAGCTTCTTCGCCGCAACGTCGAATCGGTGTTGCTGGGCAAACAGGACGTCGTCCGCCAGGTGCTGGTGGCGTTGCTGGCCGGCGGGCACGCCCTGCTGGAGGACGTCCCGGGCGTGGGCAAGACCATCCTGACCCGTGCCCTGGCCAAGAGCATCGACTGCACGTTCCGCCGCATCCAGTTGACGCCCGACGATTCGTTCATCGACATCCTGGGCGTGAGCATCTACGATTCCAAGAGCGGCGAGTTCGTCTTCCGCCGCGGGCCGATCTTCGCCCACATCCTGCTGGTCGATGAGATCAACCGGACCACCCCGCGCACCCAGAGCGCCCTGCTGGAGGCGATGAACGAATCCCAGGTGACCGCCGACGGCAAGAGCTACCCGCTGGGCCCGCCGTTCATGGTGCTGGCCACTCAGAACCCTTACGAATTCGAGGGGACCTACTTCCTGCCGGAAAACCAACTGGACCGGTTCATGCTCCGCATCCGCATCGGCTATCCCGACCGCGACACGGAGCGGGAAATCCTGCGGACCCAGCCGTCCCGGACCCGCCTGGGCATACTGACGCCGGTCATCAGCATCCCCGAGGTGATCGAGCTTCAGAACCACGTCCTGTCGGTGCGAATTGACGACGCCCTCTGCGAGTACATCCTTTCGATCGCCGAGGCGACCCGCCGCAGCGACGAACTGATCATCGGGCTGTCCCCGCGCGGCTCGCTGGCGCTGACCCAGGCGGCCAAGGCCCTGGCCGTGCTGGACGGGCGCGATTACGTGGTGCCCGACGACGTGAAAAGCCTGGCCACGGCCGTCTGCGCCCATCGCCTGGTGCCGCGGTCGCTGACGCACGACGGCGCCGTGGCCGCCACGGACGCCATCTTCCGAAAGATCCTCGAGACGATCCCGGTCCCGCAGTAGGAAGCCTCCCATGGTCAAGCGCCGATCCAGACCCGTCACGAGGCGCCCTGAGCCGATTTACCTCCGCCCGACCTTGGCCGGCTGGCTGTTCCTGCTGGTGGCCATGATGCTCGGCTTTGCGGCCGGAAAGAGCCAGGCGTCGCTGCTGTTTGTGCTGTTCGGGTCGATGATGGGCGCCGTGGCCATTTCAGCCGTGATGGCGCGGAACATGGTGGCGGCGGTCCGCCTGCGGCGCGACGTGCCCGACCGCGCCTGGCAGAACCAGCCGGTCCACCTGGGCTACCACCTGCGCAACACCCGCAAGCGGGCGACCTGCCTGGGCATCCAGGTCCAGGAGATCGCCCCCATCGGCATCGAGAGCGCCTCGGGATATTGCCTGAGCCTGCCGGCGCGGTCGGCCTTCCTGGCCGGGGCACGGTTCGCCGCCCGGCGCCGCGGGCGGATCGACCTGCGCCGCGTGCGAATCCGGACCGTGTTTCCATTCGGGCTGATCTGCGCCAGCCGGCACGTGGAGTTGCCGGCCTCGGTGGTGGTCTGGCCGGCCAAGGGAGAGCTGAGGCAGCAACTTCTGTTCCGGGGCGCCGTGATGACCTCAACGGCCCCGCCCAGCCCCGTCAGCGGGGGCCAGGACGAGTTCTTCGGTCTCCGCGAATACCGTCCCGACGACAACCCGCGGTGGATTCACTGGCGCAAGAGCGCCGCTCGCGGCGTTCCGGTGGTGCGGGAGATGGCCCGGCCCCTGCCGGAAATCCTCTGGGTGATCGTCGATACCTGCTGCCAGGACCTCTCGGAGCTGGGACGCGACCTGCTGGAGCGGTCGCTGCGATTCGCGGCCACCCTGATCGATTTCGCCTTCGCCCGCGGCTACCAGACGGGCTTGGCCATCGCGTATTCGCACGGCGCCGCGGTGCACGCCCCGGCCGCCGGGCAGGCTCAGCGCAGCACGCTGCTGGATGCGTTGGCCGATGCCGACGCCAACACCTCGTGCACGCTCCAGGAAGTGCTGGCCGGCCTGCCACCCGGAAGGCTGAAGCAGGCGGAGGTGGTCGTGGTCACCACTGACGCCGGCCGCATCAGCAACCAAGCCCTGGCGGTTCTTCGGGGCCGCAGCGGTCACCTGGCCGTCATCGGCCCCGAGCAGCTCATGGACATGTTCGTCGATCCGCTCGGGCGGCAGGAGGCCCCATGCCGCTGAGGAGTTTCACCCAGGCCGAACTGATCCTCACCGAGCGAAAGCGGCTGGAGCGGCCGCTGCTGCTGATGATCTGGCTTGGCGTCGTCGGCTTCAGCATCGCCGAAAACGCCGGCGGGGAGCGGGCCAGTTCGGTTTTCTACGCCCTGGCGGCCACGCTGGCCATCGTGGTCAACTACCTGGCCACCCAACGGGCCATGGAAGTGCACGTCGGGAGGGTCTTCGTCACCATCGGCGTCCTGGCCTCCACGCTGGTGCTGCTGCTGGAGCTGCTGGTGGGCGATCACCTGCTGATCGTGGCGCTGTCCCACTACCTGATCCTGCTGCAATTGTGCAAGCTGTTCGAGCGCAAGGCCAACCGCGACTATCTCCAGATGATCGCGCTGAGCGTGCTGCTGATGGTGGCCTCGTCGCTGCTGTGCGACGAGCTGTGGTTCGCCGTCGTCCTGCTGGCCTACCTGGGCGTGGCGTGCTACACGACGATGGTCTTCACGCTGAAGCGCGGGCTGGACGCGGCCGCCGACGCCCGCCTGGCCTGCGAACCCGGCCCGCTGTCGCCCCACCGGGTGGCGTGGAATGTCTCGCGCCTCTGGCCGGGCGGGGCACTGATGCAAAAGCTCTGCGCGCTGCTGGCGGCGATGCTGGCCGCGGGGGCGGCGGTGTTCCTGTTGGCCCCGCGAAGCCCCCCCGCCGAGCGGACGATGTCCCACCGCGACAGCGCCGCCGCGTCGGCCTCCTTCAACTCGGACATCCGCCTGGGCGAGGCGGGGAAGGTTTACCTCTCCAAGCATATCGCGATGCGCGTCCGCGTTTCGCCCGGCCCCGGCGGCCGCCGGCCCGGCATGCTTTACCTGCGCGGACAGGCGATGAGCTATTACCTCAACTCCCGCTGGTCCAAGCGAGACGAGGAGATGCCTTCCCGTGCGGACCTGACGCCCCTGCCCAGCGACGCCCTGGGAGGCACGGTCACACAGGAAGTCACGATGGAAAGCTCGCTTCTGCCGGTTCTGTTCGGGCTGTACCCGGCCGTCAGAATAGAGCCCGCCGGCATTGCCCGTATCACCGCCGGCAGGCAAATCCTGTACGCCTTGCCGTACTCCAAGGGGTGGCAGATATCCTACAAAGTGTACTCCTGGCCGCAGCCCCTGACGGCGGCGCAGCGGGAATTCCTGGCCGCGGTGCAATCGGAAACCGAAGGACAGCCCTCCGAGCCGGCCAGCACGGTGCACGTGCCTCAGCGGGTGACCGACCTGGCCCGTCAATGGTGCCGGGATCTCTTGGAACAGCGAGACGGCAATCCCCAAAGGCGGGACGAGCTGGACAGGCTCATCGCGCAGCGGATCGCCGAGCGGCTCCAGGCCGCCTGCACGTATTCCCTGGACCTCTCGGAAGCCAGGCTCGACCGGGACGGCGTGGAGGACTTCCTGTTCTACATGAAGCGGGGGCATTGCGAGTACTTCGCCTCGGCCGAGACGGTGATGTGCCGGGTGTTGGGCGTCCGTGCCCGCCTGGTGGCGGGTTTCCGGGCCGATGAGCACAGCCGGGAATCGCCCGACGTGTTCGTCGTCCGCAATCGCGACGCCCATGCGTGGACCGAGGTTTACACCCCCAGCGGCGGCTGGATGATCGTCGATCCCACGCCCGCGTCGCCGGTCGGCGGCGAAGGGAGCTTCTGGACCGGCTTGGGGGACTTCTGGGAGTCCGTGCAGGTCCTGTGGCGCGAAAGGGTGATCGGCTATGACGCCGATTCCCGAGGTCAAGTGGTAAAGGCGCTGAAGGATTGGGGCCGGTCGCTGCTGGCGGCGCTGGGGGCGGCGTGGGACGAGTTGGGTGAAAGCGTCAACAACCTCCTCGTCCGCGGCTATGTTGACGCCGTCCTGGCCCGCTTGGCCATCGCCATCGGCGCCCTGGGAATAGGCCTGGAGGCGCTTTTCGTCATCCGCGCCATCCGCCGCAGCCGGCAGGAGCGGCGCCAGACAATGGAAAAGTTCGGCGTGCAGCCGGAACAACTGGAGTTCTACAGCAAGCTTCTGCGTCTCCTGGGCCGGCGCGGCTTTCAGCTTCACCCCGGCCTGACGCCCCGCGAGTTGGTCCAGCAGGCGGCCGCGGGGTTGAACCTCCCCTCCCAAGCGCTGGCGGAGCTGATCCATCTCTACTACAGCCTTCGCTGGGGCCGGGTGAAGGTTTCGCCGGAGCAGATCAACCAGGCCAATGAGCGAATCCTGGAACTCGACAGGATGCTCCAGGCCCCCAGATGACCGCGGCCATGCCGCCATCCTCCGGCCCGCGGATGGGTCAGAATCCTGGGCGCTTAAGGTTTGAAACAAAGCCGGCTATTGGACAATATGATGATGAGGCCAACCCCAAGTGCTTTAGAACGAGGTGAACGATGCGAGTGGCGTTGATCGGACCGCCGCAGTCCGGCAAAAGCACGCTCTTCGCCGCCGTGGCCGAGGCGGGCGGGTCGCACGTGGACCTCTCCCGGCCCGACCAGCCGCACTTGGCCGTGGTCAAGGTGCCCGACGAGCGGCTGGACTGGCTGACGAAGCTGTACAACCCCAAGAAACACACCCCGGCGGAGCTGGAGTTCCTGGACCTGCCGGGCTTCGACCTGTCCGACGAGGCCGGGCGAAACCGTGCCCGCGTCCACTGGCAGGCCATGCGCCTCTGCGACATGCTGGTCTTCGTCCTGCGGGCCTTTGAGTCCGACACGGTGCCGACCTACCGGTCGGGCGTCGATGCCCAGGCCGACCTGCAGGAACTGCTGGGAGAGATGATCTTTGCCGACCTCGACCAGACGACCAGCCGCCTGGAGAAGATCGAGGCCGCCATCAAGAAGCCCACGCCCAAGCGGGACGAGTACCTCCACGAGCAGGAGCTGATGAAGCGCCTGGCGGCGGCGTTGGAGGCGGAAAAGCCCCTGTCCAGCGCCCTTCACTCCGACGCCGAGGCCAAGCTGGTCCGCAGCTTCGCCTTCCTTTCCCAGAAGCCGGCCCTGGTGGCGCTGAACTGCTCCGAAAGCGACCTGGGCAAGGGCCAGGAGAAGATCAGCGGCCTGCCTTGCATCCGCCTCTCGGCCAAGATCGAGGAGGAGATCGCGCAGCTTCCTCCGGCGGAGCGGGCGGAATTCCTGGCCGACCTGGGCCTGGGCGCCTCGGCCCGCGACCGGTTGATCCGGGCCTGCTATTCGGGGATGAAGCTCGTCAGCTTCCTGACGACCTCGGATCCTGAGGTGCGGGCCTGGACGGTCCCGGCCGGCACCGATGCCGTGACGGCCGCCGGGATCATTCACTCCGACATCGCTCGCGGGTTCATCCGCGCCGAGACGGTGGCCTTCGGGGACCTCAAGGCGGCCGGGGACATGAAGGCGGCCAGGGCCGCCGGAAAGGTCCGCCTGGAGGGCAAGAATTACGTCATCCAGGACGGCGACGTGATCTATTTCCGGTTCAACGTGTAAGAGGACCCGTTGACGACGCAGACGGAGAAAGTTCGGCCCCGGCGACGATGGTGGCAGAGGCTCTGCCGCGTGACGGCGATCGTTGGGGTGCTGCTGGCGGCCTTGTACGTGACCATGCCCTGGTGGTTCCCCACGGGCGTGCTGCGCGGCTACCTGTGCCGTCAGTTGGCCCAGCAGACCGGCGTGGACGTGCGGATCGCGTCGGCCTCGCTGAGCTGGTCGCATGGGCTGGAGCTGGGCGGGCTGGCCATCGATCCGCCCCCTGGCTTTGCCAAGCGGCCAATGGTCAGCGTGGCAAAGGTGCTGGCCGACTTCTCGCCCCTGGAGATGCTGCTGCACAAGCGGATCGAGTGGATGGTGTTCGAGTCGCCGCAGGTGTTCATGGAGGCCGACCCCAACGGCCGGCTGAACCTGCAATGCCTCTCGGGCCTGAAGTTCGATATCGCCGCCAGGAACATCAGCGCCCACCAGGCCGGGGCGACCCTCGCCCTGCCGGAGGGGCTCCCGCGCGGCACGACGAGGGCCCCAACCGACGGCCGGGGCGACGCCTTGCTTCACCTGCACGCCAGCGACGTTCAGCTCCAGTCCGGCAGGGTCCTGAGCTTCGGCCGGATCACCATGTCGGCCTCGCTGGTTCAGCAAGGCCAGCCGGCGCCGATCAGCCTCCACGCCTCCGAGGGCGCCAGCGACGAGCCGGTCGCCGCGCAGGCGTCGTTCCAGTTTGCCGGGGTCGATCTGGAGCAGTTCAACCTGCCTGGCCTGCTGGACCTGCCGCTGCGCAAGCTGGCCGGACTGTGCGGCGGATCGCTGGTCCTGCGGCTCAACCGGCAGGGCAAGGTGGACCAGTTCAGCTTCAACATCTCCATCCGCCGCCTGGACTGCCAGCCTCAGGAGGGACCCGAACTGCCGGTCATCGACGAGGCGGGGTTCCGCCTGGCGGCCTCCTTCGACCCCATCGCCCAGGAACTCGAGGTCGAGTCGCTCAACGTCCGCCTGCCGGGCATCGAACTGACCGGCAAGGCCGACATGTCCCAGGACGTCGGCGAAGGCCAGTGGCAGGCGATCCAGATGATCGATATCCAAGGGAAGGTGGACCCCACGCCTCTGGCGGCGCTGCTGACCGGCAAGGCCGAATTGCCCGGAAAACTGTCCACCGACGGGCCAATCCAGATCAAGCTCAACGCCTGGAAGGAGAACCCAACGGACCTGTTCCTGCGCCTGGGCGCCCGGGCGACCGACGCGGCCATCCGACAGGGCGGCAAGGTCATCAAGCCCGCCGGGGTGCCGCTGACGGCGGAGCTGAGCGGCAGCCTCGATCGACGAACCTGGCGCTTCAGCGCCGACCAGAGCGAACTGGTGCTGGGCGAAAACCGCTTCAAGGGCTGGGGCAGCCTCCGGGACCTCCCCCGCCTGATCGACCGCTGGACGCAGGCGGGCCAGCCGCCCTCGCTGGCGGCGGTCCTGGAAGACTTCTCGGCCTTGGAATGGCAGGGCTCGTGGGAGGTCCGCGAGATCGATTCCTTCAAGGGCCTCTGGCCGGACCTGGCCGAGGCGCTGAAGGATGTCCGCTTCCGCGGCCCGATGACCGGGCGGTGGTTCATCGACCCCAGTTCCGGCACGCGGATTCACGCCAGCTTCAATTTCCCGCCCGAGACCGAGCTGGCCGTGGGTGAGAGTTTCGTCAAGCCCGCCGGGGCGCCGATGACGCTGTCGATCGACGGGATGCTCAAGGCCCGCGAGCTGTCGCTGTCCAGCCTGGACGTGGACCTGTCCGTCGGCGAGGGACAACTGGCCATCGAGCACGGGCAGCTCCGCCTCAGGGAAGGCGGCCAGGTCCAAGCCCCGCCGGCCATCGACGCCGAGGGCCTGCTCGAACTCAAACAGATCGAGTCGCTGCAAAAGTGCTTGCCGGCCTGCGCGAAACTGGCCGGCGTGTTGGGCGGGTCGGTCCATGGCCGCTACCAGATCCACCTTGCCCCCGGCAGCCAGGAGGCCATCGCGGAACTGGACCTGGGCGACGTGGAAGTTTCAGACAATCCCGTGCTGACCAAGCGCGCCGGCGAGGGCAGCCGGATGACGATCAGTCTTGCCCGCAACGACGCCAAGCCGCCGGCCCAGCGCTACGCCGTCATGGTCACCGGCGAGCTTCCCCAGGCCGTGTTCTCAATCGGCGGAGAATCCCCCTCTGCGGCCTTGGGCGCGCCACCCGAGGATATCCATTTGACGGCCAGTGCCGCCATCCGCGATGCCGGGGCGCTGGCACGGTCCTGGCCGCTGCTGAAAGAGGCGCTGGGCGACTCGGAGATTTCCGGCCCGGCCCGCTTGGGGGTCGAGGGCACTTGGTGCAAAGACGAGTTCGACGGGCATATCGAGTGCGATGCCAGCGACATCAGCTACGCCGGCGACGCGCCGGTCCGCCGCGTCAAGCCCGCCGGCGTGCCGCTGCGAGTGCAGGCCGACGGCAAGCTCAGCGATGCCAAGGGGACCTATGCGGCCGAGGTCCGGTCGCTGACACTCGATATCGGCAAGAGCCAGACGCGCCTCCGGGGCAGCGCCTCCGCCCCAATCGCGGCCCTCAAAGGCAAGCTCGGGTTCCCGCTGTCGTACCCGTTCCAAACCGACCTGTCCGGCGAGATCGCCCTGAACGACACGGCCGGGCTGGAAGCCCTGCTGCCCGAATTGGCCGGCCTCAGGAAGCTGTGCCAGTGGTCCGGGTCCGCCCAGTTCGACACCCACATCAGCGGCAACGGCAAGAACGTGCTGGTGAGGTCGCACGTCGATGCCACCAGGCTTTCGGTGGCCAGCACAGGCCCTCTGACGATGCAGGGGCCCGACGGCAAGGTCCTGCAACTGGGCCGCCTGGTCAAGCCCTTGGACCTCAAGGCGCAGGCCGACTGCGAGATCACCCTGCCGGCCGACCCCGCCGCGGCAGGCTCGAGGCTGGCCGTCAACAATCTCAAGGTGGAGCTCGGTGAACTGAGCCTCCTGGCCGGAGGCTCGGCAAGCCTGGTTGGCAAGAACGGCCAACTGCCCGGCGGCCTGGAGGCGAAAAGCATCCACCTGGCCGTCAGCACATCCGATGCGGCCAAGCTCCATCTGCTGGCCCCGTCGCTGGCGCCTTACCAGCTCTCGGGCCAGGCCATGCTCGAACTGGAATACAAGGACCCCCCCCAGAGCGCAGGTCAGGCCGCCGGGGAAATCCCTTACGCCAGCCTTTCGTTCAACGACCTGCGCGGGCGGTGGAACGGCAAGGATATCCGGCTTGCCGGCTCGGTGCTGGCCGAAAAGATATCGGCCGCAGGGGCAGCCCCAGCCGCCACCGGCCCCCAGGGCGCCAGCCAAGAGGCACAAGAGCAATCCGCCCCCGTCCTGTCGCTGAAAGTCGGCGCGATCAAGACGGAAGGCCTGGAATTCACCGCCGGCGAGAACCATGGAATGTTGATCGCCGACCTCCGGGACCTGCCGGCAATGCCCAGTGGGAGTGTCCATATCCTTTGCTCGTACCTGGATGACCGGGACCTGGAGACCTGGCTTGAAGGCCAATCCGGGCAAGAGGGACAGGGGCTCGCCACGTCGCCCCGCTCCCGGCCACAGGACGTTCCGGCCGCGCAGCAGGCCCAGCGGCTGATCGACGTTGTGCGGCCTTACGCCGCGGCGGCGGAGCTTGAGGGCAAGGTTTCCATCGGTCATTTGCGGAGCCTCGACAAGACGGTCGGCCAGACGTACGACGTTTACCGGCTGGAGTTGACCGGCTCGCTCAAGAAGGGCCAGGCGCAGGTGCAATACGCCGCCAGCGTTGACGGCGGGATTCTCAAGCAGAAATACGAAGTCGATCTGAATTCCGCCTCGCCGCAAGTGCGCAGCGAGCGGGACCTGGTCGAAACCGTCGCCAGCCAAAACATGCAGCCGCAGGTGCGGAAGTTCTTCCCCGGCAACACGGTCAAGGGTTATTTCAGCCGCTACGAGAACGCGACGGCGCCGCTGCGCGACATGGTGGCTTGCCAGATCGACCCGAATTACCCCCTCCACCCCGTCGGGACAGGCAAGTCGGTGGCGACCGACGGCGTCGTGGAAGGCCGGGCTGCGCCCAAGTTCGTCACGGCCATCTTCCCCGGGCTGAACCTGACCCAGTACGACTACACCCGCATGACCGGCTTTGCCGAATACTCCCCCGACGGCACGGCCAAGAACGACATGGTTTTCAGCGGCCGGGGCTATGACATCTACATGGAAGGCGCCACCGACCCCGACAACATCGGACGATATGAAATCGGGTTGATCCTGCTGGGCTCGCCTCAGACGCCCGAGTTGAACCACGACATGAAACTGGGGCGAATCCCGATCCTGAAGTTCAAGGCCCTCATCAAGGACGGCAAGCTGTACAACCAGGAGGTCTCCTACCCCTGGCCGACCGAGACGCTGGGCATTATCTTCATCAAGAACAACCCCGTCTATCGCGCCTGGGTGACGGCAAAGAAGTGACACCTCACGACTTTGCCCCACGTCTGCTTGGCCTTGTGACTTCGGCGAGCTCAGTCGAGCCGCGCTCTGCCGAATCGCGCTTTCCACTTCTTCCGCCATGGTGGTTTCCAGGTCCGACAACCAGTCGCGCGGGCTAAAAGAAAAGGCCTCGCAGAGTCGTGGCTCCACGAAGCCTTGGTATTCGGCAGCGCCCCGGGGATCAGCCGGCGCGCCGCGCGTCCTGATTGTTTAATTCTGTTCTACGTGCAAGACGGTACTCAATCAAGGGCTTGGACCCGTTACGCAACACTTTGTTACGCATATGGACATGCACACAGAGCCGTGGCGAGAAGGAGGGCACCTACGATGGGTTTCCCCATCCACGCACCTCCCTTTGCAAGAGCTTGATGGTGCGATCTCGTTCGTCGCCTTCGTAGACGACGTACAACCGATATGCTTGGAAAACATGGCCCGAGCAGACCCCAATGAGACTGTGGGGTATGTCAACCAACGATTTCGGCTCGGATTCGCTTCCAACGAATACTTTGATCAGTTCGTCTTCCTGTTCTGGGGGCAGGCTCCGTGCCTGCTCAGTCGTAAGCAGGGCGCTTCGCTCCTCGAGTCGCAGTGGCCTGGTATTGCACAGCAGGAACTGTCCGAGAGGAATCTTGTGTTTCCTCGCCAGCGCCTTGAGAGAACTCTTTGCTGCAAGCCTAAACGCGGTCCCATCATGGTGTGTGCTGGTGGAAGGCTCAAGGACGAGTATCTCTTTCAGAAGCTTCGGCGGCCTACGCGCTTCAATTGACCGGGCCAGAGCCCTGACTACGCCCTTGCCCTCCTGTGACGCCAGATGGACGAGATGATCCACGAAGCTGTCGGTGAATGTCGCCAAGTTTGGCGACCTGACTATGTCAAGGATCGCCGGCCCGTCCGCAGGGATGCAATACATCTTCGCATCACGGATTCGGCGAAGAAGATGTCGGCAAGCTTCTTCCATGCCGTAAGTGGTCTTGTGGTAGTAGACTGTGCGATGCATGAAGAATCGGGCCAGCAAGAACTGCTCGGCCGCTGGTAGCGCCTTGTCCACTACTCCAACCATTCCACTCTTGCTGATACGAAGCGAATTCAAAAGATAGTTGACATCAATGTTCCCATAGGGAACACCGGCGGCCCGCGAGTCTCGTTGGAGGTAATCCACGCGATCCATGTCAAAACTGCTGTGAAGCAGCTTGCTCAATTGCGGATCGGCTGCCTTGCTTCGAGCAAACAGGTCCGCCACCTCTTTGGCTCGGTCTGGCCCGCCGATTGCATCTACCAGTTGGCGCTGGTGGGTCACGATCTCAGTTCCAAGCTGCTCGTGGGAAGGATACCCAACTCGGCTCGCATCGAACGCCCGCTTCCGAGTACGGGTGCGGGCAGCTTCGTTTATCTCCTCCTCGATCAAAGTAACGCCATCAATGCGTTCCATCAGATGCGAATAGGGATAGTGGCCCACATCATGCAGTAGGGCCGCCATCCGAAGGTTCTCCTGTTGATACTTGCTGAGGCGATAGTTGTTGGCCTTGGCAACTGCGAGGATTCTGGCCATTATGCCCAGCGCGCCTACAGAGTGGGCGAATCGAGTGTGTGTGGCGTTGGGGTATGTGATCTGCCCCATCCCGAGCTGTTTGAGGTTGCGCAGCCTCTGGAAGGCGAGGGTGTCCAGAATGAGCCATTCACGTTCTGTTAGGTGGATGTCTCCGTGGACAGAATCGACGATCAGCTTCCCCGGTATTACATCAGGAGATGATCCCATTGGAGGCCATCTCCTGAAGAGCGGCAGCAACCTGCTGCACCGTGAAGAGCTTGTCAAATCGGCGGAGAGTTTGAGCGATTTCCATCGGGTCCTTCCCAGATACTTGCCGCCGATCAATGAGGAAATGCACCGATGCAAGCAACTCTAGCTTTCTGGCCAGTTTCTCGCGGGGCGTCACGTCCGTAATCCCGCGAATCCGTCCTAGCTTCGCTGCCGAACCTGCGTCCAGAGCCCAGTTTCTGGCCTTGTCCATTCCCTGGGACAGTTCGGCTTCGATGGCGAATCCGTCCTCGGCAACAGCCGGACAGTAAGGCCCCCGCAGGTACCATCGGTAGTAGTAGCCCAGGTTCGCACCCACCGCCTGTGCGAGATAGATGGCCTTCTGAAGGATAAGCCGGTCGTCGAAGGTTTCCACCTTGACATCAAGCCCCAGGCGATCCATCGCAAGTTTTAGCCCGATCTGCCGCCTTTCCATAGCGACGCTCCTAATGTTAGGTCTTTGTCAGGGTATCCTACGCGCGCCGACTGCGTTTGGCAAGCCAAAAATCCTTTCATTTTTACCTCATGTTCCTAGAGCAGTCAGCCCACCCAAGGCACCCTCGTTAACCATGCATATCGACTAGCAGGCTTTTTCCCAGGTCGTCACACGCTTTCCACTGTGTCGGCACTCCCGCCGGCGCATGACCCAGCCGCCCCACGCGGGGTGGGTATAGACTACCCGAAAGTGCCTGCAACCGCAATAGCGGCACTCAAGGCCGCGATTGTTCCCTGAGGGACCTTCGGCCCCGGCGGGCCTCCGGCCTGCGTCGGGTCCCATGCCTTTCTCGCAATCACAGGTTCGCCCATGGTTCCTTCCTTGTCAAATCTTTTTCCGTGTGCCGCTTCCGCTGCCGGCCGGTGGCGGCTTCGCCGGGGGCCTTGACGCCGGCCATCGACGCGGGGACGGCGCGCTTCGACTGCGCTCACCGCGAACGAGCTTGGAAGGCTTGGGCCGCCACTTGTGGACCGCCAGGATGAGCAGTTCCGCGGCCGGTTTTTCCAGGCCGGCCTGGCCGGCGCCTTCCTTGCCCGCCTCGCGGGAAACCGGATTCTTTCAAAGCATTTATCCGTATGACGTACCTGCGCTAAGGCACGCGCCCGATTGCCCACCCCTGGGGGAACCAAGGCCCAATAACGAGCTTACGGTCAGGAGTCCCCCTGGTCCTCCTGGTCACGGCCGGGGAAACCCATATTTCGCACAGAAAGATTCACAAAACCCGCCGGTTGGGGTAGAATTCCTGTTGAATAAGGCGGAAAGCTTCGGTAAATGGTTTCGCCTGGGTCTGCCGTCAGGCAGGCGATTCGAGGCGTCGCTCGCGTTCACTGGCGAAGAGGTCACAAACGCCATCAGGAGGTTCTAGCGGAGCCTGGTGGCCGAGCCAGGGCGGCGATCGCTGGGACATTCTGTCAGATGCAAGGACGTTCAAAACTGCTGAACCGTCAGCTCCCCCCGGAGCTGGTGCCTTTGTTGAAGCGCGAGGGAATCGATCCGGACCGGGCCTGGCTGTGCACGGACACGGACCTGAACCTTTCCGGCAGCTATGAGCAAGTCTTCCTGCTGGCGCTGCCGGAGGGCGTTGTGACGGTCGGCCGCGCCGACGGCGGGGGGGCCTCGGCCATCCGCATCAACCTCCCCCGGTCCGGCATCAGCGAGTTCCGCACCCGCCAGGGCGTCGGGGGAGGCTTCCTGGACGCCCGGGTGGACGGCGTGTTCGTGGAGGTGCTGGCCTACTCCAACGCCCACGCCGACACCTTCCACAAGGTCAACAAGAAGCTCCAGGACTGGCTGGGCGGCCTGGAAGTCGCCGTCGGCCCCGAGGACGACGTCAACCCCCGGAGGTGCCAGAAGTGCGGGCTCTCGCTGCAGTTCAAGGGCGACATCTGCCCCCGCTGCGTCAACCGGGGGGCGGTGCTGGCGCGGGTCCTGCAACTGATGAAGCCCTACGCCGGCAAGGCCGCGATCATGATGTCCCTGGTGCTGGTGGCCATCGGCATCAGCCTGATCCCGCAGCAACTGGTCCGCGTGCTGATCAACCGCGTCCTGGCGCCCGAGCAGGCCCACTATCCCCCGCCGGCCAACCCGACGCTTTGGCTGCTGGGCCTGGTGGGGGCGCTGTTTGGCGTCTATATCGTCGCGGGCATCGTGGGCATGATCGTGGGGCGCCTGGGCAGTTTCGTGGGCACGCAGATCGCCTACGACATGCGCGACCGGGTCTTCAGCCATCTGACGCGGCTGTCGGTGGGCTTTTATGACCGCTACAGCGTCGGGCAGCTCATGACCCGCGTGGCCGCCGACACCGAGCAGATGCGCGGCTTCGTCTCGCAACTGACCAGCGGCTTCCTGGCGCAGTTGCTGACGCTGGCGGTGGTGGGCGTGATGCTGTTCACCCTCAACTGGAAGCTGGCCCTGCTTACGTTGCTGCCGGCCCCGCTGGTGGTGCTGGCGGCGATGTTCTTCTGGCGGCGGGTCTATCCCCGCTACTACCGCGCCTGGGACGCCTCCAGCAAGCTGCACGGCGTGCTCAACACCATCCTCTCGGGCATCCGCGTGGTCAAGGCGTTCGGCCAGGAAACCCACGAACAGCAGCGGTTCAACCGCTCCAGCGCTCACATCCGCAACAGCGCACGCCAGGTGGAGTACAGCGTCGCCTGGTTCAACCCGGCCATCGGCTGGCT
>Ga0209777_10004833_pt1 | contig 15787 bp, 13 predicted proteins | sample FrelakmetHBP12HB_FD_187147 | JGI IMG/M metagenome (GOLD analysis project Ga0209777, IMG submission 187147) | Freshwater lake sediment microbial communities from the University of Notre Dame, USA, for methane emissions studies -HBP12 HB (SPAdes)... | ecosystem: Environmental > Aquatic >... | reverse complement strand
TATACTACGGAAGCAGTCGGTGTCTTCGCTCTTTATACCATCTTGATGGCTCTTTTCACCAATCCGGTGATCGAAGCGGTGAAGACTATCGTCAGCTAAGAAAAGCAGATTAAGCAAGATTCCTTCCCATGGAAGGAGATCAAGCTGAGGAAGGAGGGACGGATAATGCAGGCAATACATAAAACACACTGGGAGCAATATATGAGTTTCGGCTCGATCTTGCTGCTTTCGGCCTGGGGATTCGCGATGGTGATTGCTTCTTTCCTGTTCCTCTACATTGGTCACTTACTGGACGGTATTTTCGGAACAGCGCCTAACTTCATGCTGGGTTTATTCTTCCTCGCCATTTTCCTTTGTGTGATGAGGCTCTATCAGGAAGCCTGGAAAAAGAGAAAGAATGTTTAGCCTCCTCCATCAGTAACGTTAAATCATGATCTGCTAATATATACCCCCCCTTAAAGCCAATGCTTAAGGGGGTTTTTTATGGCCTGCTTCATCTTTTTCGAGGGCAAAAAATCAGGAAAATCTCTGTGGACAAATCAAAAATAACACATATAATAATCAATATTATTTCATCAAAATCCAACAATTAGACGGTAGAAGAAAAGTGAGTATGTTTACCGAAGGAATTGAAACTTTTATGGTAAAATTCCAATGAATGTCGCAACAAAAAACAACATTTAAAAATAGGAGAATATGATATGAAGATTAAACAAAATATTATTTTAACATTTCTTATTATTGCGGCTGTATTTTTAGTTGTGGGATGTGCGAACAGATCGAAAGAATTGCTTGCCGAGGATTTTAAGAAAATGGGTAATGAGGATCTCCTTCGCTACTTTTATCGCCTGAACGATGAAATCGAAAGCCAGGAAAAACAATCAGGACCGCAAGTCGGTATCGGAATGGGTAGTTTTGGAGGCGGAGTTGGCGGCGGTGTCGGCGTAACTACTGGGGGCACGGGATACACAGCCGAAGATTTGAGGGCACGTCGAATCGATGTCCGGCTAGAGTTAAAAAGACGGAGATTGAATCCATAAATTAGCGAAATGCTTTATCTCATTCATTTCGTTAATTTCCTTGCCTCTAAAATCGATCCGAAAAATCGCCTTTACACAATTATTTTCTGTGATGTTGTATTATTGCGTTTGTCGACCTATATGCGGAGGATACAATTTTGGCAGGGGTAAACAGGAACAGAAAGCCACGAGTCGTCGTTATCGGTGCGGGATTCGGCGGATTATGGGCAGCCCGAACTCTGGCACAGGGAAACGTTGATGTCCTTGTTATCGATAGAAACAACTATCACACTTTTCTTGCCCTTCTATATCAGGTAGCCGCCGCCGAATTGGAGGCGGAGGATATTGCCTACCCTGTGCGCAGTATCTTCTGGAAGCTCCCCAATGTCGATTTTATTTTGGCCCATGCCAGTCATATTGATCTAAAAAACTGCATCATTGAAACTGATGGTGAGACGATTTCGTACGATTACCTGATTCTGGCTACCGGGAGCATAACCTATTCTTTCGGCCTACCGGGAGTGGCAGAAAATGCTTATTGCCTGAAGACACTGGAAGAAGCCGTTGCGCTGAAAAACCATATCATTTGCTGTTTTGAAGCTGCCGCACGGGAGGAAGACAGGGCCAAACGCGAAAGCCTGCTTACATTTGTCATTGTCGGCGGAGGAGCCACGGGAGTGGAATATGCCGGGGCTCTAAGCGAACTTATTCATGGTCCTCTGGTCAAAGACTACCGGAATGTAAATTTTCAATCCGTCCGCATTATTCTTCTGGAAGCAGCAGATAGATTGGTTGCCAATATGCCCCAGTCCGTGCGCGCCTATACGCTGGAGAAGCTCCAAAAGATGGGAGTTGACGTGCGCTTAGGAGCAAAGGTCAGGGAAGTAACCCCGGACACGGTAATCTTGAGCAATCAGGATAATATTCTTACCCGGACAGTTGTCTGGACTGCCGGTGTAAAAGGAGAACCTCTGGCTGAGTTATCCGGTGTTGTCACAGGGCGTGACGGACGGGTTCCCGTTCAGGATACTTTACAGGTGCCGGAGCACCCGGAAATTTACGTCATTGGTGATTTGGCTTCCATCAATGAAGATAACCGTGTTTTACCAATGGTTGCGCAGGTGGCTATTCAATCCGGGATTAGCGCCGCGCAAAATATTCTGCGGCAAATCGCCGAACAAACACTTCAGCCTTTTCGTTACCACGACCGCGGCTCAATGATCACCATCGGCCGCAAATCAGCCGGGGTGGCCATCGGTGCAAGGACTTATACCGGTTTTTTTGCCTGGCTTATTTGGCTCGTTATTCATCTTTTTAATCTTATCGGCTTTCGTAACCGGATGATGGTTCTCATCAATTGGGCTTGGGACTATTTACTCTACGAACGGGCTGTCCGCTTCGTCTTCCCTTCCGAGATGCCGTCTCTTTCCAAATCGTCGTCCTGTGTTCGAGGGGATGGGCTGAGCAATGAATCTATACCTAAGAGATAGTTAATTTGGGCGTTGTTCCTTGGCATGTGGCTTTATCTGAAGGTTTCACCTACGAGTCAATAGATTCATGAAGTAGGGAAAACTGAAGATTACCAATTGAAAGAGAGTAACGCCGAACTCAACGGCGCGGTTTATCCGCGTCCGGTGGAGCCTTTGGTTGGGTGCATGGGCTATTAAATTCAAGAATCTTCGGCGTCTTCGCACGGAAAAACTCCAGCCACTGACGGATGGGTCTGTCAGCGATATCGACCTCTTTCCGGGAGTAATTGTCGATGGTCTCTACCCAGTAGAATCCGAGCCAGCCATCGGCAATTCTGCGTGATCCTTCGATAAAGGCATCCAATTCTTCGATGCTGCAATTCAGTGGGAACATCTCCTCGACAAGGAGCGGCTTGCCGAAGTCGTACACTGCGAGTGCGGCAAGCGCTTTGGCGACTTCGCCCTTCGAAGGATAGAAATGAACACTCACGAAGTCCAACCCATCGCCTGTCTCCTTTGAGAAAAGCGGTTTGGCGCCGGGGAAGTAAAACGCCCAAGGGATTTCTCCCACCGTTATCATATGGCGTTTGTCGTATACCCGGATAGCGGCTACGAGTTTTTCAACCCAGTTTTTGGCAACCTGCTCGGGGGTGCGTCCGGCGAGGTCAAGCGTGAGGTGCTGTGCGTAATTCATGCCCGCAAACTCGCCAACTGGCCATTCAGTTTCTTTTCGGTTCGTCCCTGGCAGGATGGGTTCGTTCATGAGGTCGTAACAAAAGACTGCCGGGCTTTGACCGCAGACCTTTGCGACGGCTGACCAGAACACGGCCTGAGCATCCCAACGATCCGCTTCGCTCATCGCATTGTACCATTCAGGCACGTCTTTCTTGCGGTAACACCCGAGCCCCGTTATGTCGAGGTAAAGTCCGGTGCTTTCTGCCAAGCGCACCAGACGCGCCAATTGTTCAAGGGCCGCCGTGTCGGTATTCCGCGGCGCCTTCATGAACCTCGCAAATTGCAGGCTAATTCGCACAACATTGGCGCCCAATGCCTTCATTTCTTGAAAGTCCTCTACGACAGTCGCCCAATCTTGTTCCCAGTAGTCCTCAAGCAGACGACCCGTAGCGTAATGATCATAATTCAGACCCCATGCAACGAATCTGGATCCCGATTCATTGTAGACAAAGCCAGTGCCATCTTTGCTTGGACAAATCCACTCCAGCTTTGACCCGGCCGTGGCCGATTGCTGCTGGCCGCTTGCTCCGATGTTTGTCACGCAGCAACAACAAATCAACGCTGCTGACGCCACCACCAATACATTAACACCCAGCCGAATATACCTTGCCATCGTTCCCGGCATGCATTTCATACCCGACAGTGTAATAGATTGAAAATATTTCATTATATAAGACCATGTAGAGGAAAGAAATTCCACTTATTGTTATATTAAACTATAAAACATGGGAAATGGCTACATTATTTTTCACTTATTACAAAATCGCTTACCAAATTCCATTTATTACGATAATGAAACACTAAACATGGAAAACAAATCAAAATTTCACCCGAATCCCAAGCTCCAGTTAATGACCCCATGATATCTCTAGTCTTCAAAGCTCTTTGACCCTATCTGACAGCAAACTGATTACTATAGTACAATTGAGGGGACCTCACAGAATTCAGTAAATGTTTAATAAGTTTATTATGGTTTTTTTTGACAAATATTAGTTTGATCTTTTATATTTATTGGGAACAAAAACAGTAATCTAACTTATTACAACATGGGGGAGACGGCAACATTTTATAATGAATACTGTTTGAAATAGAGCATCACCTTGAAAATTACCGAACACTCACTTACAGGAAGAAATATTTATCTACAATAGATCCATGTCTGTTTTGATTCTTAAAAACGGTAAAAAAATAGGCTTTAACAAAAATTTGCTAAAGCCTTGATATTATTGGCGCGCCCAGGAGGATTCGAACCTCCGACATCCAGATTCGTAGTCTGGCGCTCTATCCAGCTGAGCCATGGGCGCGCGATATATTATAAATTTTTTCAGCAGCAATATAATTCATGCCTGCCGCTCCACTAATCTATGCCGCAGAGAACTTAATTAAACTGGCGGAGAGAGCGGGATTTGAACCCGCGGTACACCTTTTACGGGCGTACAATCGCTTAGCAGGCGATCGCTTTCGGCCACTCAGCCATCTCTCCGTCTTTTTATCCGGCCTATATTTTAAAATAAGGCGTCTGTTGGATTCTAGACGCGTTTTACAATTTACTGGCGGAGGGAGCAGGATTCGAACCCGCGAACCTTTCGGTCAACGGTTTTCAAGACCGCCGCCTTCGACCTCTCGGCCATCCCTCCTTACAATAATACAAATTTGCATTCATTCGTCTACCTTTGTTGGCTTCGTCATTGGCTCCTCAACGTGTAAAGAATACGCCTGCGTCGCCTCTTCCTTGCCGCCTCGGTATACTTTTGACTGCCAATTTGTATAATGCTTTTTTGATATTTTTCACTACATCTTTGGCAGTGAAATTTTATCAACACCTCTCATGTAAGGTTGCAATGCCTTGGGAATCAAAACAGACCCGTCCGCCTGCTGATAATTTTCTAAAATCGCCACCACCGTTCTACCCACAGCCAAACCTGAACCGTTTAATGTGTGAACAAATTCCACTTTGCCGCTTTCTTCCCGGCGGAAACGGATCGAGGCCCGGCGCGCCTGAAAATCTTCAAAGTTACTGCAGGAAGAAATTTCACGATATACATTTTGTCCCGGCATCCAGGCTTCCACATCGTAAGTCTTGGCGGATGAAAACCCCAAATCCGCAGAGCAAAGTGTTACCGTACGATGATGAATTCCCAATCTCTTGAGAACTTCTTCCGCATTGGCCGTCAATTTTTCCAGTTCATCATAAGATGTTTCGGGTTTGGTAAACTTGACCATTTCCACCTTGTTAAACTGATGCTGGCGAATCAATCCCCGCGTATCCTTGCCGTAAGAGCCGGCCTCCGAGCGAAAACAAGGCGAATAGGCCACGTAATAAACCGGCAGTTTGCTTTCCTCCAGTATTTCATCGCGGAAAATGTTCGTGACCGGAACTTCCGCGGTCGGAATCAAAAAATAATCCATCCCTTCAATTTTAAAAAGATCTTCGGCAAATTTCGGCAACTGGCCGGTGCCGGTCATGCTTTCCCGGTTAACCATGAATGGCGTCAGCACTTCAGTATAACCATGCTCGCCTGTATGTAAGTCGAGCATGAAATTGATCAATGCCCGCTCCAGCGCGGCAGCTAATCCTCGATATAAAGTGAACCGTGCTCCGGCTATTTTTGCCCCGCGGGCAAAATCCAAAATATTCAGGCTCTCTCCGATATCCCAGTGAGCTTTCGGCTCAAAAGTAAAAGCCGGCTTTTTCCCCCAACTGCGCAGGATGGGATTATCGTCCGGGCCGCCGCCCATGGGCACCGATTCATGCTGAATATTGGGAATCATCAGCACAAAGTTATTGAGCTCTTCTTCGGTAATTTTTAAATTCTCATCAAGCTCCTTGATTTTAGCCGAAACTTCACTCATCTTGGCAATCAATGCAGTGGCATCGGATTTCTTTTTTTTGAGTTCGCCGATTTTTTTGGAAGCGTCATTGCGTTCATTGCGCAGTGTTTCTACTGCCAGTAAAATATCCCTTCTTTTTGTGTCCAGACCTAAGAAGCGGCTAAAATCAATGGACTGGCCTCTCTCCTTCATCTTCTGGCTCACGAACTCTATGTTTTGCCTTAAATACTTAATATCCAACATGATAATTCCTATAAATAAAAGCAGTGATGCTCGTCTAAAAGACGAAGACCACTATCACTTTGAGCTGATGAAGTCAATAATTTTGTCTGCTAAATCAATACTATTGACGGGTAAACCTTTTTTTCAGCTCTCTGATGATGCCGTAAATCTCCGGGCTTTTTAAAAGATACGAGCAGATAAAAAATGCAGACCCACCCACGGCAATCGAAACAATAAGATAAAACAGCCGTTCTTTAAAGTGCGCTTCCTTATTCCAAGGTAGGAAGAAATCAGTCAGTATCAAAGCTGTGAGCATTGCTAATGAAGAAATGATTATTTTGACGATGGATGAATAAAAGACACGGTCTAAAAATGTCCCGATTCTTTTCTTCAAAACAACAGATAGAATTATAACATTAACAGTCGCCGCCAGAGAATTGGCCAGCGCTATCCCGTTATGTCTTAGAAACTGCATCAAGACAAGACTTGCCAAGAGATTGACAACAAGCGTTATTACTGCCGCTTTTAGAGGCCATTTAGAATCCTGCAAGGAAAAAAAAGCTGGAACAATGACGCGAATAACGGAAAAAGCCCATAAACCCAAGGCATAACAAAACAATGCTTGGGAGGTTAGAGCTGCTGCTTTCTCATCAAAGGCACCCCGTTGAAACAAAACGGAAATAATCGGTAAGTGGAGAACCATTAACGCGATCATGGCGGGAATTGTTACGAAAAGCATCAACCGCAGGGAAAAAGATAGGCTCGATTTTAATTCCTCTAGATTTTCGTTGGCAACATGCCTAGAAAAACTGGGCAGAGTCGCTGTGCCAATGGCTATGGCAAAAATCCCCAGGGGCAGCTCCATAATCCGGTCGGCGTAGTAGAGATAGGAAACACTGCCTTTGGGCAGAAAGGAGGCTAGAATTTGCCCGATTATTACATTTATTGTATTAACAGCTGCAGCAAAAATGGCCGGCAGCAGCAAAATTGTTATCTGTTTGATTCCGGGATGGTGTAAGTTTACTCGAAATTTAAATTTTACTCCGAACTTTACTAGAAACGGCCACTGCATTGCCAATTGCAGGAAGCCACCGATCATTACACCAATGGCCAGCGCCGTAATGGGCTGCGCAAAAAAGCTGCGGAAGCACAATGCAGCTATGATCATGGAGATGTTTAAAATCACAGGCGATAGCGCGGGAGCGGCAAAATGCCGGAAAGAATTTAGAATGCCCATGCATAAAGCCACCAGGGACATAAAGAAAATGTAGGGAAACATTAAGCGGTTCAAAAAAACAGCCAGGGCGAATTGATCAGGTGTGTTTATAAAACCCGGTGCATTCAATGCAACTATAAGCGGTGAGAATAAAACACCAAGCATGGAAATGATCACTAAAGCTATAGACAATAAGGTAAAGGCTATATTGGCCAATTCCAGAGCTTCTTGTTTTGATCTTTTTTGGAGATATTCAGTAAACACGGGAATAAAAGAAACGGTAAGCGATCCTTCGCCAATCAATCTCCTCAAAAGATTGGGGATACGAAAAGCGACTAAAAATGCATCATAGATCCAACCGGCACCGAAAATAGCGGCAATAACAATATCGCGGATGAGGCCGAATATCCGGCTCAGCATTGTGGATATTCCCACAATTCCCGCGGCTTTGGCTACTTGTGAATTTTCTGACTTATTTTCCAGTTCCATAATGATCGGATATGCTACTTCTGTAAAAGTAGGGCAATTTTTATTGGATCATACACTGACAATAAATTCTGTGGAAGAAAAATATTATAAAAAATTAGCCAAACTCTTTAATATGACCCAGAACTAAGAACTATTACTAAAACAAATAAAGCTAAATAATAAAAGGCGGCTCTGACAGCAGAACCGCCTTTGAAAACTCAAATGGCAACCTTGTGTTTATTTACCAGCCTGAATTTTTCTCAATTGCGCCGGAGTCTTAAACTCTTTAGGATGGAGAAATTTCTTCATTGCTTTTTCATTCTCCTGACAGGATTCATTGATAAATGCTATCTTGCCATTCTCCTGGAACTGAGCAATAAGCTGATAATAGTATCCGGGATAAGTCTTCCACGGATTATTCGGATCAACCCTCATCCGGGAATGATAAAACGGTTTTACTTTCTCGGTTTGGTATTTCATTTTCCCGAGTGAATACTCTGTGGTTACATCTTCCATACCTTTGATCAGCTTTTGAATATTGTCTGTTCCCCCTGCCGCCTCAATAGCCGCCTTAAAATGATAAATGTCGGCATAGGCAATATGCACATGAATCTGCATGGGAATATTTCGCTTCGCTGCTTTTTCCATGAGCGGCACGGTTTTGGATGTAATGGGAACAGTTTCCAGATCGGTAAACCCCGACATAGTCCCCAGCGCCTTGCCGCCGGTCATGGCCCAAAATGCGTGCGTCTGTGCGACACCGCCATAGAAAAAAACATTGATATTTTTCGCTGCGGAATCGGCCCATTGTTTGGCAAAGGCGTCCGTATCCGTAAACCAGGAGCTGACAAAAAAGATCAGGTCGGCTTTTTTATCGGCAATTTCCTGCAGAATGGGTATATACAAAGTGCCGCGCGGCTTAACAGCTTTACTATAAACAACTTTTAAGCCTACACCTTCAGCCATCTTTTCCCAGATCGGCAAATCCATATACTTGATTCCTTTTCTCCATTCGGTCGTCCAGGCCAGGTCTTCCCAAAGAATAGCGATTTTTTTCACCCCTAGGTCCTTTTTCCAGATTTTCTCCATGAAATATTTCGTTTGAGCATAATGAGCAGGTTCCGGATCAAAATCCCGGAAACAAAAATCGTATTTCGGAGCTTCATCTATGATGCGCGCCGTTAATTCGGAACCCATCGGACCATTGAAGACGAGAATGTGGGGATATTCCTTGAAAAGGTTACCTGAATTTTCCTGCACCGCCAGGGAAATCTCCGTACGGCCTTCCACGGAAACAAATGACGCTTTATCTTCGATTATCAGCTTTCTTGCCGCTTCGACGGATAGCGATGTGTCGCCCTTGCCGTCCTGCACAACATACTTCACCGGCCGTCCCAGGATGCCGCCGGCGGCGTTGATTTCATCGACCGCCATTTTTTGGATATCCATACATGGTTTAGTACCGGGGGATGCAACGTTTCCAACATACCCAATAACAATGGGTTCCCCTTGCGGTTCTGAAAATGACACCGATGGCAGTAACGCTATTACGGCTATCACCACTACTGAAATGATGACGCCAACAACCCTTACACCTTTCTTCATCATGGCACCTCCTCTTTTAATAAAAAATATTTCCAACCTAAAAAAATTCATCCGTCACTACGGAACGGATCTTCATTTGCAGTTATTAAATGTTTTATAATCCCTTGAGGTACTTATCCCTGATGTAGTCATTATCCTTCCCGATCTCGCAGGAAACCCACTTCACGCGAGGAAGATTGGGGATATGAAAAGCAACCCAGAAGGCATCCGTCAATAAGCTGGCGCCAAAAAAAGCCGCAACCACCATATCACGAATGCAACCGAAAACACGGCTGACCATCGTTAATATACCTACTACTCCCGCGGCTTTGAATACTTTGTAATTTTCTGACTTATTTTCCTGGTCCATAGTGATTCGATACTGTTTCTATAAATAATAGTAGCAAATTGATCATACACCGACACTACGTTCTGTGGAAGAAAAATATTACAAAATAATATTCAAACGCCTTAACATCATTCATAACCAAGAACTATTACTTAGAACAAATAAAGCTAAATAAATAATAAAAGGCGGTTCTGACAGCAGAACCGCCTTTGAAAACTCAAATGGCAACCTTGTGTTTATTTACCACTAGCCTGAATTTTCCTCAATTCAGCCGGAGTCTTAACCGCTTTAGGATTGAAAAATTTCTTCATTGCTTTTTCATTTTCCGGACAGGATTCATTGATAAATGCTATCTTGCCATTCTCTTGGAATTGAATAATAAGCTGATAATAGTATCCGGGATAAGTCTTCCACGGATTATTCGGATCAACCCTCATCCGGGAATGGTAAAACGGTTTTACTTTCTTAGTTTCGTATTTCATTTTCCCGAGTGAATACTCTGTGGTTACATCTTCCATACTTTTGATCAGCTTTTTGATATCGCTTGTTCCTCCAGCATTTTCAATTGCTGCCTTGAAATGGTAAATGTCGGCATAGGCAATATGCACATGAATCTGCATGGGGATATTCATCCTTGCCGCTTTTTCCATAAGAGGCATGGTTTGGGGTGTCATGGGAATATTATCCAAATCGCTAAACGAACAAAAAGTCCCTAGCGCCTTGCCACCGGTCATACTCCAAAATCTACGTGTCTGTGCAACACCGCCATAGAAAGAAACATAGATGTTCTTCGCCGCAGAATCAGCCCATTGTTTGGCAAAGGCGTCCGTATCCGTAAACCAGGAGCTGACAAAAAAGATCAGGTCGGCTTTTTTATCGGCAATTTCCTGCAGAATGGGTATATACAAAGTGCCGCGCGGTTTAACTGCCTTACTATAAACAACCTTTATACCTGCATCCTCAGCCATTTTTTCCCAGGTCGGAAGCTTTATATAGTCAATGCCGTTTCTCCACTCTTTTGTCCAAGCCAGATCCTCCCAAAGAATAGCGATTTTTTTCACCCCTAGTTCCTTTTTCCAGATTTTCTCCATAAAATATTTCGTTTGGGCATAGTGAGCAGGTTCCGGATCCCAATCTCTAAAGCAAAAATCGTATTTCGGAGCTTCATCTATAATGCGCGCCGTTAATTCGGAACCCATCGGACCATTGAAGACGAGAATATGCGGGTATTCTTTGAAAAGGTTACCCGAGTTTTCCTGCACCGCCAGAGAAATCTCTGTACGGCCTTCCACGGAAACAAATGACGCTTTATCTTCGATTATCAGCTTTCTTGCCGCTTCGACGGATAGCGATGTGTCGCCCTTGCCATCTTGGACTATATACTTCACCGGCCGTCCCAGGATACCGCCAGCCGCATTAATCTCATCGACCGCCATCTTCTGGATATCCATACATGGTTTCGTACCAGGGGACGCAACGTTTCCAACATACCCAATAACAATGGGTTCCCCTTGCGGTTCTGAAAATGACACTGCTGGCAGTAATATCGCCATTACGGCTATCACCACTACTGAAACGATGACGCCAACAACCCTTACACCTTTTTTCATCATGGCACCTCCTCCTTTAAAAAATATTTCCAGCCTAAAAAATTTACCCGTCCTTGCGGAACGGATCTTCATTTGCAGGTATTAAATGTTTTATAATCCCTTGAGATACTTATCCCTGATGTAGTCATTATCCTTCCCGATCTCGCAGGAAACCCACTTCACGCGAGGAGGAGATTCGGACATCTTGACGAAATTTGCGCTAATAGTGTACTTACCCAAATTCTTGTCTTCAACCTCCTGAAACGCCTTGCGGATATGCCATTGCTTATTCTTCATGGCGGTTTCGGGGGTCATTAGCTTCATAACTATAGGCACTCCACCACCGCGCCATTTGGATCTTGCCGATTTCTTGCTGTAATTCAAAGCCATTCCAACTAATTCATCACCCGTGTGCTTCATGGTTTCTTTTTCAATTAGTTTATGAAGGTGCGTTGCCTGTTCCAGAATGTCGGGTATACGATCCGATGAATATCTCCAGTCGTCTTCGATTTCCCACAGACCTAAAATCTTAAGCAAGGCTCGAAAATCATGATCTCTGGGAGCGGCAATGGCAACGAATCCATCCTTACACTTCCAGTGACCATAAGGATATAAGATAAAATCCAGAACTCCGATTCTTGGCCGCGCCTTTCCCCATGTACAGCCGATTGAGGCCGGAATTCCTACCATGGAGGAGTAGGCATCCATGCTCGCCACATCCACCATTTGACCCTGCCCCGTGTTTTGCCGGTGAATAAGAGCAACTGTACCGGCAAGAGCAGCGCTTAAGCCGGAGATATACCAACCAGCCCACATTCCCGCACGTAATGGCCAGTTATATGGTTCCCCCATCTCCGGTACGTCCCCCATCTCCGCGGGAAGTCCCGAGCCCGCCTGGGAAGTAATGTCGGAATCAGGCATACGGGCAAATTGTTTGGCTTTATCCGTATATTGTCCGTAGGGGGTAACCGCTATATAAATTAGACCCTTGTTATTAGCACTTAACTGACGGAAACCTATCCCCCATGAATCCATATCTCCGGCAGGAAAGGTTTCAATGACGACAGCGGCCTTTTGAGCCAATTTACCGAAAACTTCTCGATCTTTAGAGTTATTCTTAATATCAAGAGTCATGTAACGCTTATTTCGTCCTTCCATCATAAAGGGTATGCCCACTCCTTTGACGTTAACACCAAACGGTGTCATTTGACGGGCCGGATCCCCTTCAGGAGGTTCGATCTTAATCACTTCGGCGCCGAACTCGGCAAAAAAACTAGCGGCAATAATTCCCGCGAAATTGCTGTGGCTTACATCTAAAACCAGCAAATCATTCATCACCTCCGCCTTGCCTTCGGGATTCATAATGTCGGCCAATGCTTTCCCCAGTTCGGAAGGACGGGAAGAAGCATGTCGGGTATATATCTCTTCCTTCTTTTCTTTCGGGCTCATTTACAAACCTCTTTTCCGTAATTGCATATGGGATCTTCATTCAGGTTATAGTATACAGGAGGTTTCAGACCCGGCCTGTCGTCAAAGGTGCCAATAACCCTTTTCTTTTCCAGATATTTGATCTCTTCTTCCGACATACCAAGAAACTTCTTCAGCACGACCCGGTTATGATAACCGAGAGGGCGGGCAAGCCACTTGGTTCTCGACGGTGTGCCGCTGAGCTGTGCCGAGGGGCCGGCGATTACTAATTCTCCGTACATATCGTCTTTGAAAAGAATCACGCTACCTCTTTTATGCCGCCAGTCATCATTACAAATCGTCAAATCATCCGCCATTTCTGCCGCAGGAAATGATTTTGAATTTGCGGCATTGATAATTTCCTCGATGGTTTTAGATTTTACCCAATCGGTAACAATGCTATTCAAAGCCTTCGCATTTTCCGGTTTTAGTCTCTCCATATTGTTGTTAAAGCGCTCATCCTTAAGCAATTCTTCCTTACCCATGGCATTTAAGAGGCCTTTGAACTGGTCATGGGTAGCACATGCAAGCGCTAGAAACTTCCCATCGCCCGCTTTGAAAATCGCTGACGGAACCATAGTGGGATCTGAATTTCCAGTCCGGCCAATTTCTCCTCCCGTGACAGAATGGTAGGTATAATTAAATAAAAGACGCATCAAGGCTTCGGATTGGGCCAAATCAATATACTGTCCTTTTCCTGTTTTATTTCTGTAATAAAGCGCCATCATGATCGATAAAGCACCAAAATTACCCGGCACAAAATCGCCCAGATAGTCGGGAAGCTTGTAAAATTTATCGGTGCCGGGATATCCGTTCAGGCTCAAGACACCACTGGCAGCTTGGGCTAAAAGGTCCCATCCCGGGAAAAAGCGCATTGGCCCGTATTGACCATAAGTAGAACAGCTTAAAAAAATAATCTTGGGGTTTATTTTGCTGATCTGAGAGTAACCTATCTTCCATGCTTCTGCCGTTCCGGGAGCAAAGTTTTCAATGACCACATCGGCTGTCTCGGCCATTTTGTAAATCAATTCTTTAGACTTGGCCAGTTTTAAATTTACGGAAAGAAAATATTTGTTTTTGGTTATATTGTGCCAGATCGGATTGGAGTGTTTCCAATATTTCCCCCAGTAGGTTGCGGGCCTCCAGAGGTCTCCGGAGAAGGGCAGTTCCAATTTGATGACCTCCGCCCCGTAATCCGCAAGAAGCCTGGCGGCTATAGGACCGAAAATCACGTGAGAGAAATCCAACACTCGAATACCTTTTAAGGCTTCTGGTTTGGCGCCTGCGTGAGCTGGATTGAACAGCTTTTCAGTATAAGAAAAATAGTCTTCCATGATTTATCTCCCCAAATATGCCTTCTTCACCAAATTATTCTTCATCAGGTTTACTGCCGTATCTTCAATGACTACTCTGCCGTCTTGAAGAATATATCCCCTGTTGGCCAGTTGTAGGGCTCGCAGAGCGTTTTGCTCAGTAAGTAAAATGGTTAGCCCCGCATCCCGGAGCTTAACCAGGGTTTCATACAGAGCATCCACGATAATAGGTGCAAGACCTATGGATGGCTCGTCTATCATCATAAGCTGGGGATTCGCCATAAGGCCTCTGCCAATTTTAAGCATCTGTTGCTCTCCTCCGCTGAGGAGCCGTGCCATTTGGTTGGATCGCTCCTTAAGAATCGGGTATAGGTTATAAACATAGTATAATGTTTCATTTCTTTTTTTCCAGGAATTGCTCCGATAAGCACCCAGGAGAAGATTTTCCCTGACCGTCATGTAAGGAAAGGTCTTGCTTCCCTCCGGCACCTGAACAATGCCCATATCCACGACTTTGTGCGGCGGTAAATTTAGAATGGGCTCATCCTGAAAGATTACTCTTCCGGTCGGATTTTTCATAAATCCCTGAATGGTATTTAATATAGTGCTCTTACCTGTTCCATTGGAACCGAGAATGGTCACAATTTCATTCTCTTTTACAGTGAAACTTACATCATGGAGCACCGGAATAACGCCATAAGAAACATTAAGTTTATCAACTTCAAGCATACGCCTTCCACCCCCTCCCCAGATAGGCCTCAATCACAGCTTCGTTGTTCACTACCTCATCCGGGGTTCCTTCGGCAAGTTTTTCACCGTAATTGATAGCGATAATACGATCGGCGGATTCCATTAGCACCGCCATAACATGCTCTATCCAGAAGATGGTAATTCCAAACTGTTCTTTGGCCCGAGCAATGAGTTGAATAGCATCTCTCGCCTCACCAGGGTTAAGACCAGCCATAACCTCATCAATAAAAATAAGTTTCGGCGTTGTGGCCAGAGACCGGGCAAGTTCTAACATTCTCAATTCATAAAAAGTCAAATCGCGGGCAAGAATAGCCCGTTTGCTGAAGAGCCCGACAAACTCAAGATAGTGTGTCGCCTCAACCATGGCATCTTCAAAACTCTGGTTAACACGTTTCTTACCACATAGGGCGCTGGTGGCCACGCTGGCCAGAGCCGTCAACTCAGGGAAAGGCCGGGGAATTTGGTAGGTTCGGGCAAGCCCCATATGCGCCCGCTGATAAGGCTTCATATTGGTGATGTTTACCCCGTTCATTTCGACCTGTCCTGAATCGGCATCAAGGTAGCCGGAGAGCACATTGACTACGGTTGATTTCCCCGCGCCGTTGGGACCAATAAAGCCGAGAGTTTCACCTTCGTGAATCTCGAATGATAGATTATTTACTGCAACAATGCCCCCAAAAGTCTTGGTGATATTGTTAACTTTCAGCAGTTCCGCCATTTATTAATTTACCTCCGCACATGTATTGTTGGGAAATATTCTCTATAACGACGTTT
>Ga0209777_10004832_pt1 | contig 15789 bp, 12 predicted proteins | sample FrelakmetHBP12HB_FD_187147 | JGI IMG/M metagenome (GOLD analysis project Ga0209777, IMG submission 187147) | Freshwater lake sediment microbial communities from the University of Notre Dame, USA, for methane emissions studies -HBP12 HB (SPAdes)... | ecosystem: Environmental > Aquatic >... | reverse complement strand
CCGGCCGAGGCTACGTCAGAGGCCTCGGCCGGCTCGCGCAGCCTACTCCCTGCCGACCCGCGGGTCAGCGTGGGATCGAGTCCGTGAGGGTGACAGGGCCGATCAGCTGCGGCTCGTAGTACGTCGATCGGTCGCCTGTACTCATGACCGAGAGATACGCAGCCCCGCCCAAGTCACGATACGCGAGAGCGAAGCGCGGCAGGCAAACGGAGTCGTCTGGCGAGTCACCGGGTGCGAACGCCGGCTCGGCGTTGCTGCCGAAATACTGTGTGACGTAGGCCCAGGTCGTCACCAGTCTGCCGCGCAGGGTAGCCAGCTTGCTGGCTTGCCAACCGAAGTTCCGGGCCATCTCGTAGAGCACGTCGTCGACGCGCGTGTTGTAGGTCATGTAGTCGATGGTGCCGCCGCGGCCGGCTATCGGCTGCTTGTACACGTCGACTTCCGGCGTCGGCGTCGTGTGCCCAGTGACGCCATCGCCATCGTTGCTCGGCGCAAGCGAGCACTTTGACATGCTCTCGAGCCCGAGGATGTTGCTCGAGTCGTTGAGGATGCTGTTCTCGGCGGCGCTGTAGCCGATCACATGCGCCATCGCCAAACGTGCCGTCTGCTGTAGAAGGGCCATGTCGCCGCCCACGTAGTTGTCGTAGACGTTGTAGTGCTTGGTGGCGTCCCACACATAGGGCAGCTCATAGGTGGGATGGGTGATCACCCATTCGCTGCGCAACTGTGTGTTGTAGGTGTCGAGGGCGTCCACGAAGCTCTTGAACCAACCCTGGATGCTGGTCTTGTCCGCGGCGGTGAGCACGCCTGAGTTGTAGATCAGGTCGTAGGCATAGGCGAACATGAAGGCACCGTGCGCCTGGTACGAGCCTGCCCACTTGTCGCCGCAGTCATCGTAGGCCGTGGGTGTGTTGCCCTTGGCCCAGGCGACGAGGTAGTCGCGCGATTTCTGGGCGTACGTAGGGTCGCTCGTGAACACATATGCCAGACCGAGATTACGGGCGGCGGCGCCGTCCTTGTCGAGCGCCAGCTCCAGCGCGCTGCTCACGCCACCCGAGGTGAGCGGCCCGGCGAAGACGGCCGGCGCGCCGCTCAGAGCCGGCTTCACGCGACTGCTGAGGAACACGTTCCAGGCGTCGGTCTGGGGCTGCTGTCCCGCGCTGAGACGGGCGCGGATGGCGTCGATGTCGGTCTGGGTGAGGATCAGCCCAGGGTGTACAGGGCCCGGCGTCGGCGTGACGGTCGGCGTGGGCGTCGGCGTCGGCGTGACGGTCGGCGTGGGTGTCGGCGTCGGCGTGATGGTCGGCGTGGGCGCCGGTGTCGGCGTGACGGTCGGCGTGGGCGCCGGTGTCGGCATCGGTGATGGTGAGACTGGCCGCAGGAAGATGTAGCGGCGCGTTCGCTTGACGACTCTGTAGCGGTGATGCCTGGTGCTCTTCAGGGTCACCTCATGTCGACCGCGTCTGACCGCGTAACGATGAGAGTGGCGCTTGATGATGACGAAGTGCGGGGTTCGCTTGAGGACGGTGAACCGCAGCGACTTCGACGAGGAGGAGTTAGCAATGGCGGCTGGGGTCGCGGAGAGGCCCAGGATCACGCACATGACCGCGAGGAAGAGGACCGAGATGCCGCCCTTTCTGCACACCTTGACTCCCGTATCTCATGGAACGGGCGAGTAGCATGGGCAGCGGCCCTTGGTGATGTCGCACCGACGCGACTCGCTTAGGTTCCAAACCTGTCAGAGCCATCATCTGGGTGGCTCGTCAGTGATGTTGTCGTCTGGTGGCCGGGGAAGTTTAGAGGCACGGCGGGAGATGCGTTGCCGCCGCCGACGACGCTGTGTGCACCAGAGATCCGGCCAGCCTGGCCGTGAAGCCTGACGCGCAGGGAAGAAGAGGCAGCTAGCCCGTGAGACGAAGGAGTCGTGGGGTGGGCGTCAGGCGGTGCGCTGCCGGCGGGCTTCGTGGAGGACGAGGAGCGCGAAGCGCAGGTTGCCGACGAGATACCGGCGCCACATGCGGCGCGGCTCCTGGACGAAGCGGTAGGCCCATTCGAGGCCGTGATGCTGCATCCACAGAGGCGCTCGCCGTCTGCGGCCGGCCAGAACGTCGAAGCTGCCTCCGACGCCCATGGCGAACGTTGCGCCGAGGCGTTCCAGGTTGGCGGCCAGCCAGTACTCTTTGCGCGGGCTCGGCAGAGCCACGAAGAGGAGGTCCGGCCGCTGGGCTGCGATCTCCGCGACCAGGCCCTCCTCTTCCGCTGCGGTGAAGTAGCCGTGGTGAGCACCGGCGATACTCAGGTGCGGGTAGAGCTGGCGGACACGTCGTTCGAGCTGCGCGACCACCTCTGGCGTGCCGCCGAGGAAGAACACTGAGAAGGCGCGTTGCTCGGCGAGGGCCAGAAGTTGCTGGAACAAGTCGATGCCGGCGACCCGCTCGGGGATGTGCGCGCCCAGCAGCCGTGCGGCCCAGACGATCGCCTGTCCGTCCGCGTTGACGAGCGCACAGGAGCGCACGATGCGGGTCAGGGTCGCGTCGTGGGCCATGAGCACGACTTTGGCGGCGTTCAGTACGCAGTGCTGAGCCGGCACGCCCGCGTCGATGAGCTCGGCGACGCGGGCGACCGTCTGCTCCATCGTCAGGGCGTCGATGCCGACGCCGAACAGCTCGACCTTGGAGGATCTGCTCATACCGCCTTCTTCGCCTGCGCCGGAGTCGCTGGTGCGAGTCGCTCACCCGCAGGCATTGTACAAGCCTTTGACTCGCCCGTGCCCCCCGCTACAATCGCGGCAGGCCACGAACGTGCCCCGGTCGAAGTACAGCGCATGGGTTGGAGCGCGGCTGGCGAAGTCGTCGGCGGTGAACGGAGGGACTGTGCACGACAGGCGGGCGCACCAGGACGGCTGGGTCGAGGTGGCGGCAGCTTGACGCTCGCTGTCCGCGACTCACGCCCGGCCACGGCCGCCGAGTGGGACGCGCTCTGGACGGCGTGCCCCTACGCCACCTACTTCCACTCGCGCGCCTGGTCGGAAGACTGGAGCGCCTACACGGTGGGCTCATTGGTGCCGGCACCCGTGCTCGTCACGTTCAACGATGGGCGACGGGCGCTCCTGCCCATCACGCGCCAGCTTCGCCGCCGTGGTCTGGCGGTGCGCCACCTCCTGTCGCCGGCCGGGACCTACGGCGGCTGGCTGGCCGATCAACCGCTGGAGGCGGCGCACGCCGAACTTCTCACCGGCTGGCTGCTTCGCACGCGAGTCCCTCTCTGGTGGAGGGTGAACCCGTTCGACCCCCTGGCCGCCGTTCCGGCCCAGGAGGCGACTGAGCCCGACGTGACGCATCTGCTGGCTCTAGAGGCGGGTCCCGAAGGCGCGTGTGAGAAGGCGACGCACCGTCACAGGACTGCGGTCCGCAAGGCTGAGCGCGCGGGCCTGACCGTTCGGCGGGCCACCACTGCCGCGGACTGGGAAGCGTACTTCTCCATATACGAGAGCACATTGGCGCGCTGGGGTCGGAACGCGAGCTCGCGCTACGATGCCTCGCTCTTCGAGATCCTGCGCCGCCGAGGAGAACCGGGTGTGACGCTCTGGTTGGTCGAGCTGAAGAACGGGACCATCGTATCCGGCGCCGTCACCTTGTCTGCGCCACACCACGTTGTCGGCTGGCACATGGCCACGCTCGCCGAGCACTTTCAGCTCAGGCCTGCCAACCTGCTGGTGCACGAGATGGCCCGTGACGCCTGTGAGCGCTCACTGGACTGGCTCGACCTGAACCCGAGTGGCGGTCACGAGGGTGTACGGGTGTTCAAGGAGCGCTGCGGTGGGCAACCCGTGGCGTGCCCCGTGATCGTGAAGGACGCGCCCTGGGCTCGTGCAGTCGCCTCGTGCAGCATCGTGGCTGCCAAGCTTCGCCAAGCCACAGTGCGCGGAAAGCGGGAGCCGGACGGCGCTTCCGAGGCGTCGAGGGACTGAAGATGCTGAAGGGCAGCTTGCTTGCTGACTTCCGCGGTTTCTTCCGATCTGAGCACGTCGTGCCGGTGGGGAGTGGCACCGTCGGGCTCCGCTTGACGCTGCGCAGTCTCGGGGTGCGCGGTCGCCCAGTTATCATCCCCGCGCTCACCTGTCCGTCCGTTGCGCTGGCAGTGGTCGCCGCCGGTGGGGTGCCCCGTCTGGTCGATGTCTCCTCCGTCGACTGCACGATCGATCCGGTGGCGGTGTCCGCGGCGCTGGATCGTGACGTGGCCGCCATCGTGGCCGTGGATAGCTTCGGCTATCCGGCGCGGCTCAGTGAACTGCGCAAGCTCGCCGCGCCGTTCGGCTGCCCGGTCATCGAGGACGCCTGCCAGTCATATGGCGGCCGCGTCGGTGGCGTACCCCTCGGCGGGCTTGGCGATGCGGGCGTGGTGAGCTTCGGCTACGCCAAGAACGTATGGCTGGACGGCGGCGGTCTGGTGTTGACCGACGATGCGGATCTTGCCCGTGACGTGCTGGCCTTGCAGCGCTCCCGTGACTACGCTTGGCTGAGCGGGGTGCGCAGTCATGTGACGCTGAGGCTCGCGCTGACCGGCCGCGAGAGCTGGCTGCCGTTCCTCGCTCGCCGCTGCGGCTTGCTACGCTACTCTTTTCCTCCCGACCAGGAGCGGCGTCTGGAGGCTGCTTGGCGCGTCTTCGTCACGGAGCTTGAAGAGACGAAGAGCAATCTGGCCCGAGTCGCCGAGCTGGTCGCCGGCTTCGCCGGCGTGCAGCCATTTGACTACACGGAACTAGACTGGCTGCCGTGGCGCTACAGCTTCACGATTCCCGACCCGGACACCCGGGCACGCTTCCACACGGCGGCGGCGGCGGCCGGCGTGCCTGTGACCAGCCTCTACCCTGTGCTCGACGGCTACGCCGCTGAAGGCGATACGGCCGGGTACGAGAGGGCCCGGCGCCTTGCCGCCTCGATCGTGAATCTCAAGCACTCCGCCAGGGCCGCCGACACGCTCGAGTTCGCGGCAAGGCTCGAGCGGGCGGGCGAGCAGTGGGTCGTGCCGGACGAGGTGCGGCGATCCTAGCGAACGGAGCCAGCGCCACGAGCCTGAGACTACGGGCCGCGAGCGGCGTGAAGTGGACGTCGACCTCGATGCTGACGACGACGATCGTCGGCATGGTCCAGTTGGCGGTGCTCACCCGCCTGCTCTCTCGCGCCGACTTCGGTCTGATGGCGATGATCGTGACCGTGGTCGGCTTCGCCCAGGTCTATGCCGACATGGGCTTCAGCGGCGCCATCATCTACCGTCAGGATGCGACGCGCGACCAGCTCTCGACACTGTACTGGACCAACCTGGTCGTGAGCTTCGTTATCTTCCTTGCCGTCGCCGCTTGTTCGCCGCTCGTCGCCGCCTTCTTCCACGAGCCGGGATTGCGCCGGCCGATGCTCTGGGCAAGCTTGCTCTTCCTGGTCACGCCGGTCGGACAACAGTTCCAGATGCTGCTGCAGAAGGACCTGCTCTTCAAGCGCCTCGGCCTGATCGAGATCACGTCGTCGTTGATCGGTCTGGCAGTCGCCGTGGCCTCCGGCATCGAGCACCAGGGTGTGTACGCGCTGATCTGGGCCCAACTCGCCTCGGCGACCGCCAAGGCGACGTTGCTTGCCTCGTACGGCTGGCGCCGCTGGAGGCCGCGTCTCCATGTCCGCTTCGCCGACCTCAAGGGATACATCGGCTTTGGCGCGTACCAGATGGGCGAGCGCAGCATCTACTACTGGGCGGCGAACATCGACTATCTGCTCATCGGGCGCTTTCTCGGTGCCGCCCCTCTGGGTCTGTACACGATCGCCTTCCAGCTTGTGGTCGTGCCGGTCAACAAGCTCGCCCCGGTGCTCACGCGCGTCGCCTTTCCGGTGTTCTCCCGGCGCCAGCACGACGACGCTGCTCTGCGCCGCGGCTACTGTGAACTCATCGAACTGGTGGCCTTCGCCAGCTTCCCGCTGCTCATCGGGCTAGCGGCTACGGGACCGGTGGCCGTCAAGGCTCTCTTCGGTGCTGCGTGGTTGCCGTCGGTCGTGCTCATCCAGTTGCTCGCACCGATGGGCATGATGATGGCGATCGGTAGCCCGTCCGGCTCGCTCTATCTCGCCAAGGGCCGCGCCGACGTCGGCTTCTGGTACAACGTCGTGAACACAGCCGTCGTCGTCGCGGCGCTGTATGCAGCCGTCCACTACGGCACGAGAGCCGTGTCCGCTTCCCAGTCACTGGTCGCCGTGGCCATGATGCCGCTCGAGCTCTACTTGCTGTGGCGGCTCTCGCGGCTGCATCCGCTGAGCTACTTGCGTTGCCTGGCGGCGCCCTCGCTGAGCGCCGGCCTCATGGGTGCCTGTGTGTACGCGACGTACCTTGGCCTGCGGAGCCTGCTTCCCCCGTCGGCTTGCCTTGCCGTCCTGGTCGTGGAGGGGATGGCCATCTACGCCGCCATATGGCGTGTGGTCCGCCGCGAGTACATCCCCGACCTCTGGCGCCTGTTGCGCTCCAGAGGCTAGAGTGTAGCCGAGATGCCCGGACTGGTCGGCTACATATGTGAGGGTATGGAGCGTCAGCAAGCGCTGCGCGTGCTGGGCGAGATGATGGCTCTGGCGACCGACCCGGTCACGAACGTGTGGGACGCTCCATTCTGTGACGGCGTCGTGTGTGCCGCGCGCTCGCACCTCGGCATCGCACAGGCCGCGCCGCAGCCTTACGAGGACGACGGTGTGCACGTCTGGATGGAAGGCGAGATCTTCAACGCCGATGAGCCTCCCGGCGACCAACCCGGGCTGCTTGGTCGTCTGTACCGGCGCGGCGGGTGCAGCGGTGACTGGGGAGCGCTGGCAGGCATTGACGGCACGTACTCGGCGGTGATCTACGATGCGCCACGCCGGTCCGTGCACCTCGTGATCGATCGCCTCGGGATGCGTTTCCTGCACTGGACGCTTGCGGAGGGGCGCTTCTCATGGTCGAGCTCGAGCTCGGCCTTTCTTGCCCTGCCGGGCTTCAGGCCGAGCATCTCGGCTCGGCACGTGGAACAGTACCTCGCCCTTGGCACTCTTCTTCTCGACGCCACGTGGCTCGATGGCGTCGAGCTCGTGACGCCAGGCACGGTGCTCTCGTGGGACCTGCACGCCAAGACCCTTTCGCGATATCGCTACTGGTGGTGGGACCACCTGAGGCCGGCGGCAAGCAAGGTGGACGAGAACGCCGCGGCCGAGGAGCTGGCGCGACGCTTCCGCCTTGCCGTGGCGCGGCGCTGTCGGCCGGGAGAGCGGGTCGGCGTCTCGCTGAGCGGCGGCCTTGACTCGCGGGCGATCGTTGCCGCGGCACCCGAGGGCGACCAGCCTCTGGTCACACTCACCTTCGGACAGCCCGACTCACTCGACATGCGCATAGCGCGTCGCGTCGCCGCTGTAAGGGGCGCCGACGCTCACTTCGTCGAGATCTCGGCCGCCAACTGGCTCGCGCCACGGCTCGACGCCTGCTGGTGGAGTGAGGGCAACGTGAGCATCCTCGACCTGCATGGAGTCGAGGCGCGCGACGAGTACCGGCGCGCCATGGACATCAACCTCGACGGCTACGGCGGCGACAACATCGTGCGCGGCGACTTCCTTCAGGGTCGCGAGACGCTGGACCGTTTCGACGCCGCCTACCTCGCTCGCGTGAGACACTGTGACATCTCACTGCTCGACGGTCTCGAGGCGTTCGCGCCGCTGGGCCGCTCGGAGTACTGGGGGCTTGAGGCCTCGTCACGACGCTGGATCGGCGGGCCGCTCCTCGCCGACCTCACATTCATGGAGAGTCGCAAGCCCTTTGTCGCCAACGACGTGGTCGAGTTCGTGTACTCGCTGCCGGACAGGTATCGGTATCGCGGTCGCCTGTACAAGGCGATGTTGCTGGGCGCCTTCCCTGAGTACTTCCGGTGCATCCCGTGGGCCAACATCGGTATCCCGATCGGCAGGCCGCGCGGTGCGGGGCGGCTTCACAAGGTGAAGGCCAAGCTCGAGGAGCGCATCACCGGCGGCGTCAGTACACCTGGGGTGGCGGGGCGCGGGCCGGTCCACTACGCGGACTACCCGGCGTGGCTGCGCGCCGAGCCGGCTCGCGGCCTGGTGGAGAAGCTCGTGGTCACGCCTTCGGCGCTCCACCGCGAGTACGACCACTCGGGGCGAGCCGCCGTGCTCTGGGACGAGCACCTGCACGGGGCCGACCACGCTGTCGCTATCGGGCGTTACCTGACGGTGGAGCTGAGGCTGCGGCAGCTCTTCGAGGGAACCTACCGGCCGGAGCTCGGCGCAGCCTCCATCTACGCTCGCGAGCGACGGGTGTCGTCCTCACCGGAAGCGAGGTCCGCACCGCGATGACCGACTCGCCGATCCGTTCCCCAGACCGCTTCCTCGTGTTCGGAGCGCCGACCATCGGCGAGGAGGAGATCGCCGAGGTCGTTGCCTCGATGCGCAGCGGCTGGCTGGGCAGCGGACCCAAGGTGGCGCGCTTCGAGAGCGACTTCGCGGCGTACAAGGGCGCCGCCCACGCTGTGGCGGTGAGTTCCTGCACGGCTGCCTTGCATCTCTCGATGCTGGCCTTGGGCTTGCAGCCGGGGGACGAGGTGGTGACCACGGCGCTCACCTTCGCGGCCACCGTGAACGCGGTGATCCATGCCGGCGCTACCCCGGTGCTGGCCGATGTCGACCCCGTGACGATGAACGTCGATCCGGCAGCCCTACGTGCGGCGCTCACCGAGCGCACCAGGGCCATCCTGCCAGTGCACTTCGCCGGACGGCCGTGTGCCATGGATGAGCTTCAGACAGTGGCCGCCGAGCACGGCCTGGCGCTCATCGAGGACTGCGCCCACGCCATCGAGAGCGAGTACCGTGGGCGCAAGACCGGCACCATGGGCGACTTCGGCTGCTTCAGCTTCTATGCCACCAAGAACGTGACCGCCGGCGAGGGGGGCATGGTGCTGGCGCGCCGCGAGAAGGACGCGGCGCGCATCAAGGTGCTGGCTCTGCACGGCATGAGCAAGGACGCCTGGCGGCGCTTCTCGGACGAAGGCTACAAGCACTACCTGGTGACTGAGTGCGGCTACAAGTACAACATGATGGATATCCAGGCGGCCATAGGCATACATCAGCTCGAGCGCGTGCAGGAGAACTGGCGCCGCCGCCGGCAGATCTGGGCGCGTTACCGGAAGGAGCTGGCTGGGCTCGGGCTCGGCCTTCCGGCCGAGCCCGAGCCCAGCACACGCCACGCCTACCACCTCTTCACGGTGCTCGTCGACGAGCAGCGCTGCGGCATCTCCCGCGACGACTTCCTGGCCGCCATGACGGCCGAGAACATCGGCGTCGGGGTCCACTATCTGGCCATTCCCGAGCACCCCTACTACCGCGAGACGTTCGCCTGGCGGCCGGAGGACTATCCCCAAGCGACGCGCATCGGCCGGCAGACCGTGAGCTTGCCGCTCTCGCCGGGACTCAGCGACGCGGACGTCGACGACGTGGTCGCCGCCGTGCGCAAGGTGCTGCGGCGGTGACCTCGCTCGGCGTCGCGCACTCGTTCGAGGTGTGGCTGCCGCTGACCATGACCTGGGCGTACAACCAGGTGCGCCTGACGCCCGACGTCGAGCCCATCGTGTTGGCCGGGCGCACCGAGAACCTGGAGGCGTTTCCCTGGCAGCCCGTCTACGTGCCCACGAGTGCGGTGGAGCACCTGTGGCTGGCCGCCGCGAACAAAGTCCGCCGGCGCGCCTACCCGCGGAGCTGGCGCGAGGCCATGGGCCGCCGCCGGCCGCAGGTGCTGCACTCGCACTTCGGCTATCGTGGCTGGCGCGACGTGCCCTTGGCCCGGCGCTTCGACGTGCCGCACGTGGTCACGTTTTACGGCCACGACGTGAACATGTTCCCGCGCCGCTGGCCGGTGTGGCGGCGGCGCTACGAGGAGCTGTTCGCCGCCGCCGATCTGTTCCTCTGCGAGGGCCCCTACATGATGGCCTCGCTCGTCGCCCAAGGCTGTCCGCAAGCCAAGGTGCGGGTGCAGCGCCTCGGCGTCGAGCTCGATCGTCTGCCCTGCATACCGCGTGAGGCGCCCGCCGACGGCGTCGTGCGCATCCTCATGGCGGGCGCCTTCCGTGAGAAGAAGGGCATGCCGCTGGCGCTCGCCGCCGTTGCCCGTCTGCGCTCGCGCCATGACGTGCGCGTGACCGTGATCGGCGACGCGGGACCGTCGGTCGATGAGCAGGCCGAGAAGCGCCGCATCCTCGAGACGGTTGATCGTCAGGGGCTAGGTGACGTGGTCCGCTTCCTCGGCTTCACGCCGTACGAGCGCCTGATCGAGGAGGCTTATCGGCACCACATCTTCCTCTCGCCGAGCCTGGTCGCCGCCGATGGCGATTGCGAAGGCGGCGCCCCCGTGATCATCACCGAGATGGCGGCCTCCGGCATGCCAGTGGTCAGCACCACGCATTGCGACATCCCCGAGGTGGTGATCGACGGTGTGACCGGCGTGCTGGCCCCGGAGGGCGACGTAGAAGCGCTGGCGGCTCGACTCGAGGAGCTGTGCGGCGCGCCTGAACGCTGGGCCGCCATGGGGCGCGCCGCCCGGACGCATGTGGAGGAGCTCTTCGACGTGCGCCGCTGTACCGCCGCCCTGGCTACCTGCTACCAGGAGCTCACCGGCCAGAGTGGGCCCGGCACGGCTCCCTCGACGGGTACTACTGGTAGTAGGTCTGGTAGCGGTAAGCCTTCTGACCGGAGCGACGCGGCACCCCGGTGACCACCAGGCCCAGGCTGCGGGCCGGGATGCGATGCGCGAACTCTGCGATGCGGTCCAGCACATCGCGCGTCGTCTGGTCGAGGCGCACGACGATGATGACGCCGTCGACCTTGCTGGCCAGCGTGGCGGCGTCGCCGACCGCCATCAGCGGTGGCGCGTCAACGAGCACGTAGTCGTGTGTGTAGGTGAGCTCGGTGAGCAGGTCGGACAACTGCTGCGAGGTGACCATCTCACCAGGGTTGGGAGGCAGCGGGCCCGAGGTGAGCAGGCTCAGGCCCAACTCTTGGGCAGCCGGCTTGGTGGATGGCTGCGCCGGCACTGACGCTTCCTTGAGCGCCTGCTCGGCAGTGACCGTGCTGGCTGTGGTCACGGTGCGGGCCCTGTTCCTGAAGGTCAGACGTGAGATCGCTTCGTCGAGCTTGACGACCCCAGCCACCACCGAGCTCACGCCACGTGAGTTGGACACGTCGAAGAGCCGGTGCAGAGTGGGTCGCCGCAAGTCGCCCTCGACGATGGCGACCTTCTTGTCCGCGCGCAAGAGCGACACGGCCAGGTTGGCGATGGTGGTCGACTTGCCCTGTGTGGGCAGGGGGCTGGTGATGAGGATGGACTTCACGTCACGGTTGAAATCGACGAACTCGATGTTGGCGCGCAGGAACCGGTAGGACTCCGAGATCTGGCCGCGCGAGTCCTCGAGAGTGATGAGCGTGCTCTTCGCGCGTTCCTCTTTGCTGAACTCGGGGATCTCACCGAGGATGGGCAGGTCGGTGAGATTCTCGAGCTCTTGCACGGAGTGGATCTTCACGTCCAGCGCTTGGCGCACGAAGGCGAGGCCGATGCCCAACACGAAGGCGGCGGCGAATGCCAAGACGCCGTTGCGCAGCGGTCTTGGCTTGGAGGGGGAGCCGGGCAGTTGAGCGGCCTCGCCGACCGCCACGTCGCCGGTCGTGAGCGCCTTGAGCAGGATGAGCTGTCGCTGACGCTGGACCAAGGCCGCGCGGTCTGCGGGCGACGCCGTCGCGATCTGCTGCTGGACGGTGCTGATGGCGTCGGTGAGCGCCGACTGCTGCTGTTGGTGTCGCCACTGGACGAACGAGGTGGCGAACGCGTTGGCGACCGCCTGGGCCAAGGCGGGCGTCGGTTCGGTGGCTATCACCGAGATGATGTTGGCGGCCGTGTCTGCGGTTGCCTTGACGTGGTCGAGCAGGTCCGCCGGTGCGGGCGCGGGGCTGAGCTGGCTCGCCGCCATCTTGGCGATCTCGGGCGTGGCGACGAAGCTCCCCAGGGTCTCGATCTGACGGTCGTCGGGAGCTCCGGTGTCGACGTTCACACCGGTGGCCACGCTGACTGTGGACGAGGGCGGCTCGACCAGGATACGGGCGGTGGCCTCGTACTGCTTGTGCTGCAGAAGGGACAGGGCGACGACGAGGGCCGGGATGACGATCACGGTCCCCAGGATGATGTACTTGCGGCGCCAGAGCACTCCCAGGTAGTGCCGCGCATCGAGATTCGACTGATCGTCGTCCTTCATGCTCCTCCGTCCGCTCGGCGCTGCCCCTCTCGCTACGCGAGTCAGTGAAGATTATAGGCCGTTGGGTGCGGGGCGACCAACGCCGGATGGGTCGTGGCTCGCGTCTGCCGGCGGCTCGTCCGGCAGCTTCGCCAGTCGCCACAGCGTCATGACGAGGGTGACGACAAGCAGGAGGTTGCGTGCCGCCACCACCAACACGGTGGCCCGATCGAAGGCCAGCAGGTCCCCGTAGCGAGCCGGGAACTCCACCTGGGTGAGGAGAAGGGTCGCCAGCGCGAGCGTCGCCAGCACGCCGTCCTGGACGCCCACGAGCGCGACCACGGGCAGCATCCAAATGACGTATTGAGGCGAAAGGACCTTGCCGAAGGCCATGATCGTCAAGATCACGGCGAGAACGGCCAACGGCGCGATGCGCGGCGCCGCGCGCAGCAGGGCGCGACGCCGCACGATCACCGCATAGGTCACTGCCAGAGCCGCCAGAGTGAGCGGTCCGCTGAGCGTGGCCAGCAGGTAGGCGCCGGGGGCAGCGATGGCGTGGGAGCCGTGGCTGTACACCCAGTGCCCGCCGATGATGTGCAGGGCCCGGCCGACCATCAACGGCGTGGCCAGCACGCTCTCCACCTGGAGCGGGCGGTGGAGGTGGTATTGGAAGACGTACCAGATGCCGCGTGGGGAGGAGATCACGTAGGGCACGAACGGCAGCACGGCGGCGAACGCGAACAGGGTCAGCGGCCCCAGCGCCCGGCGCGGCCGAGTCACGAACAGCAGCACCAGCGGCAACAAGGCCACGGGTGTGAGTTTGAGGGCGAAGCCGACGCCGAGGGCGAAGGAGGCAGCCAGGAGCTGCCGCTGGATGAGGAAGAGCGTGAAAAAGGCGATGACCAGGGCGACGACGATGTCGTAGCGGTTCTCGAGGATGGCGCCGGTGGCCGCCGTCGCCAACGCCAGCAGTGCGACGGCGGCGTAGGCGCGGCGGCCGGTCGGCCACAGCGCGACGGCCGCCGCGCCCGTCACGGCGGTCATGCCCAAGGCGAAGAGGAACATCAGGTAGCTGAACCAGGTCGTGTAGTGTGCCAGGGAGCCGACATGGCCAGGCAGCACGAAGATGGGCACGGCCAGGGGAGGGTACTCGACGTGGAAGTCGCGGTAGGGCTGCAGGCCCTGGTGCATGAGGCTCGCGTACCAATTGTAGATGTCGATGTCGGTGATGTAGTGGAGGTTGTACCAGAGATGCGGGAAGAGCAGACCGAAGACGGCTGCTTGCAACGCCAAGCCTAGAGCGATGACTCCGGCCAGCGTGCGCCACGGTATGTCCGTCGTCGGCAGCGTCTTGTCGGCGGGCGCACTCAGCGGAAGCTCCACAGCTTGCTGCCCAGGTAGTTGAACGGCAGGACGACGAGGATGGCGAGCAGCTGACTGAGGAGCACGTCAAGGCCGGCCTGGCCGCGGAAGAGGGCGAACAGCAGTGTGTTCAGGCCCAGGCCGGCCACGCTCACGGTGAAGAACTTGCCGAATTGGATGTGCAGCGGCCCAGTGGAGCGGAACGTCCAGCGGCGGTTGAGCAGGAAGTTGTTGACCACCGCCACGGAGAAGGCCAAGGCGCTGGCGACGATCTCGATGGCGAAAGGAGCGGAGCCGGCGACTCCGCTCCAGACGGTGAGGAAGATCTTGAGCACCGCCAAGTTGACGATCGTACCGGTCCCGCCGACGATCGCGAACTTGAGAAACTGACGGGCGTGTCGGCTGAGAGGGTCGCTCACCGTTGGGGCAGGTTCGCGACAGCAGGAGTCGTGAGCTCGAGTATGGTCTCGAGCGCGGTGTTGTAGTCGTCGAGTGGATGACAGGCGATGCCCTCGGAGGCGCACAGCCGTGCCAAGTGACGGCGCGCGAAGACGACGTCGGCCGCGCGCGCCATGCAGAGATCGCTCACGCCGTCGCCGAAGACGATCACGAGGTCTTGGCGGCGCCTCAAGGCGCACAGCACGCCCGCTTTGCACCCGCCTGGCCCACAGGTGGGGCAGTCGCCCAGGAGTGCATCGAAGGCGACTCGGTGCGGAGGTCCGCCGTCGGGTGCGCTCATCACCTCGGTGGCGATCAGCTGGACGGCCGGCAACCGTTCGCGGCGCCAGACGGCCTCGATCGCTTCGCGAAAGCCGGCGCTCACGACCACGAGGCGCGCGCCGACGGCCGTCAGCGTGCGCGCGAACCGGTCGAATCCGGGGGCGATCTCGGCGGCCTCCACCGCTGCCGCCACGAGCTCGTCGTGCGCTGCGGCTACCAGCCCGATCTGCTGCGCGAAACAAGCCGCGTGGCTCATGTTCCCGGCGAGCACGGCGTCCTCGAGCCGTCGCCACGCGTCGCCGGTGAAGCGCTGCAGGATCACCTCGTTGCACTCGCGCGTGGTGATGGTGCCGTCGTAGTCGAGCAGGATGAGGACGTGCGCCAGCGAACCGGGTGCGGGCCGAGGGGTCTCACTCACCGAGTGCATGGCGCCCATTCTAACCTGGTCTGGTAGAATCGGTGCCCCGACGAGTACCCCACGGCCGCAGCGCGCATACGGGTGCCTTTGGCATCGCGGAGGAGTGATCAGGCAAGTGAACGAGAGAGAGCCCAGGTTCCGCGAGGTCTCGCCGCGGGTCGACTTCCCCGAGCTCGATCGGCGCATTCTGGCGTTCTGGCGCGAGAACCAGATCTTCGCCAAGAGCCTGGCTCTGCGAGAGGGCGGGCCTCTGTTCGTCTTCTACGAAGGCCCGCCGACCGCCAACGGCCGTCCGGGCGCGCACCACGTCATCTCGCGCATCTTCAAAGACATCTTCCCGCGCTACAAGACCATGCGTGGCTTCAACGTGCCGCGCAAGGCTGGCTGGGACACGCACGGCTTGCCGGTGGAGCTCGAGGTCGAGCGCCGGCTCGGCATCGACGGCAAGAAGCAGATCGAGGACTTCGGCATCGCGCAGTTCAACGCTCTGTGCCGCGAGAGCGTGCTCGCCTACCTGGAGGAGTGGGAGCGCTTCACCGAGCGCATCGGCTTCTGGGTCGACCTCGGAGACGCGTACTACACGTTCACGAACGACTACATCGAGACCGTGTGGTGGCTGCTCAAACGGATCGCCGACAAGGGCCTGCTCTACGAAGGCTTCAAGGTGGTGCCCTACTGCCCGCGCTGCGGCACGGCCATCTCGAGCCACGAGGTCTCGCTAGGCTACAAGGACGTCACCGAGCCGAGCGTGTACGTGCGCTTCTCGCTGGCCGCCGCGTCGGCCGAGCGCGTGGCCGGCAAGGCCGGCGTGGCGGTCTCGCTGGCGGTCTGGACCACCACGCCCTGGACGCTCATCTCCAACGTCGCCTGCGCCATACACCCCGACATCGAATACGCGCTGGTCGAGAGTCGCGGCGAGCGCTTCGTGCTGGCCGCCGAGCTGGTCGAGGCGGTGCTCGGCGGGGGCGCCGTCGTAGAGCGCCGGCTCCCTGGCCGCGACTTGCTC
>Ga0209777_10004831_pt1 | contig 15789 bp, 11 predicted proteins | sample FrelakmetHBP12HB_FD_187147 | JGI IMG/M metagenome (GOLD analysis project Ga0209777, IMG submission 187147) | Freshwater lake sediment microbial communities from the University of Notre Dame, USA, for methane emissions studies -HBP12 HB (SPAdes)... | ecosystem: Environmental > Aquatic >... | reverse complement strand
TGCCGGCGCGCCATCATCCACTACGTGGACGGGAGGCCCGCCGCCGAACAAACGAGGAAGGAATGATGAACGAAAGCCGGATCCAGGCGGACGCTCCATCCTTGCGCGGCACGCTGCGGATTCGGCCCTCCGTGGGGCGTTGCGCCTTGAGTATCCTTGCTGTCGTCATGTGGTCCGCCACTGAAGCGGGCGGCGCGGAGTGGCCGCGCTTCCGGGGGCCGAACGGCTCAGGCATCGGCCAGGCGGAGAACCTGCCCGTCAAGTGGACGGAGCAGGACTATAACTGGCGGGTGGCGCTGCCCGGCATCGGGCACTCGTCGCCAGTCCTTTGGGGCGACCGGATTTTCGTTACCTCGGGCGACCCCAAAACCGCCAAGCGCTTCGTCCTCTGTCTGAAGACCTCCGACGGCAGCGTGCTGTGGCTGCGGGAGTACGTGTCCAAGAAGCACAGTATCAACGATGCGAACAGCTATGCCTCCGCGACGCCCGCGTTGGACGAGGAGCGCGTCTACGTCTGCTGGACAACCCCCGAGGAAGTGGCTCTGCTCGCGCTGACCCACGAGGGCAAAGACGTCTGGAAGCGGAACCTGGGCCCATACCAGGGCGAGCACGGCAGCGGCACCTCGCCCATCGTCTTCGAGGAACTCGTCATCCTCGCTGGCCACCAGGGGAGCAGCGATGGGCACACTAAGTGCTCGTTCCTTGCCGTGGACCGCAAGACGGGCCAGACGGCTTGGGAGATCGAACGGCACGGCGACGCCGCGGACTGGCGGGCCGCCTACGCGACGCCCATGGTCTACCAGCCCGAAGGCGGGCCGCCGCAAATCGTATTCTGCGACAATTGGAGCCGGGGCCTCACAAGCGTGGAGCCAAAGACCGGCTCGGTGCTCTGGCAGGCGCGGGGGGCGCTGCCCGAGCGTCCCGTCGGCTCGCCCATTCTAGCCGCAGGCCTGATCGTGGCCACTTGCGGGGCCGAGGCGCCTACGCAGTTAACGGCCGTGCGGCCGCCAACGCCGGGAGCGGAGGCGAAGGTGGTTTGGACCTGCACCAAGTTTCCTCCCTATGTCCCGACGCCGCTCGCCAAGGACGACCTGCTCTTCCTCTGGAACGACGGCGGGTGCGTGAGCTGTCTGCGCGCGGCGACGGGCGAACAGGTCTGGCGGCAGCGGCTCGGCTCGGACTTCCTCGGCTCGCCAGTGCGCGTGGGCGAGCGGATTTACTGCGTCTCGCGCCCGGGGGACGTATTCGTCATCGCGGCAGGAGACAAGTTTGAGCTGCTGGGCCGCAATGCGCTGGGCGAGCAGAGCCACGCGACCCCGGCCGTGGCCGGCGGCGTCCTGTACCTGCGCACCTTCTCCCACCTGATCTCGATTGGCGGAAAGAAGTAACAGGCGGCCGGGGTTTCGGATCTCCCATGAAGCAAGCAGGCGCCACGACAGAGCGCAAAAGACGAGGACGAAGAGATGCTGCCAGGACGGCATCTCTGGCGCTGTTGGCCCAAATAGGAGCACAATGAGTAAGACAGCGCTTGGTCCATGGCGAGCAGCAATCAATTGGCACTCAGCCGTGCTGATATTTGGCTCATTTGCTGCAACGATATTTCCGACGATTCCCTATCTTGCGGCCTGCTGCATCAAATATGGCCTGCCTCCACCTCAACCCTCATGGACAACATTGCGGATCTTGCAGATTCTGCAATCCATTGTCATCAGCAACGCAGGTGGCTATATGGCCTTCGTGTACTTCATGAGCAAATACGATATCACCTATGCTCAAATGCGTTTTCAACTGAAGGTCATCGCGATAGCAGTTCCGCTATTCTGCGTTCTCATTCTGCTTGGCATAAGCATCCCCAGATATGGCATAACGACGCCGCTTCTTCTTTCGGGGCTGTTGGTCTTCGGAACATTCACGGTGATCTTCCTGGCAGGCAGCTTTCATTATGCACAGCGATTGACTACCTCGGGCCAACAAGGCGCTGAACCGGACGGGGGGACAAGGCGGGGGACTGGCGCTGGCGGCGATAGTGCTTATACTGGTGGCCTGGCGGCGGGAAAAGGCGTGATTCACCACAGAGGGCACAGAGACACAGAGAACAGCAAGGATGAAGGATGAAAGATGGAGAATACCAGGGGACTGTCCCTATTTACCCCGCTGGGTGATGTGGTGGGGCAGACCGGGAATCACAAGTCGAGCCAGGCGTGGCATGATCACAGAATATCCTGCGCCGCGCTGGGGTCAAGCGTAAAATAGGTGACTGTCCCTAGTTTCGAACTGTTTTGAGAAGTTCTCTTTCCCCGCCTCGCGGCGGGCAAGGTGAGAGGCGAGAGCCTGAAACCAACGACAGCAAGCCTCCGCTGGTTTTTCTCCCATTGACGTATTCCCCTGCCCGCAGAAAATGCCCTCCGCCAGAACAAGAGAATCAGGCCAGAGTTGGAGGACAGAAAGGGGATTGACATGGGAAACGTCCTATCATTCATTCTAATCGTTCTCGGTTTGGTCGGCCTGATATGGGGATTCGCCGAACTGAATTCCAGTGGGCAATTCTGGGCGCAAAAAGTCGCCAATTATCAATCCATTGCGCTTCTGGGCGGCATTTTCCTGGCCATCGGGATAGCGACCAAAGCAATCATTGCAGCAATTGAGAGCATACCAAAGCCCCGAAGCGAATCGGCGCAGGCGAAGCCGCCGAAGGAAGCGGCGAACTGACTTGGCTCGTCCACCGGGAGTGACGTAATTAGACGATGTTAGCCAAGGTCATGCCCGTACCAATGTCGGTTGGTGGGGACGACCTCTCAGGAAAGGAGCATCCAATGGCGGAGCAGACAGTGGCGGCTGCGGGCAGTCCCGAGCGGATTGGTCTTGGCAAGCGGCTAGGAGCGCTGCTCTTGGACATGGTGGTTTTGGCACTCGTCTGCTTGGTTTTAGGTGTCGTCTTAGGCGGAGCAGGGGCCTTGCTTGGCAAATGGGATACATTATTAGACCGCCCATTGGCCGACGTGCTCGGCGGCATTTTGATCACTGTGTATTTCTTGTGGGAGGGCCTCACAGGCGCCGCATACGGCAAGCGCTACCTGGGTATCCGCATCGCCAATGAGAACGGAACCAAAGCTTCTACCGGCACGCTCATAATCCGTTGTGCCATCAAGACCCTGGGCCTTATTCTCTTGATGCTGGGCGAAATCTGCCCGATTCACGCCTTGCATAGCCTAGGCAAGCTGGCGTGCGCCATTGTTTTCATCGGCTGTTTCTTCGTGCTGGGTAAGAAGCGCCAGGCCCTCCATGACATGTTGGCCAAGACCGCGGTCTTCAACTCCTCGGACTACCGCTGATGCCATTCCGCTCTCGCAGGGAATGCCCACCGAGCAACTCGTCGGCCTGCCTGTGGCCGACGAAAGACGGCACAATGTTATCCTTGGCGCAGCCGCCAGGGTCCACCAACCCAATGGTTGACCATTCCCCTTGCGAGCGGAACACACGAAGCCTTCGCTACTCGCGGAAACGCCGTTGACCTGTGCGCCATTGGCGCTAGAAGACCAACAGCTCCCTAGCGCTGGCGTTGCCCCTGGTTCTCGGAGGCACAGACTGCCATGCCATTCAAGCGGCAACTCGGAGACCCTGCTGTCCGCTGTGCTGGGCGGCGCGAAAGAGGCGGGGGCCGCCAGCAGCGTCGTGCGTCTGAACACGCTCCGCTACCGCGGCTGCCAGGGCTGCGACGCTTGCCAAACCACGGGTGAGTGCGTGCTCAAGGACGATCTCACCTCCGTCCACCAACAACTGCGCCAGGCCCGCCTTTGGGTTCTGGCCGCGCCGATCTACTACGACGGCGTGTGTGGTCAGATGAAGTTGTTCTTCGACCGGCTGAGGCCCTTCAGCGTCAGGAAGCTCTCCGGCCGGCGCGCGGGCCTGGTCCTCATCACCTACGAGGACAAGGAGCGCAAGGACTACGCGAAGCACGCGCGCGTCCTGGCCGGCTATCTGGGGTGGTTCGGCGACTTCCGGCCTGCCGAAACCTTCTGCGCGGCGGACCTGGGTGGGCCCACAGCGGCGAAGGCACGAGCGGGCTTGCTGAGCCGAGCAGCCGAAGCTGGCAAGAGACTCGCGCGCGGCCTCGCTGAGGACGTTCAGTAAAGCGCCGCGGAAGCAAACACTGCCGCTCCGGCCTCGTGGACGTGGGCTGACCACCAAGGCGCCAAACGATTGCGTTCTTGGCGTTCCTGGCGCCTCGGCGGTTCCGTTGCTGTTCATGCCTTCTTGAAGATCACCCGCGTCAGCGAATACGGCGGCAATGTCAACGTGAGCCTGCGGCCGTCCTCCAGCCGCGCCGCCGTCATCCGCGGCTTGATCTTCTCCGGCTCGCTCTCCGTGTTCTGGCTGTGCCATGCCTCTCCCGCAAGCGTCACCACCTCCGCCTCGGCGGCGGCCTTGAAGTCCTGTAGCACCAGCTCAAGCGCAATGGGGCCGCTCGTCGCGCAGCGCTGCACCAGCATGACGACAAGCGAACCGTCCTGCGCCAGCGCCGCCAGCGCATCCACTGCCGGCACGTCCTTCAGCGGCGGGATGCAGCCGTAGCGGTTCGCCGTCGAGAACGTGCCGCTGCTGAGTTTCACCGCGACGGGCGTGGCCTCGAAGAACGCGGCGCCCAGCATGTGAGCGTAATGCACGGGGTTCGCCCACACGCGTTCCTTCGTCTTGCGCAAGCCCCCGCCGTGGTTCACGGTGGCCGAATGCGTGAACAGCTCCACGAAGTCGCCGAGCCTGATGCATTCGTGGACGAGCGTCGAGAGGTAGAGCGCTTCCGAGATTGTTGCGGGGTTGAACATCGTCTGCGGCGACAGCTTCGCGCCCGGCGGCGCTTCGCCCTGGAAATGCGCGAAAAGCTGGCATTCCGTCACGGCCCAGCGCGGCGCTTTTATGCCTGCGTCCAGCATGCGCTTCCGGATTCGCCGGTACTGCTGGCCCAGGTCCACGGCCTCTCCCATGTACGCGTGGAAAACGTCCACGCCGTCCGTCTGCGCGTTAACGCCCACCCAGTTCAGGATGTGGTCCGTGATGCAGCGCACCTTCGTGCCGCCCTCCGCAATCAGGCGCTGATTCCATTCGACCTCGGCGTTGCCCTGAGCGCCACACGCGAGCAACTGGATTGACGAATCAGCCTCGCGCATCGCGTCGCGGAACCGCAGATACCTGTCTGCGTTGCCGCCCGGCGTTGTCCAGTTGACCTGCCAGCGGCCGTAGATTTCGTTCCCGATCTCCCAGAGCTTGACGTTGTACGGCTCGGGATGCCCGTTCTTCGCCCGCAGCTTGCCCATCGGCGTACCGCCTTTGCCGTTGCAGTACTCGACCCACGCCGCGGCTTCCTCCGCCGTGCCGTCGCCGGCGTTGACGCAGATCAGCGGCTCGCAGCCCACGGCGCGGCAGAAGGCGATGAACTCATCCGTGCCGAAGAGGTTGTACTCCAGGCCTTCCCACGCCGGGTTCGGCACCGTGGGCCGCTCATCCACCGGGCCGACGCCCTCGCGCCAGTGGTAGCCCGAAACAAAGTTCCCGCCCGGCCAGCGCAGCAGCGGCAGCCGCGATTCCTTCAGCAGCCTGATTACGTCCGGGTCGGCGTAGTTCACATGGTCGGCCGGGTACAGCAGCACGCGGCCGAGGACGATGTTCGCCGGCGTGCGCGAGCTGAGCGACAGCCGATAGAAGTCCTCCGGCGCGCCGCGCACTTCCACCTGTCCCGTGAACGTCCTCCATTCGCGGCCCAACTCCAGCACCGCGTCACTGCGCTGCCGTACCCGTACCGCGAGTCCGAAGGCCCCTGCTTCCTCGAGGGCCAGCGTGACACTCACCGGCGCGGCTGCGCGCGCCACGACACGGTAGTCATACTTCCGGGCGCGCTGCAGCGGCAGACACGTCCACTGCGCAATGCCGCGCCCCTCGTTGGCCGAGGCGTTGAGCACCTCGACGCGCTGCGCCCGCCCGCCGTGCGGCCCCACATCGGGGCTGAGGCGCACTTCATCCTTGGCGCCCAGCCGGTGCCACGAGAACGCCGCGCCGTCCTTGTAGCTTTCAAGCAGCGCGTTCTGGTCCGGCAACCCCAGGCGGGCGCTGTGCTGCCGCACGGATTGCGCAATCTTCTCGAAGTCAACCTGCGGCTGCACACCGCCGTCAACGGGGCTTTCGCCTGCGCCGAAGCGCCACTTGCCGAACGTCGGATTGCGCAGAATCTGCGCCTCCATGCCGTTGTAGATGTTCGCTCCGAGGTGCTCGCAGAACTTGCCGTACAGCCGCGGGCTGATGGCATGTGCGCCCTTCGCGCTGGCGTTGACAGTGAGGCCGGCTTTGCCGAGATCCTCATGCCTGGTGTGCTGGAACAGAGCGTCATTGTCCATCGCGGGCTCCCCCTCCTCTAAGTGCGCGCTGTGTGCCAGCGCATACCACGCCCCCGCCGCGCCCAGGCAATCGTGCAGAACCGCACGCCGTGACATCAGCGGCACGCCATGCTCCTCCCCCGGACTCCTCTCATCCGGGATTTCCTGGATGAATCGCCCCGGGCTGCTCCAGGGGCTTATTTTCGGGCCATTATGCGCATTGCTAATCTCCATGCAAAGCATTTCTGCCGCCACAGAGTATCATCCAGGTGCCTTGTCCTCAGATGACAAAAACAATCGGGCCATCGGGCGATCCGGTCATTGGGAGAACGAACGGCACCTGTAAGTTGTTCGTTTACCCGATCACCAGATTACCCGATCTTTTTCTGTGTTCTCCTGGCCTTCTATGGTGAATAACCCAGGTGGACGGAGCGTGGAACCAGTCCCGTCAGGGGCCGGCATTCCAATCGGCTTCGAACTCGTACCAGCGGCCCTGTTCCATAGCCGCCCCCGAGCCATCCAGCAGCGTAATGAAGAACTGGCGTCCGCTGACGAAGAGGTTGCAGTCAGCGCCTTCGGGCACGCGCACTGACAAGGAAAGAGGAGAGAGGAGTGAGGAGTGAGAGAAGAACGTGGCGAGAAGTTCTCGTTCCTCGTTTCTCACTTCTCTCTTCTCGTAGGCGGGCTGGCCTTTTGTCTGCCCGCTTCGGTCGTTCCCTTGGCCCACGGTGTCTTCGGCCACCATGTCCTTGCCGCGCAAAAAGCGGAAGCGGTCGGCGGCTGGCAATTGAACAATGGCTGACAGAAACGCGGTCTTGTCTTTGAACGTCTTCTCCGTGCGAAAGGCCCACTTCTGGTGGAAGCGCGGCGCGTCGGTGAAGACGTACTCATTGCGGAACCAGATCGGCGGCTTCTTCAACGCAAAACGCTCAAACCCGCGCAACTGGCCCTCAAAGCTGAGACGCAGGCCATTCTCTGCTTTCTCGATTCTCAATGAACACTCCACGTCGTTGCTTGCCGCGATGCGGTCGGCGTCAGGGGCCTTCATGTATGCCTGGTCGCCGTAGAGGTCGTGGTTCTTGGCGAGGAGCTTTCCGCCTGCGGTCAGTTCGCGGATCACGCCGCCCTGCCGCCGCAGCACCACGGTATACTGCTTGTTGCTCACGATGAGGTCCGGCCCGATGCAGCGGAACGTGACGGGGCCGAACTCAAAGGGCGTGTCGGTTGCGTAGCGTGGCGGCAATCCCGAGGCCGAGATAGGGCCTGCTGTGGCTCCGCCAAGACCAACAACCCGCAGCCCGTTGTCGTCGCGAACAAGTCGAAGGTCGGCGGGCAACGAGCCAGGCAGGGCCAGTTGAGTCCACTTACCAGCCGTGTTCCTCGTGACAATCTGCCACATGCCCGCAAGAATTGGGCGCATCTCCTCACTCCAGATGACATTCGTCCCCTGGGGGCGCCAGTAGATACTGGAATACCAGCCTGTCGGCGATGCTACAGGGCACGGTTCGATTTCACCGTGCAGCCGCCCCGAGATCGTGTCAACCATCCATTCGGTGGCGCCGGGCAAGGCGACCTCCTCCTGATTCTTGCGCGGGAACGCGTCCGCCAGAAACATCCTGCCAGGCGGCCGCGGTAGTGGCGGAACCAGGGCGTACTCCAGCGGCTCCAAGGCGACCGCCTCGTTGCCTCCCGCCCATGTCAGTTTCGCCTTTACCCGCTCCCGGCCGAAGTTGATTGCGAACACAGTTTGCTTGTCCCCCAGCTTCCTCAGGCACGTGAACACCCCTGGCGTATCGCACTGCACGGCGCGGTAGAACGCTTCGCCGCGCGAGAGTTCTGGCCGGCTCTTGCGGATGTCGTTGATCCCCTTGAGTGCGAAGCTGTGGCCGTTTTCCATGCCGTGATAAATCAGCGGGATGCCGTCAATCCAGGCGCTCAATGCATATAGCGCGTGCATGCCGTCCACGCCGTACCACCCTTCCGCGCGCAGGCTGTCGTGGCTTTCCACGTGGCGCAGCCGCACAGTCCCGCGCGGCTCGACGTACTTTTGTTCCTCGAGGTACTCCTGCAAGTGCGCGACAAAGTCAGCCGCCGATTCCTTGCGCCACTGGTGGCAGACGTTGTAGCAGAAGCCGAAGTCATACTCTGCGTCGCTCACTGCCATCAGCCTGGCGTCCTCCGCTTCCGCCAGGATCGCGCCTTCCCTCGGATTTACCTCACGGACTGCCGCGCGGATGCCACGCAGCATGCCGAGGCCACCCCACAGCAGCGCGTGGCTGGCGCGGGCGTAGGGGATTTCGGGATTCCAGTTCGGCTCCTTGCTGCCGCCGCAGGCATCCACACGATAGCCGTCCACACCGTACTCTCTGGCATAATGCGCCGCTACGCCGGCGATGTACTTCTGCCAGTCCGGCCAGGCGAAGTCGTTCAACCAGTAGTTCAGATGGGAGCCGTCCTCGCGGCGCAGCATGAACTCCGGATGCGCCTGATTGTGCACGGCCTGCGGACTGCCGCCGTGCGGCACCAGGTCCTGCCACACGTGCAGGCCCAATTCATGCGCGCGCTTTACCAGCGCCTTGTAGTCGTCGCCGGTGCCGAGGCCGTCCATGAACTTGTAGTAATCGTACGGCCAGTACGGGCTTTTTTGTTCGATGGGCATGATCCAGATCGCGGTGGCGCCGAGCTTCGGGATTGTTGGCAGCAGGTATGCGGTTGCGTTCTTGAACCCGCCGAGGTCCTTGAAGTCGCTCCCAATCGTGCCGCCGGGATGGAAGCAATAGAGGATCGCTCCCTCGACCCAAGGCGGCCTGTCGGCGGGCACTGTGAGGCCCACGTTGTCCATCCACTTCCATAATGCCGGCAGCGCGTCCCAGTAGCCGGCGTCCACGACCTGCATACTGACGAAACCAATTTCCTGCGGCTGGTTGGGCTTGAGGTAGCCGGCCGCGTGGACGTCCTGCACGACGTCAAAGCGCTCCTGCCCCTCCTCCACGCGTACCCACGCCGGTTCCGTGGCGAAGCTCAGCCACACCAGCGACCGTTGCGGAGTCAACTGCGCCACGAGTGGCGCGACCGAGCCGCCGCTGCCGTGCTTGCCGCCTTGTTTCATCTCGGCGAATGGGTGGCCGCCCGGCGGCCACTGCTTGGGGAAGCGGTAAAAGCCATCCTTCGTGGCGGTGACGCCGAATGTCTTGAAGGCGAAAGCCCACAGCTTGATTGTCTCCGTGCCGCGGTTCGTCAGTGTCACCGAGCGGTCAAGGCGCGCCTGGCCGGCAACAAGCTTGTAGCGTTCGAGCAACTCGAAGTCACCGGCGCGGATTGTCAGTTCGAGCGTGTCCGGAGCGGGCTGTTCGCGTTTGATGAGTCTGCGCGGGCCGAACTGTTCCAGCCATTTCGTCTGCTCCTGCGAGCGAACGCCGAACGTCACGGGCGAGCGGTTCGGCTCGCACGCGGCCAGGACCTCGCCCTTGTAGCTGATGCGCACGAGTCCGCCTGTGGCGTCATCGAGGGAAAGCTCCAGCGGCCCCGGGCCGAATGATATGCCGGCGGCATGCGCCGCAGTCACGAGTGCGGCGGCGGCACAGAGCGAGTACAAAGTCGTCTTCATGACGCGGCGCCTCCGGCCTGGTGCTTGTGCAAAAGCTCACAGTCCGAAGTAAGGCCCGCGCACAGAAAAGCAATCGCCAAAACTGGCAAGTGCTTGGGAGAGCGTCAAGCTCAACGCGCGCTTCTTGAGTTGCAGTGCTCTGCCGCCGAATCCTGATAAGGAGGTCACCCGAACCCGCCATCGCCGCCACCGGCCGGCGGGGGAACTGGTCCTGAAACGCGGACATCACGCCGTACCCCGCGAAGCCAAGCACGCTGGAGTCTGTCAGCAATCCATCGTACTGCGTGCCGTTGAGCCGCGCGTCGTGCAACGCAGCATGAGCATCCTTCGCCGAAGCCGCTCGACGGACCTCGAAGCTGCGGCTTTGCAGCCAAGCAGCCAGTGCCGCGCCGAGTTCCTGATTGGGCTCGACCAGGAGAATGCACACTTGCCGGTTCGTGCCAGTGGCCGACTCTTCCCCACTCATAGCAAGGGAAGTCTACACCTTCTATGTGAATCCCTGATGAAGTCCTGGTGAATAGCGGACTAACGCGCTGGGACTGCTTCGGGTTCAATTCCAGCCTACGATAGCGAAGAGCCACTGCAGCCCGGCTGCGACGAGCGCGGATGCCGGGATAGTCAGAACCCACGCCCAGACGACACGCCCCGCAACACCCCAATGTACTGCGCGCATGCGCCGGGTCGCGCCGACGCCGACGATAGCTCCCGTTATGGTGTGGGTGGTGCTGACCGGAATCCCGAAGAACGTCGCCAGGTACAAGCATGCGGCGCCGCCGGTTTCAGCGCAGAAGCCGTGCACGGGTTCGAGGTGGCAGATCTTTTGGCCCATCGTCTTGACAATACGCCATCCACCCATCAGCGTCCCCAGGCCCATGGCCGCGTGGCACGAAAGCACCACCCACAGCGGGACGTCAGCCTTGGAATCTGCCATACCCGAGGCGATCAGCACGGCGAGGATGATCCCCATGGTCTTCTGCGCGTCATTGCCGCCATGGCCAAGGCTATATGCGGCGGCGGACAACAGTTGCAGCCTGCGAAACAGGCTGCGCACCAGCCCGAGCGATACGCGCCGGAACACCCAGAGTGTGATCACCATGAGCGCAAAGCCCATTATCATCCCGAGCAGTGGCGCCAGCACGATGAAAACCGCGATCTTGGCGAGGGAGGCCAGCACAACCGACTTCACGCCAGCATGCATAATGGCGGCGCCAGCGAAGCCCCCGACCAGTGCGTGCGACGAACTTGTCGGCAAGCCGGCGAACCAGGTGATCAGGTCCCAAACGATCGCGCCGACAAGACCGGCCGTGACCACGGCCAATGTAACCGCGCGCGGGTCAACAACCCCCTTGCCAATCACCGCGGCCACGTGAGTCTCGAAAATGAGAAACGCGACGAAGTTGAAGAAAGCGGCCCACGCCACAGCCATGCGCGGGGAAAGAACGCGCGTGGATACGACCGTCGCAATCGAGTTGGCAGCGTCGTGAAAGCCATTGACGTAATCGAACGCAAGCGCAAGGGCAATGATCAGGTATGCCGGCCAGTGTTCAGGCATCTGCTGTTGCCGCCCCTCGGGAGGAGAGCGACCGTGCACAACCCGTGTGCTCGAAGAGATCTTGGCGTTCGCTGCTCCTGTGTTAGGATGAGGTTACAACCGCAGTGTGAATTCCTGATGAAGGGCGTGTTAATTCTGCGTTAAAGAGCCGTGCCGACGACCGGCATCGGCTCCACCCACGCGCGGATCTCGTCGTGCTTCGATTGTTTGCTTGTTCATGACGTCATCAAGCGCCATGGGCTGTGATCTACCCGAAGCGCCCCGTGATGTACTCCTCGGTCTGTTTCTCCTTCGGGTCGGTGAATATCTGCGCCGTCTCGCCCCGTTCAATGAGTTGGCCCAGGTAGAAGAAGGCCGTCCGGTCGGAGATGCGCGCGGCCTGCTGCATGTTGTGCGTGACGATGACAATGGTGTACTCATGCGCAAGTTGGACCATCAGTTCTTCGATGTGCGCCGTGGCCACGGGGTCGAGTGCCGACGTCGGCTCCTCCATCAGGATCACTTCCGGAGCGACCGCGAGCGTCCGGGCGATGCACAGGCGTTGTTGCTGCCCGCCCGATAGGGCCGTGCCAGGCCGATGCAGTTCGTCCTTGACTTCATCCCACAGTGCGGCCTTGCGCAGGCTTTCCTCGACGATCTGGTCCAGTTCCGCGCGCGCCTTGCGCTCGTAGAGCCGGATACCATACGCGACGTTGTCGTAGATGGATTTTGCGAAGGGGTTCGGTTTTTGGAAGAGCATGCCGACTTTGCGCCGCAGGGCGACAACGTCGGTGTTCTTGTCCAGGATGTTATTCCCATCCAGCATGATCTGGCCTTCGTAACGGGCATCTGGAACCACATCGCACATGCGGTTCAACAGCCGCAAAAAGGTGGTCTTTCCGCAGCCGGATGGCCCGATTAATCCCCGCCGTCCAGACCTTTGTCTTGAACACATCCGTGCGATCCGGCCTGTCCACGTTGGCGATCCAGACGTTCTGGAATTCATCATAGCGGCCCGCGAACTCAAAGCCCTTGCCCCAGTGCGGCACTTCTTCGGCCCAGCGGCTGTCCATGATCTTGTAGCCGATCGCCGCGTAGCCGGCCTCAGAAGCCCATCGCGTACTTGCGTAGCACCAGCTCGCGATGCTTGCCGCGCAAACGAATCTGCATGTCAAGATGCGGATTGCCGGCTCCGCTTGCCACGTCCCGCGGCTGTCGTACTATCGCTTGTCCTCTCGTGGAGACCGGTCCTCATGCCGAAGCTCATCACGCTGGTGCTTATCGCCGCCACCGCGCCTCTCCTCCTTGCGGCGGATGGCCCCGTGCTCAGTCAGTTCCGGAGCAAGCTGCCGGTCCCGGGCACCGTACTGGCCAGTGTCGAGGACCCCAGCCAACTCAGCCCCGCCCTGCCGGAAGGCACGACGAGCGAGACCATCGCCGTGGCAACCGCGGATGACATCCCGGCGGTAAAGGCCTTGCGCGTGCACGTCGGCAAAGCCTACCAGCCGTCCTATCAGGTACAGATCTTCAGCCCGAAGAGTGCTGCCGCAGTGAAGAAGGGTGATGTACTGGCGCTCGCCTGCTGGCTGCGGGCGCCCGAAGCCGAGGGCGGCATGGCGTACCTGCGTCTGCAGCAGCCCGTCTCACCGTGGAGCAGTCCTTTGGATGCGAGCGTCACTTGCGATAAAGCATGGAAGGCGGTCTATACCTGGAACGTCGCGGACCACGACTATCCAGCCGGCAATCTCTCGCTCGCCATTCAGATCGGCCAGCAGAAGCAGGTGCTGGACATCGCAGGCGTGGCCATCGTGAACCTGGGCCCAGGCGTGGATCGCAGCCGGCTGCCTCACACTCGCATCACCTGGCCCGGCATGGAGCCGGATGCGCCGTGGCGCGCCGAGGCCCAGCGCCGCATCGAGAGGTATCGCATGGGCGACCTCGCCATTCGCGTCCTGGACGCCGCCGGCCAGCCGCTTCCGAACGCGCAGGTCACGGTGGCGCAACGCCAACGCGCATTCACCATCGGCAGCTTTGTGCAGTTCGCGAACCCCACGAGGCTATTGACTGCAACGCCTGACGGCGACAAGACGCGCGACGTGTTCACGCGCTTGTTCAACCGCGGCACGTGCCCGCTCTACTGGGCCGACTGGGGCTGGCCCAAACGCAAGGATGAGTTTCTCGCCATCGGCCGCTGGTTGCGCGGCCATGGCTATGCGGTCCGCGGCCACGTCATGGTCTACCCGGGATTCCAGTACATGCCTTCGGAGGTGGCGAAGCTGAAGAGCGACCCGCCGAAGCTGCGCGAGCGGATACGCCAGCAGGTGCTCGAGGTCAGCGAGGCCACAAAGCCCCTCGGTTTCCGCGAATACGACGTCACCAACGAACTGCGGGACTGCGTTGACCTGCACAAGCTGTTCGGGCGTGAGGTGGTCGTGGAATGGTACGCGGAGGCGCGGAAGATACTGCCCACCGCCAAGTTGGCGCTCAATGAGAACACAATCCTGACGAACGGCGGAGCCACCGTGGCCAACCAGGACCTTTACCTCGATTGGTATCGCTTCCTGAAGGCTCACGGCCAGGCGCCGGACGTCCTGGGATTCCAGGCGCATTTCGGTGAGTCCTTCACCGGCGCCGAGACGGTCTGGGCCATCCTCGACCGTTTTGCGCGGGAGACCGAAGCCGAACTGCAGATCACGGAGTTCGACATCAGCACGCTGGACGAAGAAGCGCAGGCCGCCTACACGCGCGACTTCATGACAGCCTGCTTCGCTCACCCGCGCATCGCCGGCTTCACGATGTGGGGCTTCTGGGAAGGCGATCACTGGCTGCCGAAAGCTGCCTTCTGGCGTAGGGACTGGACGCCCAAGCCGAACGCGAAGGTGCTGGAGGACCTCCTCACCAAGGCATGGTGGACCAATGCGAAAGCAACCACGGACGCTCAGGGCCGGACGACGGTCAAGGCCTACCTGGGCGAACACACCGTCACGGCCACCGTCGCCGGGGCTACGGTCGCCACAACCGCCGTGCTGGACCAGCCGGGCAAGAAGGTGGATGTCGAAGTGAAACCGTGAGGCAGGTTGGCTATCAGCGCCTGATGATCCCAACGGCCTTGCCATGGACTGAAAAGGCCAAAACTCAACGGCCCGACTGGGCCAGCCGCAAGCAAGTCCTTGTCTGGCCGCCGCCGAGCTGCCTGTTTCATAGTCTCAGAGATTCACCCGCTCAAGCATCCCGGCCGTGAACACCTGCACGCTCAGCGCAGACAGATGCGGCTGGACAGCGGCGGGATGGGCGATATGAAGTTGCGGGAAGCTACGAGAGGAAGAACGACAATGAATGGCCGCTGTTCCTTATCTGGAGGAACCATCATGCGCAGGTGGGCAGTGGCGGGGGCCGGGTTGCTCACGGCCGTTCTTGGGGCGGCGGAGGCGCTGCCGGCTCAGGAAACGCCACAGATCATCGTAGACCAGTTCGGCTATCGTCCGGATGCGGACAAGATGGCCGTCTTCGCCGATCCGGTGAAGGGACAAAACTCCGCGAATCGGTACTCGCCCGGGGAGACCTTCGAGGTCCGTTCCACCGCTGGGAAGACGGTGTTCTCCGGCAAGCTGCAGCAGTGGAAGAACGGCCAGGTGGATGAGATCTCAGGAGATCGTGTCTGGCGCGCCGATTTCTCTCAGGTGCAGACGCCCGGACGATATGTGCTCTTCGACCCGGCGAATAAGGTGGAGTCGGCCCCCTTTGACATTCGCGCCAACGTCTACAACGGCGTGCTGAGGGCCTCGCTGCGCACGTTCTTCTATCAGCGCTGCGGCATGGCGCTTGAGGAGAAGTTCGGCGGCAACTGGAACCACGCGGCCTGCCATGCCATCGAGAAGAACACGCAGCTGCTCAAGAACAACCAGCTCACGGACCCGCGCCGCGACGTCTCTAGCGGCTGGCATGACGCGGGCGACCACAACAAGTACATGCCGTTTCTGAATAACACACTGTGGGACCTGCTCATGGCCTATGAGCTGAACCCCGCTGCCTTTTCTGATGACTGCAACATCCCTGAGTCCGGCAACGGCGTGCCGGATATCCTCGACGAGATCAAGTGGGAACTTGACTGGATGCTGAAGATGCAGCTTGAGGATGGTTCGGTCTGCAACCGCGTCACCACGCTTTCCTATGACAACGGCGACGGTCCGCACAATGACAAGCAGCCGTACTATTACACGCCTCCGACAACCTGGGCCACCAGTGTGTTCGCCGCCTCTTTGGCTCACGCCTCCGCGTCTACAAGC
>Ga0209777_10004830_pt1 | contig 15791 bp, 13 predicted proteins | sample FrelakmetHBP12HB_FD_187147 | JGI IMG/M metagenome (GOLD analysis project Ga0209777, IMG submission 187147) | Freshwater lake sediment microbial communities from the University of Notre Dame, USA, for methane emissions studies -HBP12 HB (SPAdes)... | ecosystem: Environmental > Aquatic >... | reverse complement strand
CCGGCCATGTCCATCTACAATATCATCGACAGGTTCAAACGCTACACCATGATTGAGAAGGTGGTCTTCAACGGAGCGGTGGCCGCTGTCTATCCTCCACAGGGCTCCACAGGCGTAGAAGTAGTTGCCAACGAAATGGAAGGCGAGCTGGCAACGGCCGGCATAAAAGAAGGAAGCAGATGGACTGATGTGGACTTCCGCAACCCTTGTATGTCGATGGATTTTGGGACGACTCTTGACGGAAGGATAACCAGCGAAGAGCTTCCCTATGCCAGGACTATAGGCAACCTTCTAGGCCTTGCCGGTGCCATACCAGATGCAGTAGTCCAGGGAACCGGTCTTGTGGACCCCCAGACAGGGGCCACACTGGACATCTTCGACCCTAAAATAAAGGCCGACTATGGCAAAAGCGCAAAGGAATATGCCGAAAGGATAGATGAGTACGTGATTATCGAGAAGGTGCCTAAGTCGCGTACAAAATACGGGCTTGTTCCAGTAAACCCTTCGGCCGCTGAGCAAAACGACGTGGTCCTGATTGGCTGTGATATCGGCGTAAACGGAAGCGACATTAGCAAGCTTTGGGAGATTGGCAAGGATCTGTACGGATCAAATGGGTTGAGGACCTTATTTGGAACATTGGACATAGTCAGCTCCCACGTAGCCAGAAGGCTGGTGGAGGTCGGAATTGAAGAGGGGGTTGTGACAGGCAAAACCGCTCTGGGAGTCACGGGTAGAGCTGGCATAAGCGGGAACAAGCCCAGCTTGATTGTTGAACAGATATTAAACCTTGGCCTTTATGATGAGCCTGAGAAGAACATCGTCTTCGTGGATGACGGCCTAGCCAGAGGTGCCGCCGTAATGGCCAGATGCATGAATTCCATGGGAACTCCCCAGACCCCTCTGGGTGGACTAAGACTTGGCCGATGCATCCTGCAGCAAAGGATGGAGTATGAAGCCAAGAAGGGTTCAGCCCCAATAATACAAGCCTTCAGGCCGGAAAAGGAGACGAAATCCTACTTTGAGGAGGGGCATAGAAGAGAATAGATGCCTACCAGAAGATTGTTCCTTAAGGCCTCTGATGGTAAGGAGATCCCAATCTCCGTCCTTGAGATCGGAAGCAGAGAGGAGATGCTATGGATTGCTAGAGATGCACTGCCCCAAGAGAATTTTCCTCCCTGCATAAGGAGCATAATTCAAAGAACTGGAGACGAAAAGGGCAGCCACAGGACAGCGGCCATACTTGCGGCCTTTCTGGGCCAGGCGGGCTGGGGAGAATCTGAGGCCAGATATCTATGGTCCAATGTTGCACGTATAGAGGAAAGAATCTTCGCGGAATGGTTTGGAAAAATGCACTGCCCCAAATGCGAGACTATGAAGAGGATGAGCGAAGGCTATCCAGACCTTGGGATCGCAGACCTTGGCTGCTGCAAGCCCGATAGGAAATGTCCTGGATTTGAAGGGCCAGTGGAATATGCTGCGGAATTGAATGTAAAGGAAGACAGGTCAAAAGGCTGGCAAAAAAACATCAAGACCATTGACCTCGTTCGCGTATTCGACTGGACCTCCGGAAAAGAGAGCGAGATCGAGCTTTCTGGATCTGAGAAGGATCAACTCGAGGGCCTGCTAATGGATCAAAAGGAGAACGAAACCTTAGTTTACACTCGCGCAAGGGTGCGTGGAAGACTCCGACCAAAATTCTTCCTAAGGAAATCTGAGAAACCAAGGAGACGGGTTCTTTCTGAGTTCATGCGAATGTGATGTCATCATCAAATCACAGCTTCATCAGTCCTCCAGAAGAGAGAAAGCTCTCCTGGATCTATGAAAACGAGCTTCATCTTTCTTATAGTCCTCGACCTTTTCAGCACTTCTGCTCTCCAACACGATGAGCGTTACACACCCGAGCAGGCACATCGCCCCGGCCAATAGGAAGGTGGTAGTAAATCCAGTAATGCTGGCCATGGCGGCTCCAAAAGTCCCTGTAGCCGCAGTCCCAATGCCAGTAGAGGTCGAATAGATAGACCACTGGAAGCTTTCTTGCCCGCGATCGAGATTGCGGGACCACAGGCCCAACCAAGTTGGATACGCCAGACCGCTTCCGAGACCGTAGATAAGCTCAGCCAGATAGACCCTGTATATGCTATCGGCCGTAATGTAGAGTATGGGCACAGATGCCATGAGCAAGGTGCCAAGGATCAGCCATCGGGTCTTCTTGCCGTGGTCGTCGATGTACTTTCCGAAGGGCAATTGTACCAGGGACTTGGTCAGGAGAAAGATGGTGCTGGCTAAGCCTGCAGTCAATACCGTACCGCCAGCTACACCCTGGTCTATGAATATAGCCAGTATCGGCTGGATTAGCCCAAAGCCCGTCAGGACGAATATGTCCGAGAGCATGAGCAGCTTCATGGTGCGGTTCATCATCGCCGGGCACCTCCGAGATGTTTATAATTTTCTTACCTCCAGTTCCATTAATCATTACCATTCAAGCATGTTCCATATTGATTTCCAAATTGAAATCATAAAGCAGATAGCATAAATCAAGGAATTTAATAGCACTTCATTACTGCGATATGGAACAAATGGACTAAGCTAAATTAAGAATAGTGACTGCTATAATCGGGTTTTGAGGTTCATGCAGTAGATTAGAATGCTTAGCTCCATGTAAACCAGTTTGAATGATATTCTATATAAACCTTGCTATAGCGTCTTAGTTGACTTAACCGCTAACCTGCGGTTTTATTTCTATCAAAGAGAATTTCTAACTCGAAATTTATTATCCAATTCTGAATAATCTATCAAAGGTTCGCAATCTCCAGGTGACAGGAGAACAAAGATGGCAGGATATGACAAGCTATATCTTCATCCCCTCCAGATCCTGAAAGGAATGCTAGAAGACAAGAAGATCCTGGTCACCGGTGGTGCAGGTTTCATCGGAAGCCATCTCGTAGATAGGCTCCTGGAAACCAGCCAAGTAACTGTTTTGGACAACTTCAGCTCTGGAAAACGAGATCATATAGCGCATGTTCTCGGCCATCCAAGGTTCACCCTCGTCAAAGCAGATATCTTTGATGCAGAAACATTAGATGAGGCCGCGACCGGAAAAGATTTTGTATTTCACCTAGCAGCAAATCCAGACGTCAAGCTGGGCGCTGAGGATACCAAGATCCATCTCCAACAGAATGTATTGGCCACCTACAATCTCCTTGAAGCAATGCGAAAGACAGGTGTCAAAAAGATCGCCTTCACCTCCACCTCTACGGTCTATGGCGAGGCAAGCCTTGTTCCAACTCCCGAAGATTACGGTCCGCTGAAACCAATATCCCTATATGGAGCTTCTAAACTGGCCTGTGAGGCCCTCATATCCTCCTATTGCCATACATTCGATATGCAATCCTGGATATTCCGGTTTGCCAACATCGTAGGCCAGCGGGGTACTCACGGGGTGCTGGTGGATTTCATGAGAAAATTGAATAAAAACCGGAAAGAGCTAGAGATCCTAGGATCTGGAAAGCAGCGCAAATCCTACCTGGAGGTCAAAGATTGTGTTGATGCCATGGTGCACGCCGTGGAGCACTCTTCCGACCAGACCAACATCTTCAACGTCGGTTCAAACGACGCCGTGGATGTGACGGAGATCGCTAATGTCGTCGTGGAGACCATGGGCCTTTCTGGGGTTAAGTACGGGTACACAGGAGGGTTTAATGGCCGGGGCTGGAGGGGAGATGTCAAGGTCATGCAGCTTTCTATAGACGCACTCGCAGGTTTGGGCTGGATGCCCAGACATAATTCCAGAGAGTCGATCAAAGCGGCAGTGAATTCTCTCTTGGAGGAGATGTCTAGAAACAAATCCCAAGAATGAGTCCAGGAATTATAGCCTCAAAATCGCGAATAGATTCGGCTAGAAAAATTATGGTTTCAATGACCAGGCCCAAATGCCCGATTATCTTACATTGCTGACTGCCCATTTTGTTTCTTTCCACCAGGTGCCTTCCAGAAGAGTGGCATTGTAGCCCATGAGCTTAAGAGCATAGAAAAGCGAGTAAGCTGCAGGAGCGCCGTAGACCAGCTGGGTCTTGTTTTTGTCTAGGCGTCTGCTCAGAATGTCGTCTAGTGCTTTTGCATCCTTGATCTTGAAGTTCTCTTGGAAAAGCTTGGGGGCATCCAACGGTAAGGCCGCATTGGTCAATTTGGCCTGGCCGTACTTCGCGAAGTCACGAGCATCGATGATCTGTATGTCTGTTTGGTTTAACAATCTACCCAGTTGGTTCTCGTTTACAAGAAGGTTCGTGACAAAGTGCGATGTATAGTTGGATTCTTTGGTCAGGGGCGAATTTTTTACCAGAACTTGTCCAGTCTTGACTGCTTCATCTATGCTGCCGTCCATCTTGCTCAGGCTCCTATGCCCAAGGTAGCTTAGTGCCCAGAAGACGTACGAAGCCCTATCGTCATTCCCGCCGATTATAAGAAGAGAATCTGAGTTATTCACGCCGATCTTCTGCATGGCGCGTTCCATCAAGGTTGGATTCAGATTTCCCTTTGATTGCGTGTCCATCCAGTTCAGGTTTCTAGATCCTTGAAGATGGCCTTTTGCATAATCCTCGGGGGCGCGAACATCGATGATTACGAAGCCATTCAGCTCCGAGCCTGGAGAAGTGATGAACTGGGGCTTGGTATATGTCATGGGCGGTTTTACAGTTGCTGGCTTGCCGCCATTGGCAGGCTTGCTCCCTGGAGCTATTATATTGCCGGCATCATCGCATATTTGTGCCTTCTTCGCCAACCACGCATCGAAATTGGCATAGTCAGGACAGGTGCAGCAGAACTCACCGGTTTCGGTTCCACCATGAACTGGACTAATGATCAGATTTAGGTTTAGGACAGCCAGAATGAGCTGGACTATAACAGTCCATGCTACGAAAGAACTGTTGGAATGCACGCTCTCGATGAAACTTAGTCTGCAACGCTCCATTTTTCACTCTCTCCAGACGAAACCTTGGTCATCTAACACTCTATTTTGGACTACCAGCAACGGCAAGGTATAAATACATATGATCCAACACTGTAGTATTAATAAGTACTTTAATGTACTTATTTATACATTAATTGAGGTAGGCCTTTGCAGGGAAAATCAATAAGGATGGAAAGGATCTTCAACAGGAAGACGAGCAAAGCCGTCATCGTGCCAATGGACCACGGCGTGACTATGGGACCAATAAAGGGCATCAGAAGCGTGAAAGCCATTGCAGAGGCTGTAGCATCTGGGGGTGCAGACGCCGCCATAGTTCACAAAGGTGCTACCATCTTCGGACATAGGGGCTACGGCCGCGATCTCGGCCTACTAATCCATCTTTCGGCCAGCACGAGCCTCGCGCCCGACCCAAACAACAAAGTCCTGGTGGCCAACGTCGAGGAGGCTCTCAAGCTGGGAGCCGATGGAGTAAGCGTACACGTCAATATAGGAGCCGAGGATGAGAGCAGAATGCTATCCACTTTTGGAGAGATCTCAAGAAAGTGCCAGGAGTGGGGCATGCCTCTGTTGGCCATGATGTATCCGCGTGGAAAGAAGATCAGCGATGAGTACTCCCCTGAGGCCGTGGCTCACGCCGCTCGCGTAGGGGCAGAGCTAGGTGCTGATATTGTTAAGACCAACTACACCGGAGACCATGACAGCTTCTCCATGGTAGTCGAAAGCTGCCCAGTACCCGTAGTCATAGCTGGAGGACCTAGAGTTGAATCTGAGATGGATCTTCTGTCAATGATTGAAGAAGCCATTAACGCTGGGGCCAGAGGAGTGGCAATAGGGCGAAACATCTTCCAATCCGAAGACCCGACTTTGATCACAAGTAGAATATGCGCGGTTGTCCATGGCGGAATGACTGCGAAAGAGGCCTTGGGGATCTCATCTTCTCGCCAAAACTAGAATATTGCTACATCTTCCTTTCGAAAGCCAATGAACTATCGAGATAAGGCATTAGCTGATCTGGATAGACCTACCGACAAATCAGAGGATTAAAAATAAGAATAATAAGCCCGATTTATTAGCGATGAGATTGTTGCTGGGTACCCTCCTTTTTATCCTGGTCGCAGTAATCCCATTCAGAGGATCCGACCTTACCAACGCTGAAAGCGACCCTCATTTGATAGTCTCATCAATAAATGGAACACTTGAGATAGACAAACCCGGAACAATCTGGTTGGATATCAAGAACGATGCCAATAATACTTCTGCCGTCGGTCAGAATTCAACGGGCGGCCGGCAGCTTCCCGCATGGTTACAGCCAAGTTATGGAACCAAATTCTCCGATGCCATTGGTGTTTCTGTGGAGCTACTGCAAAAGGATGCCAGGTTCGAGATGCTCAACGGTCCTCAGAGTGTAGGATTGCTGGAAAGCGGAAAAAACCGGATTGTTGAGTATAACTTGCGAACGGATGGTACGGCCGTGCCAGGGATCTATCCAGTGGATATCTTGGTTACCTATCGCAGACTATCGAACGTGCTGACAATTGGAGATCCAGAACAGCCGGATGTGACTTTTAAGTATGAGAACGTCTCAGAGACTATCCCTAGTGATGTAAATGTAGTTCAGGGCCCCAGGATATCGATCGAGGAGGTAAAGAACAGCGCAATAACCGGCACAGAATCGGAGATAAATCTGGTCTTCTCCAATACTGGCGATCTTCCTGCATCAGATCTTCGAGCACAGGTGATATCGCAGTCTCCTTTCAGCTATGGCGACGGCGCTGTCCTTATTGGGTCTCTGGATCCGGGACATTCAGCTCTGGCAAAGCTCAAGATAAAGATAGAGAACGGAACCACTCCAGGGATATATGCTCTCCAGATCAGCGTTAACTATCGTGACGGCAAGATCCTTCGGAAAGATGAGCTAGCAGCCCTCATGCCCGTTAAGGTTAAGCCGGAGACTATGTCCATGCTTACCCCTGTTGTGGGAGGATTGGTGCTACTGTCTGCTGCCTACATTGTCGCCAAGACATATCGTGGACGGTCCAGTAGAAAAAGAAAGAGAGGATGGAGATAAAAGAAGATACAAGAGGGTGATAGATAAAAGATGCGAGAGAGCGATATGGCGGCAGAAAAATGACTGGCAACTCAGGCGGCCAGCCGCTCGAACTGGGCCTGGGCTCTTTCCAGAATCTTCTCTTCGCCCGGGATAACGCCATTTTTCATCAACACACGACCATTGACTATGGTGGTATCTACTCCGCCAGTCATGCTGTAGACAAGGTGAGATATTATATTGGTCTCTGGGCAAAACCAAGGCTTACGTAGGTCGATCAGAGCGAGGTCGGCCAGCGCACCATCGCGAACGCCTATGTCCAGGCCAAAAGTCCTGTAGGAGTTCTCTGTGGCTATTTGCCAGATCTGTTCTGCTGGAAACGCCGCAGGGTTTTGATACGAATTCTTTTGCACAATTGCGGTTACCTTCATCTCCTCAAAGAGATTGAGGTTATTATTGCTTGAGGCACTGTCTGTGCCCAGACAAACATTGGTTCCTGCCTCAATAAGGTAGTTTAGGGGCGAAATGCCTGAGCTAAGCTTGAGGTTGCTCACGGTGCAATCCACCACATTTGCCCTGCGCTCCGCCAGAAGATAGGCATCTTCCAGAGATAACCAGACGCAATGAACGGCGACAAGGCGTTCGTTGAGCATCCCCAAGGCATCTAGATATTCTACGGGACTTACGCCTTTGCTTAAGTTGAAACCATCGACTTCCTCCCTGGTCTCAGCTACATGGATGTGGATCATGGTGTTGTATCTGTCCGCGATTTCCTTGGCCTTGAGAAGCGTTTCCTCGCAGCAGGTGTAAACGGCATGGGGTCCCACTGCAGGGTGGATAAGCTCGTCCTTCTGCCAGCGCCGTATGAAAGGCTCTACCTCGGCCAGAAGATTAGGGCGCATATCGAATACAACCCCGGACAGAAAGGCCCTCAGTCCCATCTCCTTAGTCGCCATGGCCGTCTCATCCGGGAAGTAGTACATGTCGTTATAGCAAGTTATTCCGAATCTGATCAGCTCAAGGCAGCCTAGCTTCACTCCCCATTGGATGTCCTCTGGCGTAAGCTTGGCTTCTAGTGGCCAGATCTTCTCCTGGAGCCAGGGCATGAGGGCCATATCATCGGCGTAGCCGCGGAAGAGGGTCATGGCCAAGTGAGTGTGAGCGTTTACAAGGCCTGGAATCGCCAGCTTTCCTTGGCCGTCAATGGTTTCATCCTTGTCATCATCCTTTAGGTCGCGACCGATCTTGGAGATCCTGCCCCCATCAATAAGGATGTCGCGACCTTTCACGAGAGCACCGAATTGCAAAAGCGAGACATCTTTGATCAGCATAGACAACTGGAATAGGAGAGATGAATATTAAAATTATCGAAATTGTGGCCGATGAGACGGAAACCGGGAAATAGAAGTAGAGATGGAGATCGCTAGGCTTAAAAGGAATGGACATAGTGGAATGCAGATGAGCTGAGGTAGCCAAGCGGCCTACGGCGCTGGTCTTGAGGTCCCCTTCCGGGACATGAAAACCAGTGGTGCATCGCACCTCGTGAGTTCAAATCTCACCCTCAGCGTTTCTTTACGGGCAATTTTTGTATAGCATTAAGTACGTCGTGCTTCCTCAGAATATATCATGATTGCTTCAATACGCGAACTTTCGAGCCATCCTATTATAGTTCATTCTATATGCTTAGACGAAGATTATTTAGCAAAGATCGGGCCTTAAGATTTAGGCATGGAATTGAAAGTTGTCATATACGCAGCACTATTATTTCTAGTCGCATTCCAGGCTTTGTCCACATTCTCGTATGCCCTCGATATGCCCAGCGGAATAGATAACCCCGTGTCTGTGAGATTCCCTGAGATGCTCACCGCCCCTGCACCTCCCTGGCTACAAGAAGGGTTGAGAGTGACATACGATACCCTGGCAAGCGATTCAGAATTCAAAGGCACTGGGAGTGTAGATTGGGGAACGGGCAACACAGGAAACGGCCTAGTTCAGACGGACGTTGTTGCCTTAGAGGGCGGCAATGTAGCCACCGTCACCCAGTCCTACGTTCCCTATCTGATAACTGGCCCTATGCGTCCGGTGTTCAGCACCGGAGCAATCGAAACAGCAGGCTGTGGAGATATCTGGTGCAACCCAGAGGTCTTGCAGAAGATTCCAGACCGGGCGGGAGATGATCTGACGGTGCTTAGGCTTCCGATGACAGTAGGAGGAAAGCAATATCAAGCTATCAGGTTCGGCTTTAAACAGGACACATATGAGCTCGCCGATTTCTACGATCTGGATACGGGCATTTTGCTCTACCGCACCATCGATTACACATCATATAACACTAACGGGTACACGGTAATGGGTTCCAGAGCCACCCACTACATGATCAAGCTTCGTAATCTCAGAAAAGTGAATATCCCTTGGAAAGATGGCAGGGTACCCGACTGGCTGTCTCCAGGAAACACGCTAAGTTATCAGGGCCAGACTATGACCAAGACCCAGGGAGCACCGACCATTAGCTATCAGCTATCCGTTCGAGCAAGCGTATTATCTGCTCAGAAAAAGTTTGCCGAGATAAACATGATCACATATTCACAGGATCCAATATCGCCATCTCAGATCAAGACATCTCAGACCAATAGCATAAGTGGCGTGGCTCAGCTTTTGGGCTACTGGATACCCCAGGAGGCGATAGCAACCCTCAGTCCAAGAGTTGTTGACACCGATCCGGATACTGGAATGCAAATTAGCGTGGTCAAGACCGATGCCAATGGAGTCGTTTTCGAGAAGACAAACCAGATGGACTACAGGGCGCTGTTCGCATACGATTCTAGTGGCAAACTGGTTCAAACCTACTCTGAATGCAACCCAACGACCATCGTGCTACAGCTAGTTGGGTGAACCGTTGTAGACAAATTTACCACCATTGGCCGCGATCAAGGCCCGGAGGATCTCGCCTCGATCTCGCTGTAAGGGTTGAGGTTCCTTGTCTTTGCGGAGATCGTTGATAATCCTAAGTAGGTTAACCTCATTCTCTCCCTGAGTGTCTTGCGTGGCTTCTAAGGCTGAGACTTTGCCTTCTAGAGGTAATGCCAATTGGTTTTCCACAAACCAGACCAGAAGATCTCGTGACCCCTGCTTGGTCACAAATGGGGTACAATAACTAGCTTGGCGAAGCCAGTCATCATATACATTGAATTGATTCAAAATTATTAGTTTATGTAACTTGAAGTTTGAAAGAGGTAGATAGAGAATGGAAAACGGAATTGAAACATTGGCCTTTGTGAATGCAATCGTTCGATAATCTTCTGAGGCACGTAGTTGAATCATTCACGTTCTTTCTCCATGAAAAGGAGATCTATAGGCGCTATTTCAATGAGGAGAAATATGAACGGGGATAATTAAAACAGTGTGATGAAATGGGGTTTTCCAGTTGTTATACTATTACTATAAAAAGATACTTATAGTAGAAAACAATAAGTATACTTGAAGGGATGAGATCCCCTTCCACGAGATGAAAATGGGTGTAGCAATATAGAGGGGTTTTAGGGTAGAAAAGAGTAGAGTTGGACCGTTTCGGCAGGGCCTAGTGATGGGATTGGCTTGATACTGATCCGAGTACTCGGCCCCCATTGCGGTTTAAATATGCCGCACGTTCCATATATTTATTCTAATGTCCAATTAATTAATAAAAGACAAAATATAGATATAGAGTGAGGATGTAATAATAAATTTGTTGGCGAGAAGAAGATCAAAGACATGCCCTCCTTGATTCTTCTCGCTCCCTCCTAAAGGGTCAATGTTATTCTGATTTCAAGGTTCTCAGTCACCTTTGTTACGAATAGTACATATAACCCGCACCGTTCATGCCTTGGCCCTCTTTCTTTATCGATTGAGTTCTAAATCGCTTCTGGAAAAATGCTCATTCCATTTCACTATGAAATGATTATCGACAATTGCCAGCTATCGATTAATCAGCATCTCCAAAACGAAAATGCGCTGCAGAACCTGGAGCGCAAAGGCAGTCTTAACGCTCCAAGTTAGTTACCGACAATAATCAAATTATATAAATGGTTTTGCTAGACGACCTATCCATCCTCGCAGCTTCAAATTTCTGATTATGAAGAAATTCAGAAATTACGTTCGACAGCAGCAAGTCCATGTCTCTTTCGATGCATCGAGACTTGTACCAGAGTATATGAATAGATCCTCACAGATTACAAATTGACACTTCAATTTTATCAGCTCATATGACTGTACCTCATTATTTTTGCTCTGAGAGTCTAGCTCCTGTATAACATAGGCAACCTTTTTATTTTGTTGTTCCAATTGTGACATTTTTCTGAAAAATGTGCCAGAACGTCACACCAGTCCTGAAAGATGGTGAGAGACGAAAATCCAATGAAAGATGAAGATTCTGGCATCTTGACTCACAAGGATATACGTTCGAGTATATGCGCCTGATGCAACAAAGGCTTTTTGATATCTTGGTCCGGAGCCTTGAGGATCTTCTGTAGATTGAGCTTATAGCGTTTGAGGTTCGCGCCAAGTACATCGAAGATCAGGAAACACGGACATACGAAGCTTTCTATCCGTCGCAATGTGAACCACTCGCGAAGATATTCAGAGGCATCAAATGCAAAACTCATCAAAACTTGAATTACCACAGTCTCATCGCGAAGGATGCATCATTGCCTTCCTGTTGAAATATTCAAAGTGATACAATCTTTTTACGGGTAAATATAGGCTGAAGTCTCACCCTCAGCGTTGATTTATCTATTGAATTTACCACTTGAACGTCTTGCTTCGTAGTCGGCTCAAGAGCTTTTTCTTTGTTCTCGTATCGATCTTCATAGAATCGCCTGATGCAAGAGTTCCGATATCGTCCACAGTGCGAGGTGCTTTGCACAAGCTGTTGTGCTTCTTGGACATTGGCATTCCCCATTGGCTGTATGGTAGCCAATTATCATAAAGATTACGATGGAGATATGAATTGTTTTCGCACCGTACTGGGATTTAATATCCCAAGAACAGTACCATTATAGGTATGTCTTGAAATGAGAAGATATTAATGGCAGGAAATGCGATTAAAATTGCCCAGCATCTTTATGCCTTAAATAGATTAGAGCTCCAACAGTTCCGCGATGACCTCCTACCTGGAGCATCCCCTGCTCAAGCCCTGTTCTGTTGAGAAGCGTCTCTTCCAGCTCGACCTGGCATCTCATGCTTTGAAGGCTTCCACCCTGGTTGTTGTCCCAACTGGCCTAGGCAAGACCGTCATCGCCCTTATGGTCTTACTGGCTCGCCTGGACAAGGGAAAGACGCTTTTCCTGGCGCCCACCAAGCCACTTGTGGAGCAGCACGCCAAATTTTTGCGAAACGTCCTCCTAGATGAGAGCATGGTCGCATCGATGACCGGCGAGACTCCTCCTCAGGAGAGAACGGAGATATGGAATAAAGCCAGAATAATTACTTCCACACCCCAGGTTATAGAAAACGACCTCCTCACCCGAAGGATAAGCTTGAAGAACGTCGCTCTTGTCATTTTCGACGAGGCTCACCGAGGGGTGGGCAATTACGCCTACGTCTATATAGCTGAAAGGTATAGCCGCGAAGCCGCAAGCCCTCTGGTTCTGGGAATCACCGCCAGCCCGGGCAGCCAGAGTGACAAGATCGAGGAGATCTGCACCAACCTAGGGATTGCCAGCATCCAGACTAGAACCGACCAGGATCCGGATGTAGCGCCCTTCGTCCACCACCGTGAGATCGAGTGGGTGAAGGTAGAAGTTCCCGAAGAGATCCTGAAGCTTCGGACGCAAATCGATGGTGTTCTCAAGGACAGGTTAGAGGACATCAACCGACTTCACCTGGTCGGGCAAGGCCTGGGACTCTCGCAGGCCAAGATCGATCCCAGGGCATCCAAGAGGGAGCTATTGGAACTCCAGGCCCGCATGAGGTCTTCGGCTGCTAGAGAGCCCAACCCATCTCTCTTTAAGGGCATATCCATCATGGCCGAGGTGCTCAAGCTTCATCACGCAGTTGAGCTGGCCGAGACCCAGGGGACTGATTCCCTGTCCAGATACTTCTCGAGGCTTGAGAGCGAGGCTATGTCCAGGAGCGGGTCCAAAGCCTCTCGACGATTGATCGACGACCCTCGAATTCGAGCGGTAATGAGTACTCTTGCCACCACAACCGTCGAGCATCCCAAGCTGGCAGTGGCCCAGGAAATTCTAAAGGAACAACTTGCATCCACGCTCAACTCCAGGATCATGGTCTTTACCAACTACAGAGATACGGCTTCCGCTCTTCTGAAATCACTGGAACAGGAGGAGTCTATCAAAGCGGTTCGATTCGTTGGCCAGGCCAGCCACAAGGATGACCAGGGTCTTACCCAGAAGAAACAGGCTCAGATACTGGACAAGTTCCGCAATGGTGAGTACAATGTTCTCATTGCCACGTCTGTCGGCGAAGAAGGCATCGATATTCCGGCCACGGATTTGGTCCTTTTCTACGAGCCGGTTCCTTCAGAGATCCGCAGCATCCAACGCAAGGGGAGGACTGGCAGGGCCAGGGCCGGAAGGGTGGTGGTGCTCATGGCCAGGGGGACGCGAGACGAAGCCTACTACTGGATCAGCGACCGCAAAGAGAGAACAATGCAAAAGCAGATACGTGGCCTCTCCGGCCAGGCCAAGGCAAGTCTCGCAGAAGCAGACGCTCTGTTCCGTCCAGGGCAGATGCAGATCACCGATATTCAGGAGGAGGCAAAGGAAGAATCTGGCCAGGTCATCGTAGATCCGAGAGAGCGGGAAATGGGAAAGCTATTGGAGTCTTTGGGCATAGAGATAACGCTGAAAGTCCTGGAGGTGGGGGACTACGTTGTAAGCGATCGGGTCGCTGTGGAGCGAAAGACTGCACAGGATTTTGTGGCTTCAATAATCGATCCAAAGCGCAACCTTTTCCGGCAGATATCTGACCTGGCCAGAAACTACGATAAGCCCGTTCTCATACTGGAGGGCAGGGACTTTTACACCAGGCAGGTTAATCCCAACTCAATCCGAGGCGCTATGACCTCCATCGCCATAGATTACGGTGTTCCCATCATTCCCACAGAAGATCAGTCGGAGACTGCTGCAATAATCGTCATGCTGGCCAGGCGTGAACAGACAGAAGGTCATGAAATCAAAGTTCATGGCCGCAAAACTGCCAGAACCCTCAAGGAACAACAGGAGTATCTGATATCGGCCATACCCAGTGTAGGCCCGGCGGTGGCTCGTAACCTGCTCAAGCATTTCGGAACTATCGAGAGAATCATGACAGCCTCCAAGGAAGAGCTGCAGCAGGTGGACCTAGTTGGGCCAAAGATTGCAGAACGAATACGCGAGCTGATAGGTGGAGAATACAAGGGATAGCTATATTTATCGACTTTGTAAATTTCGCTTCAATTGATTCCAAGCTTCCTTAGGATCAAGTTCTCCAGCTCGTCCTTTGGAATGTTTCCGATGTGCCTGCAGACCAAAGAGCCATTCTTGAAGATCAGGATCGTAGGGTAATTGAAGACTCTGTACATTGTAGCTATCTTTGCATTCTGGTTTACGTTCAGCTTGCCGAAGAACACCTGACCATTTAGATCCGCAGCTAATCCATCGATCTTCGGATCGATAAGCTGGCAAGGTCTGCAACCCTCCTCCCAACAGTCCAGAACCAACGGTGAGTACTTCTTAAGAGCTGATCCAAAAGTGCCGTCAGTTAAGACCAACGGGGCATCCGGAAACTCATGCCCGACCCTAAGGATTGTTGAGAACACTCTCTTATCATGGCTTCCCACGACAGGCCATGATATAATCAGCATTATTGAAACGCAAAGGACAAACAGGAGCAACAGATGCCCCGATTCATTTTTTGGTCCCTTCATCGCCGTCATCAGGTCTAGTCTTCTTTAGCAAATTTAAAAAAGAGTTCAGGCCAAATCTTACAGGATCGACCTTTGGCCTGCTCATTACATCCGTGGCCATTTCGGCGTGTAGATTTGATCGTTGAACCAGTATTTTCCATACCATGCATCGACTCCCAAATGAGGCTTTGAGCAAGTGACACTTGGCTTATCGTGCGGATAGTCCATACCAGCCGAGTCCCAATAACATTTTACGTCATCACATCGAGATTTTTCCTTAGGACATTTCTTTTCAGGCTTTGGAAGTGGAGATATCTTGACGTTGGTGACTGTACTCCCAACGATTTCGGTATCCCCTAAGGTAGCGTCGTCTGAGAAGATCTGAATCTTGTCAAGATTGCTACCAACTATGTCGAGCTTATTCTCAAAGTCGCCCGCTTCAGCATGTGGCGAGGTAATCTGTATATTGGACAATTTACTCCCGACGATATCTACATCTCCAAAACCAGCGCCTGACGCATATGCAGTTGCCGCCAGCAGCATCGGCATCAAAGCCATAACCATTGCTATCTTCATTGCTTTCTCCCCCGACATTGTTTATAATTTTTATCTTTTATTATACTCTCGAAGTAAAAAAGCCTTTCGGAGAAAAAAGAAATTTAGTTCGCGTCAGTCGTATGGTTAAGCAGTCAAGGGTCAGCCACTGAATCGGTCTGTGTTATTGATCCTGAAGGTGAAGATCAACCATTGAAACTCATGAATTGACCATCATTAGGCTCTGCAGAATCTGGAAGTCTTCCGATTCTGACAAGAATAGGATTTCAAAAAGATGCACTGAGAGCGTCCAGAAATATGCCATGCCTGTAGCCGAGCTCATGTCACCTTCAAAACCCACG
>Ga0209777_10004829_pt1 | contig 15791 bp, 20 predicted proteins | sample FrelakmetHBP12HB_FD_187147 | JGI IMG/M metagenome (GOLD analysis project Ga0209777, IMG submission 187147) | Freshwater lake sediment microbial communities from the University of Notre Dame, USA, for methane emissions studies -HBP12 HB (SPAdes)... | ecosystem: Environmental > Aquatic >... | reverse complement strand
CCCATGAGAAATGTTCAGCGTTCCCCCGCCCGGGCCCAAGGGCGTCGAAACCATGAGTCCCGCCGCAGGCGGGATTTCATGCATGGGGCGGGCGAAGTTTTTCGGAGCCCCCTAGGGTCTGGTTCCTTGTAGGGGCGACCGGCCGGTCGCCCATGGGCCCGCCACAGCGGAGATAGCGGATTACTGGATGGCGTACCAGGTGGTTCAAGACGCTTTCCGGGAAAATATGGGTGGACAGGATAAGAAGACAGAGAAGTATCTGGCCGTGATTAAGGAGAAGCAAAGAATCACCCCTGGAAATTTGGCTAAAATATTTAGGGTATCGGGATCTGCGATCTCTGGTTGGGCTTGGAAGAGTATCCAGGGGGGAATGATTGAATGGTGTGATGAAAATGGGTATCATTTCGTTGACGATAAAGCACTGAAGAAGGCGAAGCACCAAGGGACGGCCCACTTGAAGGCCACGGAGACCTATCAGAACGAAACTGTGAAGGGATTACCTACCCCTTTTGATCTTACAGGAGACCCGAGATGGAACGAGGGTGGGGATCTACTGAAACTCTATGACCTGGAGCTTGAAAAACGAACCGCTCTCAGGAGGTGTTTACCGGTGTTTACCCTGTGTTTACCCCCTCCCTAAACACGGTCAAGGAAGATGAAATATTTGATATTATTCAAGATTCTAGTGATGAACCGGACGGTGTTATGGTGTTTGGTCAAATTCCGGGGGGTGAAGGAAATATTTTTGAGAAAGCTGAGGAAGGACCAGGGAATGGCCAGGGGAATGGAGATTTGAATCTGGAACCTGATAATGGCCGGGGAAACCAGGTCGATGCATTTCTCAAAGGGTTTGAGAACGCCCTCTTATAACCTTTAAACTTTTAATGTTCTCGCCTTTTGGGGGGAATAGATCAAAATTCTTTAAAGGTTTAAAAGTTTCCCTATTGGGAGTGCAGGGTACATCTACAAACATGCAAAATGGATCTCTGAGAGGGACTGCGGATTACTGTATGAAAGCAGCATTATAAGAACAGTGGTCCTGGTCTGCGCAGAATTTTGTCGCCATTTAGGTAAAAATGCGACACGCTGACGCAATTTCTTATCAAAGAATAAGGAAAATAAAGGGTGTGTGAACGGAGGGGAAAAATATGTCATCTTCCTGCACGGAAGGCGACACAGATTATGGGTTTAGGCGTTTGCTTGTCAATATGAAATTTATGGACGTGAAACCCATCGCACTGCGCTCTGCAAGGATCACGCTCCCATCCACGGAATCCCAAACATATCGTTTTGGCTTCTCTGTTTGCTCCGTGGGTGCCCCCATTTGCGACGTAACAAACCTTAGAGTTTCCTTAATCAGGATATCGGCAGTGGCCGGTTCGCTACTAATGTTCTGAAGTGCCAACATATAGATCCTCTTGTTGATGGCACCAATGGTCAGATACCAGAGATGTCGATTGAAAGTTACTTCGGGAGCCTTGAATATCCTTTCTCCCGGCAAGCCGAACCAGCCAGGCGAGGATCGGAAAACCGCATACTCATCTGGTTTGAACTCTACCAAACCGCGAGCCATTTTGATGTCCTGACCCAGGTAATACTCACCTATCCTGGTGATCATGCCCGACTGGGACTCGTTAGCGACATTAAGAAAACCGGCCATAACCAGTGCAAATGACACCAATCTAACCGGCTTCGAAAACCGAGACTTCCCTGTGGGCTTTTCAGCCGCATTTGGCCTATTTTGAGCCCTTAAAAGATTTCCTTTCGTATTGAACGGATTCATAATAAGCCTCGTTATGCAGTGAGATGTTGTGAGTAGTATAGGAAGAAGGTTATACGCCAGCTTGCCTAAAAATGTCGCTTTTTTAGGTAGAAGGCGACACTAAACATGAGACAGCCAAATCATGCACCAAAACCGAAAACAAGCCTGGTAAGGTAATCCTCAAGTTGCTCCGGAGAGGCCACAAATTGCTCGTGCATACCAGGGGTAGTAAGAATCTTATTGAGAGTCTTTCGCAGCAACCCGTCACATTCTAGTGATACCGGCCTAGCTTGCTCTGCTAATCTGGCAGACAGCTTGTCGCCGTGGACGGTCTTTGAACGAATAGTATAGGCTGTTTTGGCCGTTTTGAAGATCTCAAACATGCTGTTTGGCGTATCCCCGCAGAAAAAGGCAAGACGCTCAGCGAGCTTGTGAGCTAACTCACTAGATTCTGTGCAAAACAAGGATTCAAAACACGTAACATATGTTGCGACTTTCATACCAAGGTCGGAGGAGGCCCGGGCTCTCTGGGAAAAGTAGAGTACCCTTTCTACCCGGTCAAAATCGGGTGGGACCGTTCGACCCGTTTGTTCAAGTTCGACAACATTCTTTGCAAATTGCTTAACGAAAATATCTCGGGCGACCCTTAGCTCGACATCCGTAAACTCGCACATTGGAAATTTACCGGATGCATCACTGAAGTAGGTGTCTCGGTAATTGCTGGATACAGAAGAAACGAAGGCGGCTTGATAAGGACGCTCTAAGAAGCCGAGTTCCACGTTGACAGCATTGTCCTTCACTAACCATAGCGTGATTAGGAAGTTCTGTATGAACCCAAGTTGCTGACCCACGAAGCGTTGTGCATGTTCATCCTTGAACGTGGCGGCATTATACTCGGTTATGCTGTAGATAACGCCTGGCGCATTGCGGATCGCCTCCGTCTCGAGCAGGCCAGCAATCCGTTCGAAATTTGAGGACAGCAGCGGGTGGATCACGGTGGGATCATTGGTAAGAAAGTGCGTATCCGATAGGCGAAGACCGCGGCCGAAGCTGCCAAGTAGTTTAACATTGATGAGAGCGACGATGAAGAGTGCTTTCATGGAAGCGGACCTGATGATACCTAGTTAAAATACTGGCATTCTAGCAGATCATCAAAGCGTTCAAAGAAAGAAATGTCGCCTTTTTATACAGAAAGCAACAGCTAATTGGAGGGGTAGTATTCTTCATATACCCCACCATATCAATTGCGGATCTAAGTCTAGAACCTTGGGAAAACCTGTCAAATCTCACTTTCAGTACTCTATCCCCCCACAGCTCCATCCCCAAACATGATTTCTTCTCCCTCCATTTCACCTCCACCAATACCACAAAATCATCCTGCGAGTCAATTCCCTAGCCGCTTTGAAATTTTTCTCCTCCCCCCCCATTTCCCCACAATCACCCTATCACGGTCCTTCCCAAATCCACAAACCAGAATAAAATTAATCCTTTCCCGCAGTTGAACGGTGACAAGTACCCCTTTAATCACCTAATTATCACCCTAACACCTCCCATAGCTCCCAGATCTGACAGAAGAGCGGACCCAGAATGATGGCACCGCTCGAAAAGCTGCTCGAACGCCGTGTTAAGGTGTTTATAAGGTGTTAGCACCCCTACTTAACAGCCTCTGGCGAAGGGATCTCGATGAAAATATTCTGGATTCGATAAAAGATTACAGCGGTGTTATGGTGTTTGGTCAAATTCCGGGGGGGAGAGAAAATAATTTAAAGGTGGAGGATGGCGGCTTAAAGGTAGCCATACCAGAACCCGTAGAAGATGATTCCCCGAAGATTCTGGGTGGAAATGGTCATGGGAAAAGTGGCTCTCACTCACTCGATGAATTTTTGAAGAGGTGTGAAGGCTCCCTATTCTAACTTTTAAACTTTTAAGGTTTTTAGGCTCTTTCCCCCAAAATAACCAAAATTCTTTAAAAGTTTAAAAGTTCCCTTGGATGATTGGGTATGGAATTAATCATGGGCGGATTGAGGGGTCTATTTGGGGTGAAGAACGCACCTCCTGTTTACCGCAGCAAATTTTAGAAGGTTGATAATTACTGGTTGAAAGAAGGGGATACCCTTTCGCGTGAGGTTCAGCGGGGACCCGCTGTAGCTTCGGCAATAATCATCCAGTCTTTGCTTGTTTCCTATTTGCGTCATAGAGAGGGGAGTGGCTAATACTCCAGTACCGGAGATTTATGAGTCGGTTGAGTATCCCGAGAAGGACTAAAGGACCGCAGTGCTCTAGGAGAGGTAGTGTCACAAGGACTACGCAAAGCAACAGAAAAGGGTTTCCCGTAACGCTGGAAATGAGCGGATAGGTCGGCCATCCTGTCAGATGCTTTATTATGAAGGTGATAAGAACAAGTACCGCATATGTCACGATGACGTTCTTAGACGCGGTGTAACCGAAGATTTGAAGCGGCTTGGCATCGAGAATGATAATTTCGTGCTTCTTGTATGGTCGCAGGTCAATGGCCTTTTCAGAGAAACCTTTGCGGAAAGCGACGCGGAGCAGGAATTTGAAGAACTTGATGCCTGCTTCCGAGGCATAGGCAAGGCTTGCAATTGACTTCCACCATTTGCGTCGTACACCACTGGTCGTCCTGCAATGTTCACAAAACATTCGGTCGAGTATTTCACGACCGGTCAGCGAACTTCCCCTGTCATCAACAAGGCTGTTCTTTTTATGATTGAAGAAGTACTCCCCAATGGATTTGAGATCAACCGGAGCGGGCGTTTGCATGCTCGCAGCGAGTGACTCTTCGGTGGGGCAATCGTCGTCATCGTGGTCGTACCCAAAATGATGGTATCGGTATTTACTATGTTTGCTGATGTCTAGCCAGATCGGGACTCTCTCCCTGTCTATCTTCTCTTGTGGAAACCGGTCGGGATTGTAGGCCACTCGGATTAAGGCGACAGTGTCAGGATTCCCGTCTTTCGTGACCGGAGGTTTGTAAAGAAAATCCGGTGCGTACGGCCGCTTGACGCTGAAACCAATATCTTTACCTTCAAATAGGATGAGATCTAGGTACTTTGGGTGGTCATCCAAGTCGAAGGCCTGCTTCAGTTCTTCTGACTTCTGAAACACGGTGGTTCCTCACTCTCATTTCGTCGAACGGTCTGCATAACCTACGGCGCGCACATCTCGGTCGTCACAATAGCTGAAGGCGCTGCTCCTGCTGACAGCTTTATGCGGATGTTAGACGCGGCCATCTTCTGCCTCCGCGCCCTGTCCGCCAGCCTGTCCATCCCCTGGCCCCCGAAAGCCGGCAAGGAACAACTCATGAAACCAAACGTACGCCTGGTTGACCAGTAGGGCTTCGTCGGTCGAGACTGCGATGTCTCCGGGCTTCTTCGGGTGCATAAGCCGATTGCGGACTCGCATCGCGTCACGAAATGTCGACCAGCCTCTAGCCGAAGCATCAAGCGGCGAGTCACTCATGTGGATGATTCGGAAGAATGCATTGAAGGCGAACCGGACGTTCCGTAGGAGATCAAGTCGTGCCGGGCGAATGATAACCTGCCCCTTGTCGTCAAGGTCGTACGATTCTTCACGAAGCAAGGCCAGCTGGCCCATCTCCTTTGGCCCAAGCACTCGCCAAGGTAGGCTACCCTGGCTGTCGCGGATCCATGTGGAGGCCAACTGTTTGATAGAGAACGTGACACCCTCGATGAGCGCAAATGTCGACCGCACGGCCGCTCGGCGGTGGATCTCGTTAGGCTCGTCCTGTTCCTTGCGCCACCAGTAGTCAGTGTCAACCTTCAGCCCCTTATAGAGCGCGAAGAGAACGCCGAGGCGATCCATCAGATCAGGAGACAGGGGGCTCATCTTTAGATTGTTGTTTTTTGGCACGTAGAGAAAAAGTAATTAAAATAGTCTTAAGTTTGAGGGCGGTCGAGAGCAAAAATACGCCCATTTTCCAGTCTAGCTTACGAATTTCGGTTCGAAATGTTGCATAAAAGACCAGAATTTCACAATAAATAAGGAAGTTTTCTACATTTTTGGAATTAAACTAGCAATACTTTTAGGAGGATACAGACTCCATTCACTGTTCATCGCTCCGATTTTCAATTAAAGTTTTCTCCACCCCTCTTTTTCAACAAACACCCTAACACCCCCCGTCTTGGAGCATCAAACCGGAATAAATCATAACCCTTACAAAATCCCACCGTGTTTACCACCCCCCTAAACACCCACTAAACACGGGTAAACACCGTTCCAATCGTTCCGCTAAAATCGCCCTGGAAAAAAACTGCTAGCATTCCAGTTACCAACTTGGAACCAGAAAAACGAACAGCTGTTCGTTCTGTGTTCAGGTGTTTATCCCCCTACCTTACACCCTCCCTCAGAAGGATCCCAATAAAAACATTCCGGATTCAATAAAGAGTGGCGACGGTGTAAAGGTGTTTAGGGGATTTCTGGGTGACAAGAATAAAATTCCCAGGAATCAGCTAGCCCTTCACCTTCAGCTATCAGCGAAGCTCCCTCGACTGCTGAAACTGCTGAATTCAGCTCCTGCTAGCAGCTCCGATCCTATCTTCCCAGCTTACAGCTCCCAGTTCAGCCTCAATAATTCTCGATCTCACTAAACAGATTACAGAACTTCGATGCTCCATAAAGATCCGGAAATAACGTCAGGTGATTGATATTCATGCGGTTAAGGATACGTAGGCAGTCTTCTCGATCCTCATTCGGGACAAGGAGTTCCATTAAAGTATAGGAGTCGCTTTCCCCGGCAAAGTTCTTTTGAACCCACTCTTCCAAGGTGGTTCCATTGGGGGCGCGAGTAAAAAGGCCAGTCTGACTTACAAGACGCAGATTTTCGTCCGATCTTGGTCGTATAAATTCAACTTCTGGGCGTATTGGCTTCTCAGAGAGCGCCACCGCAAGAGCGTTCTTCCGCTTAGGAGATTTTTCCAAATCCTCCCTCTTTGCCTCCCTTCTTACTATTTCCCGTCCGACTAACTTATTTACTTTCTTCTCGACGCTAGGCCGATGAAGCGCATAGATCGCACGATATTTTGTTTGGTCTTTGCCTGTCCCAATGAAAGCAAAATAGGCTGCCGCAAATGGGGATGTAGTCCAGTCCAAGAGGGGTGTTTTCAAGCCATGATGCTGTCCGAGCGCCCACCAGTCATTCTCATCTTCGATTGGGGGCGGATTTGGCCCACGCCGTCCTTGCACAGAGAACTTGAACCGCTCAAGATGGGAGTTCCTAAAACCGGGCTTCTTTGTTTTCGGGATCTTAGATTCTCTGATTAACCGATCGAGAGTCGACTCAAGAGACCAGTTGTCGCAGCGGTGTCCTCTCCAAACGTAAGTTGGGTAATTGGGCATCTCCTGGCAAACGTAATTTATGAATTCTGGCCATTTCAAAATTTGGATATGCCCGAAACCGTCCTTTATGCCACGTTCTTTCCACCCTTTCGCTCGAGGCATGGCGAGTTACCTCCTGACACCTAACGAGACTTCGTACAGTTTAGGCATTTCTCTTCATACTCTATTCCCGATGGCTAGAGCTGGGCTAATGGGTTGTTTGGCTCGGGAGAGAATTTCCAGATAAAAAATACTCTTGGATGATTAAGTAGTCAAGGGGAAAATTATCTTTGGAAACAGCCTCGATTCTCAAGCCCGAATTGTTGAGTTGCGTTTGAAATGTCGTATACCTGGAAGAAATGCCAAAATTAATCTTTCCCCTGAAAATAGCAATTTTCATTCTTATTTGTGCCGACGTGTCGGCATGGGGGTTTCAGGAACTAATGTTTCCCTGTCCGTCTTTCCACATGCGGGCAAGAAAGGTTCCCCTTATGGCAATTTACCTCTTGAATGAACATTTAAACTTTTAGAAGTTCACGCGTTCCCCGTCGCTTTCCACATGAATCTCTGAACATTTAAAACCCCTCATTTACCCTTCCTTTATCGAAATTTCTCCCGAAAATCCTCCCGTTTTCATTAGCCATTGACATTTTTCCTAGCGATTTAACCCCACTTTTTCAAGATAACCAAATCCCTTCATATATATAACTATTTGAAATGCTAGAGATTTAGGTTTGAATCTGAGTATCTGACGTTTTCCCTCTTCTGTCGCACTTCACGGTAACTCAATTCCACTTCAGCCAATTCTCATCCAATCCCAATCAACCACTAAAGGAGGAACCTATGGATCCAGTTCCAGAAATCCGAAGGGAAAAAGTGTTTCTTCAACCAGGAATGTCCACCGAAGAGGTCAAGAAAGCTTACGGTCTTTCTTCCGACCAAGCTTACAAAGCAAGGATGAAGGGGTTCTTTGTCAAAAACTATTCGAAGAAGCAGATCGTCATTGACCGTGAGAATTTCAATTCCGCAGTTGTTTATCCATTGGCCAAGAAGGTCTTTGGGAAAAACTTCTCACGGAACCCTTTAGCTCAGTCCATTTATGACGACATGATCCAGGAAGCGGTCACACGGTTGTTTGAGCTATCTGGAAAGGTCAAAGAAATGGCCAATGGGAAATACAGCGAGAATTATGCGAATTTCTGGGTCGCCCACAACGCCATGCTTGCGTTCCCGAAAACGTGGGAGCGTCAGAACAAGTGGTGTACATCATATGAGGAACTGGCCAATCCGATCCGGGAAGGGAAGAGGTTGTATTCGCCGGATTTTGGGTGGATGTATGTTTAAAACGGATACTGAGGAGAGGTTCTCTTTACGTGAGACCTCTTCTTGTCGTTTTATGGGAGAGATCTGAGTCAGGTTTTCATAGGTCAAAGGAGCGGCGGGACCAGTTCAGGATTTCCATGCAGACACTGGTAGAGAACTCTCGCATGACCATTGAAAGCTTCAACCGGCAGTTCCCGATCGGTGAGAAGGAGAGGGAAGAGTGAAAGATTTCCCTGATTCCAATTTTCGCTCAACTGATACCTAACGAGATAACTTCTATTACACCTTCCGCACATATCGGGCAAGGTCCCCCGGCCAGTTCTGATTCGGTCTTAACATCATTTGACCCGCAGGAAGGACATTTTCTTTCATCTTTCTCCCATTCTTTGGATATTTGTTTCCAAACATCCCCTGGAATGCACATTTCATTGATACGAAGTAATTTTTTTATGCCATTTAGAAGGACTTTTTCTGATGGGGAATCATAATCAGTTATTCGCTCGTAATTAGAGACTTCATCGCGCAAATCCGCCTCAAATTGATAGAGACAGCTTAGGCACAAACAATAGGAATTAAAACCGATTCTTTTTTCCCTAAATCGTAAATTATCTCTATCTTTGCCTAAAACTTGTGCGACTGTGGACTCCTCCCCAGGGTGAGGACATACGATTCGTTTTCCTTCATTGTCCTCTATATACATATATCCTCCCGATCCTTCTGGCATTGAAAAACCACATTTGTTACATTTGTATTCATTGATTCCCGGCATAAAATAACCCCTCCTTTTGCACTGTGTTAAATTTAATAAAGATTCATTTTCATCTCTACAGTCCTCTCTTAGTCTCCCTTGCTTGCCGGTAGGCCTACCAGAACATAAATCATCGCGATAGTTAGCTATTTACCCTCCATCTTTATCTTTTTACATCCATCTTTCTCCCCTAAGTCACACGCCCTCTTGAAGTCGGCCTTTGCCTTGTCCATTTGGCCCTCATTTTTATAGGCAATACCACGATTGAAGTATGCATTGGCATACTTTGAGTTGATCTTAACTGCTATGCTGAAATCTTCTATTGCTTTTTGATGTTGCCCATCACCAAGATAGGCACACCCACGATTGTAATAAGGTGCGGCGGAGTTTAGTTTTAAATCAACGGTCTTTGTAAACTCTTCTATTGCTTTGTCAAATTGCTTTTTTTTATAGTATTCAATCCCACGATTAGTACAAGCTTCGGCATCTTTTTCCACATAAACGCTATTCGGTGGGGTGCCGGAATATTTCTTTAATTCCCTACAAGCAATCTCCGCTCCTAAATCGCAACTTTTCTCCAAATCGGATATTGCCTTGTCATGTTGGCCCATACCAGCATGGACTAGCCCACGAAAACCATAAGCCAAAGGATCATTTGGGTCAATAGCGATTGCTTTATCAAAGTCATTAAATGCTTTTTCATATTGACCTTTTTGGGCATTCGAATTCCCTCGACTCGCGTAAGCCCTGACGAAAAATGGGTCGATAGCTATCGCTCTGTTAAGGTCTTCAATCGCACTGTCATATTGGCCATTAAGATTATAAAGCGCACCCCGATTTAAGTAAGCCCAAGCATCATTTGGATTAATGGAAATCGCTTTGTTAAGATCTTTCAATGCCATGTCATCTTGAGATTTCTTACCATATGTAGCCCCGCGCCCGACATAGGCCTGAGCATTACCAGGATCTATGTTAATTGAATTGGTAAATGCCTCGAATGCTTCATCATACTTTTCATTAAATAAGAGCCTTCTTCCTTTCTCAAACCATTCATTTGCCCGAAACCGCCTCTCGCTATCTGAAATTTTGACTTCAACCGCTCTCTTTTCCGCGTCAGATTTGGGTTCTCTTAGCTGCTTTTTAAGTAATTCCAGCTCCTTTGCTAATTTTTCATAATCCTGCTGTAATAGTTTATAATCATGCACAACTGATTTTTCCTTCACCTTCCTGACCATTTCTTGCATTTTGTCCGTGGAAACTTTCGCGTTTATCTTGACCCAGAATCTAATACCGTCCTCGACAACTGTCCTTTTCTTATCCAGGATGGTAACTTCCATGACGCCTGAAGCAAGGACCTGTATCTCATCCTGGGTTAACTGGAAGTTTTTGACCTTCGAATAGCTTTCAATATAGGTTCCCGCCTGTTCGATGGCAACTCTCTTTGCCTGAAGCAGCGCCCTGCTCTCGGCAACGGTTGGTGTCTCCCCATCGCCCATGTTATAGGAGCCTTCGGCTACGATTTCTTTGACTTCCGCAATCGCAAAAGATGGAAAAAGGAAGAAAAGCAAAAGAAGCAATAATGGATATTTTGGTGCCACCAGATGTCTGCAGAAGAGGGGACAAAGAAGATGATTAAAGGGGGAGAATCTATGAAACATTTTGGGGTAATCGCCTATTTCTTGCAGGGCTCTCTATTAATTTCCCGCTGCGTCTTAAGTGGCTAGCTCATTATGCCCCTGGTGCCTATGAGTTTCCCCTTGTTACATTGGGGACAGCGTACTTCTTTATTTTCTATAGGTTCGAGTATCAGATCAGTATTACCACAATCTGGACACATGACCATATCCTCACTTATTATTTGCTCATCTTTGTTTGAATATGCTTTCCATGCCGAAGCGTTATCGGCATGAGGTTTCTTAAATTCCACGAGAATAATGTCAGAAACAACACCACAGAGAGGACAGAGAAGTTCTCCCGACATCCCATAGACACCTCGCTCCATAGCTTCCGCAGAACACGGACTTGGATGGCCAGACCATTTCCTTTTGCCGGTCTCATCACGATAAAACTCCCAAGGACCCGATGTTGCGACAGAATAGCCGCATATATCGCACCTGTGTTGATATTCTCCTCCCAATGGTTCATCTCCTTTTTTTAGGGTATCTCGTAGCTTTTGATTCAATTCTCATTTATTCGCGCGATACTGCTCTCTGGCTGTCAGCACGTCCTTGCAGGACGAAACAAAGCCCCACTCTTCTTATCGGCAGAAATGGGGTTTCATTTTAATTTCCAAACCATATAACCATCTGAGAGCCTCTTTTGGGTGAAAGGGTATAGGTTGATGGCACACGGGCTTCATCGAAAAAGTTTTTCTCGGGATGGATTATATGCAATTAGAGGTGGTAAGTCAAGGCAACTGCTTCCCATTCCGCTTTCCGATATACTCCCACTATCCAGATTTAAAATCCATCCCAACAGGAGGCAAAAAATGGCTAAGAAACCCATGACCAAATCCCAAATCGTGTCCTATTTCGCAGGAAAATTTGAGCTCACGAAAAAGACCGCCTCTGGGATTATTGAGGAGGTAGCAGCACTGGCAGTGTTTGAGACGAAGAAAGCCGGCTCCTTTACTATTCCTGGGATCGGGAAACTGGTCCTGGTGAAGAGGAAAGCTCGTATGGGGCGCAATCCAGCTACTGGGGAGCCACTCAAAATTTCTGCTAAGACCGTGGTGAGGATGCGGGTGGCAACGGCGGCTAAGGAGGCGATTGTCCCTCCCAAGAAGTAAGGAACCAGGGGAGTGTTGTTTTACTCCAGCTGGCCAGAGCTCGTTCAGATCGAGTCCTGGAAGGCCGAACTTGGGAATGCCAGCTCAGCTGTCCGCTTCTCAGAACCTATCCGACCTCGATTCTGGATATACGCTCTGGTGGGCGATCCACATAAAGGTTGAGACAAAAGTGCAAAAATGAAAGTCCGTGTAGGTAAAAACCTTCACTCGCTCCTAATCCCTGAAAAGATGATAAGATACAAAAATTTATGCTCCATATGATCGCTTCCTCTCTTCTTTCATTTACAAAATTTGTTTCATAAGATTTCCCTCCGCAAATCCCGTTCTTAAAAATATCAAATGAACTCAAATAGATACTAAATGATTCTGGACGGCATCCATCTTGCTATGAACAGAAGGCATAGGAGGATATTTGCCCAAGGGTGTCGTTAAATTTTTTCGAATTAATCCCCAAGGAATGGAAGCCTACCCTGATTTTTCAAAGGCATCTGCTTGAAAAATTTCTGATCTGATTGGGTATGGAATTTATGGCCTCGTGACATTGAAGGACTTGATGGATAAGGCTATTAGCGGAATTAAGGATTTGTAATTGAAGCAGATAAGAATTTTTTCAATCATTTTTATATTAACCTTTCTAATCCTCACTGGCTGCGGAGGGGGCGGTGGGGAAGGTAGCAGTAGCAATTATACTGGCAGCAATACCAGCAGTAGTAATAGTACTGGCAGTAGTACCAGCAGTACCAGTAATAGCGAGGGCGCAGGAACCATAAGTTTGGCCTGGGATGCCAATACTAGTTCAGGCATTGCCGGCTACAAAGTATATTACGGGACTTCGAGTGGGAACTATCCGGATGTCATAAATGTAGGAAATACAGCAACTTCCACCGTCTCAAACCTCCAGAGCGGACATACCTATTATTTGGCCGTCACCGACTACGACACTTCTGGAAATGAAAGTGGATATTCGAATGAAATCAGCGGGACCGCAAAGTAAGGATGAGACATTCATCAAAAAGAGAACCCAAGCAAATCTCTATGAAAAGGGTCCTAAGTTTGCTGCTGTTTCGGCAAGCGTATTTTTGGGACAATCACAAAAGGTCTCCCTGAATCTCTGTTTACCTTCCAATAAACGCGCTAATCCAGCCTTTATATTCCATCCCAACAAGTAGGTAAGAAATGGCCACAGAAACCTCATGACCAAGGACCAGATCGTGTCCCATTTCGAAGGAAAATTTGAACTCACTAAAAAGAATGCCTCCGGGATGATTGAAGAGGTAACAGCATTGGCAGTCTCCGAAACAAAAAAGACCGGCTCCTTTACCCTTCCCGGGATCGGGAAACTGGTCCCGGTGAAGAGGAAAGCTCGTATGGGGCGCAATCCGGCTACGGGTGAAGCGATTAAGATCCCAACAAAGACCCTGGTGAAGATGCGGGTGGCAAAAGCGGCTAAAGAGGCGATTGTACCGGGGAGAAAGTAGGGAAGAACCAAGGGGTGTTGTTCTGCTCCTGCTTGTCTTAGAGATCGTTCAGATCAAACTCGAGAAGCGCCCAGCTTGGGAAAGAGTTACCCCTTAAAGAGAGCACCTTGGCCGGATCCAATCTTGGGAACACCCATCTTGAGCACCAGAAGTTCTCCAGTTTTTTTGTGGTAAGAGCTCATTTTTTATCGTTCAGTTTTAGGAGAGTCTGAATTATTATAAGGGGGTGGTGATCAAGACATTGGAAAGATTCGGAGGGGAAAAAATGAACGGGAAACTTTTGGCTGCAGTTTTTGTCTTCCTATGCATGGCAATGGGGTGTGCTACCTTAGAGAGTCCGAAAAGAGAGGTAAAGGCAACCCCGGTTATTACCCAATCTTTTGCCTCAAGGGCGATAAGGATCGGAGACACTTGGAAGATTTATTTGAATGCCTCTGACCCCAATGGGGAGATGATAACAATTTCCGCTATAGTGGAGCAGACAGGACAGAATAATCCCGAGAGCATTACAAAGGTCAGTAAAGAGAATGGGAGGGGATTCTCGGGTTACCTCTATCTGTCCACAGCCTCCCTGGCTAACGCCCTTGATGGTACTTCCATCACCCTGTGGGTTCAGATTCAGGACAGGGCTGGTAACTTTAGCCAGTCAGTGGCTTTCCCGTTGATTATTAAAAACGTGGCCACCCAAGCAGCTCCTCCCCAGGGGGTTTTTAAAGAGGGAGACCTCGGACCAGTTGTGCTTACCCGGAAAAGTTCCTGGATAGATTCCATTTCTGAAAAACTCTCCACATCAAGTCCTTACACGGGTCCAGAAAGCAATCCAACAACAGGGATGCCGACCAATAGCCCGGCTAGGAAGAAGTAAAGATGCAGGGGGTGTTGCACTGCTCCTGCTAGCCCAGAGATCGGATCTGGGATTGGATTTAGGAGGGATTGCTGTCCAGAATGGAGGGGGGTAGCTTGGCCAGAAAACAGCTGTTTGTTCTTGGAATTCTGTCCAGCTCGAACCCTGGAAGATCTTTTTCCTCTCCGCCCTTTAACCCTTCCTGGGTCGGGAAACTCGTCCTATCGAAGCGTAGAAGGTGTTTATGGGGCGATCTGGGTATGGGTGAGACGGTTCAAATTCAAATCCAGAAGAATAGCGTACAGAGCTCAGTGGGAGAAGTGCACCCCGAGTTTTTCAGCACCCAGGACCTCTTCAGGTTTATGGGAATTCGGCGGAGCCATCCTTAGTCCATAACTATAGTTTTTTGGGGTTAACTTATTGAAATTATTGTTAGTTACTAAGGTTTCTTATTCCTGTTGACTTCTTTGCTTTCCTTACATAAAGTTTAGCGATGAAGGGACTTCCAGTGAGTGGCTAAAGGAGAGATGAAAATGTTGAAACCCAGGAACCATATCGGGGTATCCAAATGGAATCTGGATACCCCCTGCCTGGTCGTTGACGAAGAAATTCTGGAACGGAATATCCAGACTATGCAGTCTTACCTGACCTCCTTGGGAAAGCAGTTGCGGCCCCACGCTAAAACGCACAAGTGTTCCCGCATCGCCCAGAAACAGACTGAGGCGGGATGCCGGGGGATCTGCGTGGCCAAGATGTCGGAAGCCGAGATTCTGGTAGAGAAAGGGTTCCGGGGGGTCCTGATCACTTCTCCTGTTGTTACGGACCTGAAGATTGAAAGGCTTATGGCTTGTTTATCCCGGGATCCTGAGCTGATGGTGGTGGTAGACAACCCCACCAATGCCCGGATGCTGAATGAGGCGGCAAGAAAGAACGGGTTGGAACTTTTGGTTCTCGTAGATCTGGACCCGGGCATGGGACGAACGGGGGCGGCCTTTCAGGAGGGATTGGCGCTGGGGCGATGGATCGAAGGCCTCCCCTGCCTCCGTCTCCGGGGCATCCAATGTTATGCCGGGCACGTTCAACATATCCCCTCTTTCGAACAGCGCCGACAAGCGTCGGTGGGCTGGCTGAATCAGGCGGCTGAGGTTTTTCGCCAATTTCAGAAGAATGGCCTACCCTGCGCAATTTTCACCGGCAGCGGAACCGGCACCCATGAAATTGATTGCCAGGTGGCCGAACTCACCGATTTGCAGGCGGGGTCTTATACCCTCATGGATGCAGAGTACTTGAACATCGGTTCGTCCCAGAATCCCCTGAAATTCGAGAAATTCCCTCCGGCCCTGACTCTTTTGACCACGGTGATCAGTTCCAATCATCCGGATTTTTTCACGGTAGATGCGGGCTTGAAGGCCCTCTACCACCATGGAGGAAACCCTTCCGTTCTCTACCCGGATGGCCTCGGCTTAACCTACGAATGGTGGGGAGATGAACAC
>Ga0209777_10004828_pt1 | contig 15793 bp, 13 predicted proteins | sample FrelakmetHBP12HB_FD_187147 | JGI IMG/M metagenome (GOLD analysis project Ga0209777, IMG submission 187147) | Freshwater lake sediment microbial communities from the University of Notre Dame, USA, for methane emissions studies -HBP12 HB (SPAdes)... | ecosystem: Environmental > Aquatic >... | reverse complement strand
GGTTACTCCCGGCATTGAAAAAGTGAGTTCCTTATAGTCGCTATAGGAAGGATAGTTTGTAAAAGGAGTGACAACCTTTATAGCATTTTCATTTAAGGGAATGATCTCCCCTTCTGGGGTGATAGTCCTTGCGTAGATGATCAAGGCAGTTTCTGTGCGGGAATTATAGCCAATCTCAATGTTGCCGTTATCTTTACCCCTATCTTTCAATATTTTGAAAACTACATGGAGTGTCTCTTTACATCTTCCATCCTCAAAAAGCTGTACTATATCTTCATCCAAAATATAGATGATGCCCGCATCAGGATACAACTCAGCAGATGGAACATTATGGATGAGCTGGGCTACCTCATCATCTATGGTCACTACATGCTTCAGATGACCATGGGTGCATGACAAGGCGAGAAATACGAAGATTAAAGGTAGAATAAGTTTAAAAAAAGGTGTTTTCTTCATTTATCTATTTCTCTAGGGTAGAAAATTTTTTTCCCTCTAGGTAAGAACCCAGCGCCTCATCGATCACTCCCTTAATGGTTTTCCTTTCCAATATGCTAATTCTTTTAACTTCTCCAAATAATCCTTCCTTAAAATGAAGGTTGCCCTTGTCCAACCGTGCAGAAGTACTCCCTGTGAAGCGTTAAACGGCGGCATAATCGAAGTCCTCTGTTTCTCCGATTCTCAAACGCAAGGTTGGGCGCGGCTTTTTACGGAGACTTCGCTGGTATTCCCAAATTCTTATATCAAGCTCAGGGGCATGTACTCCTAATTCTTTGGCGACCCGTTCAAGAGCTTCAACAGCCACCTCATCGCTCACGGCATAGCCAACCGTATCTTCTATGAACCTATGTACCCATATATCAGGCTTAACAGTCTCAATACCTTGGCGAACCTGAAGCCACTTGAAGAGGGTGAATGCCAATCCTTTTATTTTCCCTTCGAAATCTTGTTCAAAGTCGGCATCCTGTACCCACTTTTCAAGCTCGTCTTGTGTGGTAACCTTGCGTTCTTCGAAGAAAGCAAGCAATTGTCTTAGCAGCCCAAAGCGTTTCCAGTGATTGTAGCCCCAAAGATGCTGTGCTGCTTCCAGATTCCCCTCTTTGGTGTCAGGATATTGAGCTATCAAGCGTTTGAGTCCAGCATAGTCCGAGACTACGCTTTTCGCGTGCTCAATTGCACGCTTGACAACGATTCCTTTCATTTGGTAATCGAGAACTGTTAGAAACAAATTCTCTACATAGTCCGTAGAGCGATTACTCTCCTTTGCAGGAGGTAGGCTTTTGCACTTTGCTACAAGTTTTTCAAAATCAGCCGTTGAAAGACTGATGTTTGGTTGTACCATCGCAACGACTCCTTTCTCGTTCTGTTTCTTGTTCACCGAAGCGCCCAACATTATCTTTATTCATCTCATCTCACCTCATTTCTTACCCTTACTGGTTTCCCCTTTAAATAAGAACCCAATGCCTCGTCCATCACTTCCTTAATGGTTTTTCTTTCCCAGTATGCCAGTGCTTTTAACTCTTCCAAATGGTGCCTCCTTAAAATGAAGGTTGCCCTTGTCCAGCCATCTTGAAGTCCCTGTTGTGTAGTCTTAATTGAAGTCATTATTGAAACTCCCCTCTTCGATTTCTAAATTTTATGTATCTATTGACCTTAAAAGCGTTGTAAACTTTGTAAACCTATGGAAATCGCTGCAATATCCCTGCCACCCGAATTGTTTTCGATGTAACCTATTAAATTTAAAGATGTATCTTCTACACCTGGTAATTCCCCACAGGCTCATTGTTTCAAAAATGGGACATAAATTGTTATTTATTTGCAAAAATGTCAGTTGCGGTTTACTGAGATTTTGCTGGTCTTACGAAGGTTAAATCTTAGTTCTGGAGATTAGAGGGGTAAACACCCCTACCTTCTCAGTCATTGGCCTCACCACTAAACTCTATCCTTTACCCCATCCTGCCCCGGAGGCATCGAGTCGAGTCATTCCCCGTCCCTTAACTCCTTAACATTCTATCTGTGGGGGAAACGGTTCATTCTGATCAAAACAATTCATGGTATTTACGTTAATCGACCGTTAATCAAAAGAGCGGTTCAATGGTAAACCGATGTCTTATAAATTATAATGTTTAAACCTTTATGCACATTAGCCTGTTTAGGACCACACTCCAATCATTTCTCTTTTTGGGGCACCTGTTTTTATACTTCACCTTGGTGAATTTTCTTGGTGTAGATAGTCCCTTGAGACGCCTGACACTGAAAATTGCCTTGGGTGTGTTATTTTTAAGCCTGACTCCGGCCTCCTTCCTTGCCTCCCGTTACTCCAACCTTTGGGTGAGATGTTTTTATACCGCTGCAGCATCCTGGATAGGGATAGTTTACCTTTTCATTCTTGCGTCCATTGTCTGTTGGACCTTATATGGATTGGCTAAATTATTTCACCTTCTCTTAAATAAAAAAATATTGATTGGAGTTTTAATGGGAATGGCCCTGATAGCAAGCCTTTATGGATTTATCAATTCAGGGATGACTCGTATTACCCGAATTACCCTTCAACTTCATGATTTACCAAGTGAATGGAAAGGCAAACATGCTGTCTGGGTGAGTGACACGCATTTAGGTCCGGTAAGAAACAGCGGATTTGCTCAACACATTGCGACCATGGTTCAGAATTTGCAACCGGATATTGTTTTTATCGGTGGTGATCTCTTTGATGGTGAGCCAGTGGATCTCGATAGGATAATCGAACCTTTCTCCCGAATCTCCGCTCCATATGGTATCTATTTCATTACCGGGAATCATGAAGAGTTTTCTGATAACACCCCATACCTCCAGGCCGTTCGAAAGGCAGGAATGCGAGTTTTGGATAATGAAATGGCTGACATCAGTGGCCTGCAGATTATTGGAGTGGATTACAGAGATACGAGAAGGGAAGAACAATTCAAGCAGATTTTGCAGAAGATAAAGATCAACCGTCATAAGCCGAGTATCTTGTTGAAGCATTCCCCTCTCAATTTACAGGTTGCTAAGGACCAAGGAATATCGCTTCAGCTTTCCGGTCACACTCATCACGGTCAGGTTTTTCTTTTACGATTCATCACTTCGCAAGTCTATCATGGATACGATTATGGATTAAAATGGTTTAGCGACCTTCTGGTTTATACATCTAGCGGGGCAGGTACCTGGGGTCCTCCCATTCGCATTGACACAAAACCGGAGATCGTGTTTATAACCTTCATGTAATTAGACTGGTATCGTGAATGCATTCTATGGCTGGTAGATAGACTAAGAAGAAAAAGTTCAATCTCAGTTCACCCGGATTTTACCAAAAAAGTCTCTTCTAAATTTCCTCTCCGGGCGTCGAGTCGAGTCATCTCCAGTTCCTTAACTCCTTACCTCCATTATCTTTGTGGGAAACGGTCTAGTTTTCATTAAGATCTGGAGTATGGTATTTACAGTGAAGGCTGGTTTAGCAAGAAAAATACCTGAATGGTTTTAATAGCCTACAGAAGGGAAAAAGTGGGTCCTGGACTCCTTTCATTACGTTTTTATGCCCAGCTATCCGGGATTTTTGTGCTGCATGGAAACGGACGGGCGGGATCTTTGTTTAGTACTTCCTGTAGTCCTTAACCTTCAAGCAACCTCCTTTATGCAATCTTTCAAGTGGAAAGTATTGAGCATCAATCATCGACAATCATAACCCTACTGAATAATATTCAAGCAATATAACATTTCGTTTTTAACAAATTATTTGAATGTAAAGATTCTAAAACTCTACTAACTCACTGACTTCGATAGGGATTCACCTTATGGAAGTGTGAGATTTCTGGAATCTCCTTAGGCACGGCCATCAAGAATTCGCTAAGGAATGTTCTCGAATACTTATGCGCTTCGCTCCCTCACTGGCCCGTCCTCCCAACTTCTATGGATAGAGTTTTACCTGGGACAAACGCTGTTGAGACTGAAAATAGATAGGGGGCCGAAGTTTAAAAAGTTATTTGATTTTTTTTAAGCGGCTATCTATAATTCGGAGGAGTGAGACGGACTTATTAATCCTTAGTAGGAAGGAGGTGATGGGAAGATGAAAAGGCTAATATCGGCTGCCCTGTCGTTGCTTTTGATCGGTCTATTTGTTTCATCCTTGGTAGGATGTGGGGCAGACATCAAGGCAGAGAATGAGAGACTGAAAGCGGAAAACACCAACCTCAAATCGGGCAGCGATAATTTAAAGCTCGAAATACAAAAATTGAAGGAAGATATCCAGAAGGCCGCTGAAAAGGATGCGACCATCGCTTCTCTGACTGCCGAGAACGAAACATTGAAAAAGCAGGTGGAAGACCTAATGGCCCAGATGGCGAAAAAGAAAAAGTAGTCACATAACGATGAAATCATAAAAAAGGGAAGACTCCGTCAGAAGGGTTTTCCCTTTTTTGGTTCATTCTTTCTCTCTATCCTCTTCAGGAGCTTCTTCTTCTTTCTTAATAACCCCACTGCCTCCACATCTTGAGCAGACCTTAAACGAGATTACGTATTGAAGGGGTTCCCCATGTAGAAGCTCCGAGGATTCCTTCCTGTAGTCTTCATTTTTGAAAATCTTGTCTCCATGCAAGATTTCAAGTAGTAATAAACGGAATGATCTAGTGTTTCGATTTCTTTTCCATATTGCAGCCTTTAGCAGGGTAATTATATTGGCAAGATATCCATAGATTAGAGTCTAGAAATCTTTCCCCTCATTTGTTTTTATCTCATACGATTCAATTTCCATACTGTCCAACAATTCGGCCTTAAATAAGACGTTCTCTTCTCTGTAGTGTATGATTGGTACTGGATTCGGCCTCCTTTTGTCGAATTACGCGTCAATATTGTCGAAGTCCTCAACTATTTGAAACCACTAAGAACACCGGCTTAATCCGAATAATAATCGACAGAAATTTCCTCTGGTTTTAGTCCGGTGATATAGGAAGATTTTTAGGGATGAAAGTTCTCAAAAAACTCATAAGCAGCCAAACTATTTGAAAATATTATGAAAGTAAATCCAAGAAGCCATTAGACTTCGTTTTGTTCTGTGGCCATAAAATGAACTGGCACAACATTTGCTTCTTGACATTTTCAAATATATATTTAAAATATGTATTTGAAAAATATAGATCAGAGTAGTTATGGGAGGACAAGATGAAGATCCCAAGAAAAGGTGCTGCAAAAACTCCAAAAAGCCTGCTGGCGGCCGCAAGCGATGTTTTTGCGAAGAAAGGTTACCGGGATGCAAGCATTGCAGAAATCTGCGAACGGGCCAAGGCAAACATTGCTGCCGTAAATTACCACTTCGGTGATAAAGAAACCCTTTACACTGAAGCGTGGCGGCACTCCTTTTCTGAATCCGTGAAAGCACATCCCCCGGATGGTGGTGTGAGTGATAGCGCACCACCCGAAAAACGTCTACGAGGTCAGGTAGTAGCCCTTTTGTGTCGGATTGCTGACGAGGGCAATAGAGAATTCTTAATCGTGCAAAAGGAACTGGCCAATCCAACAGGGCTTTTAAATGAGGTCATGCAAGAAGAACTCTGGCCCCTGCAAGAGAGAATGGAGTCCCTGGTTCGTGAGATCCTTGGCCCACGTACCTCGGATATGCAGGTTCGGTTCTGCGTGATAAGCATCATAAGTCAGTGTATCAATCCAATGGTTGCGATAAAGGGTCAGAAGGAAAAACGAGAAGGCAAGGATGGTCCTCCGGGAATTGACGATATTGAAGCCTATTCTAATCACGTTGTGAAATTCTCCTTGGCTGGAATTCACGCAATCCGCGAGGAAGCTGAAAAGAAACGAAGGGGTTTCAAAAGGCAACGAGGAAGCGGAAATGCTTTAAAAGAGGAGTAGCTCATGATTTTTCTCCATAAAACAACATTCATTAAACCTACGTCATATCTCCTTGTGGTGCTTGCGGTCCTAATCCTAACTGGCTGCGCTACTGTAGGGCCTGATTATGTTCCACCCAAGAAATCGGTGTCCAAGGACTGGTACACCCCACTCAAGGGAGGTCTGAGCACCGAAGAGATGAATCCCCAGACCTTGGCCGCGTGGTGGACGACGCTCAATGATTCAGAACTTTCCAGTCTGATCGATCGAGCGGTCTTGGGTAATCTCGATTTGAAGAAGGCTTTAGCGCGGGTTCGTGAGGCGCGCGCCCGACGGGGCGTAGCCAAGGCCGACCTTTTTCCCACTCTCGACGCCACGGGTTCTGCCACTTGGAGCCGAAGCAACAGGGCAATACTCACTACACTCACTACAGGGACAGGCAAGACCAGTGCCGATTACGCGGCAAGTTTTGATGCGGGATGGGAGTTGGACATCTTTGGTGGCGTTCGCCGCTCTGTGGAGGCGGCCGATGCAGATCTCCGGGCCAGCCAGGAGGACTTGCGCGATGTGCTCGTCTCCCTGCTCGCAGAAGTGGCGTTGAACTACGTCGAGGTGCGTACCTATCAGTCCCGAATTGCGGTGGCAGAAGCGAACCTGGAGGCGCAGGGCGAGACCCACCAGTTGACCCTATGGCGGTATCAAGCAGGTTTGAGCGACGAACTGGCTGTGCAGCAAGCCCGCTACAACCTTGAAAGCACCCGTTCTCAGATACCGACCCTACGCACCGGGCTGGAGGAGGCCATGAACCGCATTGCCGTGCTCCTGGGAGAACAACCGGGCAAGGTCCATGGGGAATTAGAGAAACGAGAGTCCATACCGGTCACCCCTCTGAAAGTTGCTGTTGGAGTGCCGGCCGATGTGCTCCGACGCCGACCAGACATTCGACGGGCCGAACGCCAACTGGCTGCGCAGACAGCGAGGATTGGTGTAGCTACGGCGGATCTCTACCCCAAGTTCACGTTGAGCGGCTCCATCGGCCTGGAAGCCCTTTCGTTGAGTAACCCGTCCTCTACCGGCAGTTGGACCTTAAGCGGCGGCCCTAAAGTCACTTGGGCGATCTTCAAGGCCGGGGCTATCCGCCAAAACATAGAGGTGCAGTCAGCCTTGCAGGAACAGTACCTGACTGCCTATGAAGCCGCTGTGCTCAGTGCTCTGGAGGAGGTCGAAAACGCCCTCGTGGCCTATGCAAAAGAACAACAGCGGAGACAGTCATTGAGCGAGGCGACAGAAGCGGCCCAAAAGGCGGCAGAGTTGGCACAGCAAAAGTACCAGGCAGGTCTGACGGATTTCAGCAATGTCTTAGATGCCGAGCGTTCGCTCTTGTCCTTCCAGGACCAACTGGCCCAAAGCGACGGGACCGTAACCTCTAACCTGGTCCGCCTGTACAAGGTCTTGGGTGGTGGATGGACTTCCCTGACCCCCAATGATAACAAATAATTTTTAACATAGAGAGAAAATGAAATCGAAGATTGATCCAGACTCAGATGTTGCTCAGGCCTTGGAAATTGATCAATCTTTAGGCCGCAGAAAGGGCCTGAAGCGATGGCTCATCGTGGCCCTCCTAGTAGCAGCCGCGGTAACAACTGTTGTGATCTGGAAGAGGATGGAAAATTCCAATTCGGTGCAGTACAAAACCCAGGAAGTGGTGCGCGGAAATCTGACTGTCATCGTCACTGCCACAGGCACCCTGCAGCCAACCAACAAGGTTGACGTGGGCAGTGAGTTGTCCGGCATCATCAAAAGCGTTGAAGTGGATTACAACGGCAGTGTGAAGGTCGGCCAGATCCTGGCAAGGCTCGACACCTCGAAACTCGAGGCGCAGGTAACCCAATCCAAAGCCGCCCTGGAATCAGCAAAGGCCAAGGTCTTGCAGACGCAGGCAACCGTCATGGAAACCCGCAGTAAACTCACACAGCTTCAAAGGGTACGGGAACTGAGCAATAACAAGGTTCCCTCACAGTCTGAGCTCGATGCGGCAGAGGCGGCGTTCGAGCGGGCCAAGGCTGATGAAGCCAGCGCCAAGGCGGCGGTCTCCCAGGCCCAGGCCACCCTCGAAGCCAATGAGACAGACCTATCCAAATCGATTATTCGGTCGCCCATTAACGGCATCGTCCTCACCCGTAGTATGGAGCCCGGCCAAACCGTGGCCGCATCCTTTCAAGCCCCAGTGCTCTTCACCCTGGCCGAGGACTTGACCAAAATGGAACTGCACGTCAATGTAGACGAGGCCGATATAGGCAAAGTGCAGGAGGGCCAAAAGGCAACGTTCACCGTTTCTGCCTACCCGAATCGAACTTTTGAGGCTCGGATCACCCAGGCCCGTTTTGGTTCGTCAACGACGTCAGGGGTCGTAACCTACGAAACCGTGCTGAAGGTCAACAACTCGGATTTGTCCCTGCGGCCGGGAATGACGGCTACGGCAGACATCACGGTCAAGAAAGTTAAAAACGCCATCCTAATACCCAGTGCTGCGCTACGCTTTACCCCGCCGATACAGGAGGAAAAGAAGCCTTCCGCTGGTTTGGTCGGCTCATTGCTTCCACGGCCACCCAGTTCCGCGTCCAAACAAGGTGAGGATGCAACCGCCAACAAAAAGCAACAGCGCGTCTGGACGTCAAAGAATGGCCAACTCTCTGCCATCCCTGTCACAATCGGGTCGACAGATGGAAGCATGACTGAAGTTGTGACCGGCGACATCAAACCTGGGATGGCGTTGGTGGTCGATACCATCAGTGCGGGGAAATGAACATGACTGCCTTTAGTCAAATGGACAACCAACCCCTTATTGAGCTGCAGGGCGTGACCAAAGTCTATGGCACTGGCCAGGCGGCCATGCATGCACTGCGTGGCATTAATTTTGGCATTGAGGAAGGCGATTTTCTTGCGGTGATGGGACCAAGCGGTTCGGGCAAGTCCACTTGCATGAACATACTCGGCTGCCTGGATACGCCAACCGCAGGGGTTTATAGGTTCAAAAGCATCGAAGTGGGCAAACTGACTCGTAACCAGCGCACGCGGTTGCGCCGATTCTACCTTGGTTTTGTCTTTCAAGGCTACAATTTATTAAACCGCACTTCAGCACTGGAGAATGTAGAACTCCCCTTGATTTATCGCGGTGTCCCCACCGGTGTGCGGCGAGCACGTGCCCTTGAGACTCTGGAGACAGTGGGTCTCAAAGGATGGGAATCCCACACACCTGGTGAACTCTCGGGAGGTCAGCAACAGCGGGTCGCCATTGCACGTGCAATTGTGACCGAGCCCGCTGTATTATTTGCGGATGAGCCTACGGGTAACCTGGATACGGCCCGAAGCCGTGAAATCATGGATCTGCTCGCCGGACTAAACCGCGACCGAAGGATCACCATCGTCATGGTCACTCACGAACGGGATATGGCGGCCTATGCGAAGCGCACCGTGCGCTTTTTAGATGGTCTGGTCGAGAAAGATGAGCAAAATGGGAGAGCAATCTAATGCTATGGAACACGATTCTACTGGCCTTGCGTGAAATCAAACGAAACGTCATGCGCTCGGTCCTGACCATCCTGGGCATCGTCATCGGCGTGGGAGCGGTCATCACCATGGTCACCATCGGAGGGGGTGCTACTGTGCAGGTCAGAGAACAGATTGCAAGCATGGGCAGCAATCTGCTCATGGTCAGTCCGGGGAAGAGACTTGGCCCTGGCCAGTCTTCCAACACCGTTTTGTTCAAGGTGAACGATGGAGAGGCTATTCTCAGGGACGTCAGTTCGATTGCTGCCGTGGCTCCGGTCTCTTCCAAGAGTATCCAAGCCGTATTCGGCAATCAAAACTGGTCGACCCAGGTAACAGGAAGCGATAACCAGTATTTCAAGGTGACGAACAGATCCATCAGGACAGGTCGACAATTCAGCGACAGCGAGCTACGTGCTGGTGCGGCTGTATGTATCGTGGGGGAAACGGTGCGCAAGAAACTGTTCGGTGGGCAAGAATCTTTGGGGGGAAATATTCGTCTCGAAAAACTCTCGTGTCAGGTGATTGGCATCCTGGAAGCCAAGGGGCAGAGCACCATGGGAATGGACCAGGACGATATCGTGGTAATCCCGTTGCGCACCCTTCAGCGGCGCATTTCCGGTAATCAGGATGTCGCGATGTTTCAGGTCTCGGTTCAGCAGGGTGCCTCGACCGATAAGGCTCAGCGTGATATTCGGTTGTTGATACGGGAGAGGCGTCATCTATCGCCAAGTGATGACGATAACTTCAATGTGATGGACATGAAGGAGATCGCCAAAATGCTTACCGGGACCACACAGTTGCTTACGGCATTGCTCAGTGCCGTGGCGGCCGTCAGCCTCCTTGTCGGTGGCATTGGCATCATGAACATCATGCTGGTGTCGGTCACTGAGCGTACCCGCGAGATTGGCATCCGGCTCGCCATCGGCGCTTTCGAACGTGAGGTGCTCATGCAATTCCTGGTGGAGGCGGTGGTGCTATCTTCTTTCGGTGGCTTAATTGGCATTGTGCTGGCCCTCACCGCATCCGTCTGGCTTGCCGGTGTGTTGCGCGTACCCTTCGTCTTCAACGCAGGCATCGTAGTTATCGCGTTCCTGTTCTCGGCAGCGGTGGGCGTGATTTTTGGCTACTTCCCGGCACTGAAAGCCGCCCGGCTCGACCCAATCGAAGCACTACGCTACGAATAATTTGGCAATGCTTCTCTTATTAAGGATCAAGCAATTAGTCGAACACCCATCAGTTAGGTCGAGTGGTGGCAACTACATATTAATGCTTGAAACTGGAGTAAATAAAGATTCCGCCGGATTATCCCGCTGAGGCGGGGTCAAAATATGAAAGATTTGGGGTTAGAAGGCAAGGGAATTCGGGGAATTTTTATAATCGGCCTATGAAGGAACGTTTCATTCTAAAAACTGAATACCATTTCTATCCAATGGTGTAAGTAAAAATAAGCTTGAACGTCTGAACAGCAAGGTCAGTGGGCAGATCGAAATTCTTAGAGGCGTACTATGCAGATTAATGACAGGGCCAAACTAATTGCTACAATAGTGGTTCTTCTCGTGGGGATGATAATGGCTGGTTGCGGCTCGCGGCAGCCTCCCCCCGAGCCCGCCATCCCCGAGGTTGCCATTGTGACGGTCCAACCGGAGCGGGCAGTACTTTCAACCGAATTGCCGGGTCGTACATCTGCTTACCTTGTTGCGGAGATCCACCCGCAGGTAAGCGGCATCATCCAGAAACGCCTGTTCAACGAAGGCTCTGATATTAAAGCCGGTGACGTACTTTATGAGATCGATCCGGCTACCTATCAAGCGGCATACGACAATACTTTGGCTTCGCTGGCCAAGGCCGAAGCCAATTTGCCGCCTAAAAGACTCAAAGCCGAGCGTTACAAAGAGGTGGTTGCCGTCAAAGCGGTTAGTCAGCAGGACTGCGATGAAGCGGTCGGTGCCTTCCAGGAGGCCGAGGCTGATATTGAGTATTGGAAAGCAGCAGCGGAATCCGCCCGCATCAATCTGGCGTATACCCGAATTAAGGCACCGATTACTGGGCGTATCGGCAAATCGAATATAACCGTAGGCGCGCTTGCGACAGCGTACCAAGGTACCTCTCTTGCCGTTATTCAGCAGCTTGATCCCATATATGTAGATGCAACGCAATCGAGCGCCAATCTGCTACGGCTCAAACGGAACATAGCAGCCGGTCGGATCAAGGGTGACGGCTCCACCCAAGCTCCGGCAAAGCTGCTTCTTGAAGACGGCACCCCCTATCCACTCGAAGGCACACTGAAGTTTTCCGATGTCACCGTTGATACCGGCACCGGATCACTTATCCTTCGCATGGTCTTCCCAAACCCGAAATATATTCTCCTGCCGGGCATGTATGTGCGCGCCATTGTACAGGAAGGGGTGGTCGATAGGGCGATCCTTGCCCCGCAGCAGGGGGTCTCCCTCGACCCGAAGGGAATTCCAATCGCAATGGTGGTGGACAGCTCCAACAAGGTGGAACAGCGGACACTGAAGATCGATCGCGCCATGGGCGACAAGTGGCTCGTCAGCGAGGGACTGAACCCGGGAGACCGCCTGATTGTAGAGGGTTTCCAGGGAATAAGACCGGGTGATACCGTAAAAGCGGTGTCCTTTGGGGCAAAGACTGAGGAGAAAGCCCGTGCAGGCATCGCTTCACCTCCCAAACCAAGAAAGTAAAGGAGAGCATCCATGTCCCAGTTCTTTATTGACCGTCCTGTATTTGCATGGGTCATTGCGATAATCATGATGTTAGGTGGTGCCTTGGCGATATACCGTCTGCCTGTTTCCCAGTATCCCCCTATCGCCCCACCGGCGATCTCCATCGAGGCCTTCTACCCGGGTGCATCAGCAAAAACAGTGGAAAACACCGTGACACAGATCATCGAGCAGAAGATGACGGGGCTCGACAATTTGCTCTATTTTTCCTCTCAAAGCGACTCAGCAGGTTATGGAACCATTACCTTGATGTTTAAGCCAGGTACCGATCCTGATATTGCTTGGTCCAAGGTACAGAATAAGCTGGAGCTTGCCAAGCCCTTTTTGCCCCAGGTGGTTCAGCAGATGGGCATTAGGGTCTACAAATCGACGAGAAACTACTTCATGATTGTCGGTCTTATTTCGGAAGACGGCAGCATGAGAGGGGAAGATCTCCGAGATTATATCGTATCAAACATAGAGAATATAATCAGCCGCGTAGAAGGCGTGGGCGAGGTGATGACCTTCGGTACCCAGTATGCCATGAGAATATGGCTGGACCCTGATAAGCTGGTTAATTTTCACCTCACGCCGGCCGATCTTACAAAGGCGATCAGCGCGTATAACGTTCAGGTTTCTGCCGGTCAACTGGGTGGTTTGCCGGCCGTCAAGGGTCAGCAGTTAAACGTTACGGTCAACGTCCAAGACTTGCTTCGCACCCCGGAACAATTCGGTGGAATCCCGCTTCGTATTAGCAAAGACGGATCGACTGTGCGTCTTAAAGATGTGGCCCGCGTGGAGCTGGGATCTGAAACATACGAATCCGAATCATTCTACAAGGGCAAACCTTCGGGAGCTATTGCTATTAGACTGGCCTCAGGCGCCAATGCGGTTGATACGGCAAAGGCTATAAAGACGAAGTTTAATGAATTATCGAGATATTTCCCTACCGGCCTCAAGGTAGTCTATCCCTACGATACCACCCCTTTCGTGCAGGTAGCCATGAAGGAAGTAGTGAAGACCCTGATCGAGGCGATCCTGCTCGTCTTTCTTATCATGTTTCTCTTTCTGGGAAACTTCCGTGCCACCCTTATCCCCACCATCGCCGTACCAGTGGTGCTTCTGGGAACCTTCGCTGTATTGGATCTTTTTGGTTTCTCCATCAACATGCTGACCATGTTCGCCATGGTCCTTGCCATTGGCCTCCTGGTGGATGACGCCATCGTCGTGGTGGAGAATGTGGAACGGATTATGAGCGAGGAAGGGCTTTCTCCCAGGGATGCGGCGCGCAAGTCGATGGGGCAGATCACCGGTGCACTCGTAGGGATCGGCCTCGTGCTATCGGCGGTGTTTGGACCTATGGCCTTCTTTGCTGGATCTACTGGGATCATCTACCGTCAGTTCTCCATCACCATCATCTCCTCCATGCTCCTTTCGGTGCTTGTGGCCTTGATCCTCACGCCGACACTCTGTGCGTCCATGCTCAAGCCGGTGGCAAAAGGACACGAGGCTGCGGAGGCCAGCTTCTTTCTCTTTCGGCCCTTCCTCCTGCGGTTTGACCGTCTTTTTTACCGCACCAGAAACCTTTATCAGTCTATGGTAGGCCGAATACTTACTAAAGGCACACGCTATATCGTTATCTATGTTCTGATTGTGGGTGTAACGGGCTACCTTTTTCTTCGGATGCCCACCGCCTATCTCCCCGATGAGGATCAGGGCATCCTGCTGGCACAGGTTCAACTTCCATCCGGTGCAACATTGGAACGAACGCTCAAGGTGGTGGAAAAGGTTCAACGTCATTTTCTCGTAGAACAGAAGGATGCCGTAGAATCATGCATGGCGATAGCAGGATTCAGTATGGCCGGCAGGGGACAGAACAATGGCATGTTATTCATCAAGCTCAAGGACTGGGAGCTTAGAAATCGTCCGGACCTCAGGGTGGGTGCAGTCACCCGCAAGGCCATGGCTGCCTTTTCGCAAATCCGCGATGCCAGGGTTTTTGCCTTTGCTCCACCGGCCGTCATGGAGCTGGGCAATGCTAAGGGCCTTGACTTCCAGCTTCAGGACCGAGGTGGACTCGGCCACGAAAAGCTGATGGAGGCTCGCAACCAGCTTTTGGCTTTGGCTGCCAAAAATCCAGTCCTCGTGGCCGTGCGGCCCAACGGCCTGGACGATCTGCCGGAATATAAAGTGGATATCGACTGGGAGCGGGCAGGCGCACTGGGTGTCTCCGTCGCAGATATCAACGATACCATCTCCACTGCCTGGGGTAGTGACTATGTGAATGACTTCGTAGAAAGAGGGCGGGTCAAGAGGGTCTATGTTCAGGCCGATGCTAACTATCGGATGCAACCTGAGCATCTGGAGAGGTGGTATGTGCGTAACAATGAAGGGAACATGGTCCCTTTTTCCGCTATTGCCACGGCACAATGGACATACGGCTCCCCGCGCCTGGAACGCTACAATGCCTTTCCTTCGATCAACATATGGGGGGAGGCGGCACCGGGCAGGAGTTCGGGGGAGGCCATGAGCGCGATGGAGGAGATAGCCTCGAAGCTACCCTCTGGCATCGGTTTTGAGTGGACAGGCCTCTCCTATCAGGAGCGTCTGGCCGGCGCCCAGGCCCCGGCACTTTATGCCTTTTCGATTCTGGTGATTTTCCTCTGTCTTGCCGCTCTTTACGAAAGCTGGTCCATTCCTTTCTCTAATATGCTGATGTTGCCGTTGGGTATATTCGGCGCGACGCTGGCCACTTCGTTGCGGGGTCTGCCAAATGATGTTTACTTCCAGATCGGGTTCCTCACGACTCTCGGACTGACGACAAAAAATGCCATCCTTATTGTTCAGTTTGCAAAGGAACAGATGGCGCATGGAGCCGGACTGATCGATGCGACCCTTGAAGCGGTGAGATTGCGGCTGCGACCGGTCATCATGACCTCATTGGCCTTTAACTTCGGCGTACTTCCGCTGGCAATTGCCTCCGGCGCGGGGGCAGGCGCCATGAAAGGCATCGGCACCGCTGTTACCGGCGGGATGCTCTCCGCCACATTCATCGACATCTTCTATATTCCGCTCTTCTTTGTCCTGGTATCCAGGATATTCAAGGGAAAGGGAAATGCCAGATGAAAAGATCTTTCAGCTCAAAGCAGAATTGAGGAAGATGACAAAGGGAAATCTTCTGAAAATGGCTTTAAGTCAGAAAGAAAAAAAATTGCCTATTGGGCGGGGTATGTCCTTTTCTTTTTGAGTGCCAACGCATTCTTTTTTGTGTTTCTGAAATCCTGGGACAAACTCGACCACAAGCCATTATGTTCTATTCCAAATGGAAATGTTCTACTCCTAATCAAATCTTATCTTCACACTTTGTGGAAGGGATTACCGAAGAAAACAGAGCCCCCCCCTTTTTTTAGAAGTATCAATATCTGCTATCAATCCTCTGTTTTTTGACTCCCGAAAATGTTTCGATATGATTTTAATATATTGAACCAGGATGCTCGATTTCTACCTGTAATCGTTGACCTTAAGAATTGTCTCAGAGTGAAGATTCGTAGGTGAAGTCCTCAAAAAAGGAAAGTCTACATTCAATTATCAAAGAGCCACCGACAGTACCCGGAGGGACACTGCCTGGTTATGTCCCCCAGGAAAAGCAGGTTCTAAGGCCGTCATTCTTTTCG
>Ga0209777_10004827_pt1 | contig 15795 bp, 15 predicted proteins | sample FrelakmetHBP12HB_FD_187147 | JGI IMG/M metagenome (GOLD analysis project Ga0209777, IMG submission 187147) | Freshwater lake sediment microbial communities from the University of Notre Dame, USA, for methane emissions studies -HBP12 HB (SPAdes)... | ecosystem: Environmental > Aquatic >... | reverse complement strand
CAATGGCCACCTTGGCTGGTATTGGACCACCCGCCCATTTCAACAAGGCTGCCTGAATGGCCACTACGAACCAAAAGTGGGTCAGATAGATATCGTAGGACGTTACCGAAAGTTGCCGGTCCAAGGCATTCGAGTGGTTCCAATGGCGGGCGCCAAAAGAAACGAGCAGCACCAGTACAGACAGGAACAGGAAAGAGCGGAGAAATGCGAAAACCAGCAAAAACCCAACCGACAAATTGGCTGTTCCGGCGATGTCGGTGAATACCGGCCGGCCGACCACGAGATAGGTCACCGCCAGCACACAGCTGATCACCCCCCCAAGAGCCACGGAACCCAGCGCTTTTCTATCTGTGAACCACCCACGCGACTGGGCATACACACCAAAGGCAAAGCTGCCGGCGAACGGTACCAGCCGCGTCACCTGGAACTCCAAGAAGGCGTGGAGTGTGAACCAACTTGAATCCGGGAAGCACAGCAGAAGGACGAAATACAAGGCAGAGGTCAGCAGGCCGAACATCAACAACTCGGCAAGTACTGAGTTATCGGATCTCACCTTGCCTTCGGCGGGAGGGGTCGATCCGCTTCTCCAGCGGTGCATTACCGCATGAATAAACACAAACAGGAGGAAGAAAGCGAAAAGTAAAGAGATAAACCAGTAAATGGCCTGGGTTGTCGGTCCAGCAGGTACCTGGGTAAATCTGAGCCGGACCTCAAAGCTGCTCAAGTACCACAGCCAGTACCTCCAAAACGGCCTGACGTGCTGAATAGGTTGGTCGTACAAGGCAAGGGGAAGGACAATGAGGACTGCTATGGCCCATGGAACCAACAATCGTTTGACCTTGTCCTTGAGAAATCCCCACGGTCCTTTCTTTTCCAGAGAGACAGGAGCAAAGAATCCGGCTACAAAGAACAGCAGGGGCATCATAAAAACATCGAACAGCTCCCGCATGATGTCCGCTGCGAAGGAAGTGGTATCGTGGACCACCCAATGAGGAGCGACCGAGGCATAGGCCCCGAGGGCATGATAAACGAGCACAAACAGGATCATCAAATAGCGGAGGTTGTCCAGGAAAGCGACACGCATTAAGGTGATGGGTGTCGATCTATCTGTAAGAGCCCGGGGTATTGTGCCCTCCCTACCAATGGCATCTGTAACCTCTGGGTTTTTCATTTTTGCTATCCCTTTTTCATTTTGAGGGTCGGACCACACCAGCCTTGTCCGATCTGATTCGAAATGAAATATCGGTTGGATCGCGGTTATGAATGGGTTATGAACGGGGAATCAACACCGCCCTGGGATCAATGACCTCTCTTATCAGCCTCAACTCCTCATCGGTGGGCGCGGGCGTTTCTGGGACGCTATCAGGAATCCAGTTATGGGTATAGCCGGTTTTGGCTATTACCTCTTCCAAAGAAACCCCAGGGTGTATTGACTTCAGCCTGACCAGTTTCGTCTCAGGATCAAAATCAAAGATGCACTTATCGGTCAGTATCAAACAGGGCCCCCCTCTTGGCAGGCCCGCTTTTTCTCTGGCGCCGGGACCATCAAGATAGCCAACCCCTGATATAAAGTCTACCTTATCCACAAAATTTCTCTTCTCGTGATCAACGATGATGACCTCCCTTTTGAACAGCGAGAAATGTCCCGGCTGGTTTATGGGTCCAATGAGCCGAATCTTGGGCCGGTAGTAGTCCCCTATACAAACAATATTGCAGTTACCATATTTATCAATCTGCGCCGCCGAGCCGAAACCAACATCACATTCCCCTCGGGCGGCAAGATAGCCCGTAGCCCTGGATTCACATCTCCAGAACTGGAGGGCTGTCCCGAATTCAGTTTCCATGGCGGTCGGGATTTCGCTGACTACCGGGTTCATCAGCCAGCCGGCTACGGCCATAAATGAATTTGGGGCATGGGTTAGCTGAGCCAAGCACATACCCACTACGGGAACCCTGGAAAGAATCTGAATCGTAGCATCCCCGGTAGCCAAGCCGATAAACCAATTCTCGTTATCATTCAGTTCATGACTAATAGCGACGGCCATAGCTTCGTAAACAGTATAATTTAAGCTCATACGAGGGTACCTCCCACTACTCTGCACTTCAATAGGTTCTCCATACCTATAAGATTCAGATATTCCATATGGGTTTTTACGCCATAGACGTACTTATCGAGGTATGCTTTAAACCCTTCCGGTGTCCGGGACATCCGGGCATACATTCCCATATGCCCTCTGTCTTGTTCATAAAGCTTAATGAAGGATGAAGGATGAGCTCCATAGGGTGCCTCTACAATCGCAGTCGTCCTGAATCTGGGGAGGATATTAAGGTGCGATAGCCCCATAACACGACTTCGGCTTATGATCTGCTCCACTGTCACGATAACATTAGCACAGCTTTGCCCTGCCGTCTCATCCAGTCGCTCCGGTAATTGTTTCCTTTCAAAAAACAAAACATTGCCATATTTATCACCCATTGGTGCATGGAGAATAACCCAATCGGGGTCAGCGGCGGGAACCAGGTGATACTTTTGCCCGTTATAAGGACTTATCATTTCCTTTATCTTGGGGTTGTATTTGGGGATGTCCGTCCCCAGCATCTCCTGGGTGGTAAAGAATGACTGCCCCCTGGAACTACAGGCAAATCTCTCAAAAGCGACGGGCTCACTGTATTCTTCCAGCTCGATCTGGCCGCTCTCCACCGCCCGGCGGTAATTTGGTGCCAGCCCATGTTCTTCCAAGCCCACATATGAAATCTCAACCTTCTTGACACAGCCAGCACCCACGAGTATATCCACTTCACAGGAACTGACATGCCCTACCAGCGTGAGGTCCTTAACACCTCTTCTGATCAGCTCATAGACAAAGGCCATGGGGTGATTATGGACAGAAAATCCCCCAATATGGATGCGGTCGCCATCTTTAATGAGGCTGGCAGCTTCTGAAAGGGTGCAAGCTTTCTCTTTTAATTCAGGCATAGTCACCTCTCAAAAATAGCTTTAAACCTTAAGCAAAATTTTCTTTAAAAGCCAATTTGATTATTTTAGGATAATAACTCTCCGACCGTCAAGTGATATAAATTGACCAGTTCAAATTCCCTTGAGGCACAACTGTAATTACTATTCATCTGTTGTCGTTGCCCGACCTAAAATTAAAAGCCATCTCCTGTGCCAGGCAGAGCATCTTCAGTGAATGCCGGGGAACACAACCGAAAATATTGAGCCCATTACGATCATTTCTTCTCCTTAACTCTGAATACCGCCTTCATCGTTTCCTCGTTATATCCAAGAGGTATTACCCCTTTATCTGCGTATATAAAAAGTGCGGTGTTGAAAATCGTATTCAGCAAAGTGCCGACAATAATAAGGGTTATTAAATAAACTACCCCCGTAACAATAACAACTATGATGAATCCTATGCCGAGGCTTGCAACAAGAAAAGCCAGTCCGCCAAAAATGACTATTCCTAGGATGATAACGACTCCACCGACAAGTCCGAATCCAATGTCTCTGGTGAGACTTTCTCCCCATGTCTTTTTTAGGAGTTCCTCTGATTTTTTTAATGCCTCAATCGGTCCCACATCGCGGTACACCATCAAGGGAAGCACAAAGGCCGAAACCAGCCCCCATGCAAAACCAAATATGGAATTGACAAGATCTCCGATAAACCCCAGAATAGATACAATAGCATTGTCACTTTTCTCGGCCGACTTGCACAGCTTGTCGATAGCTCCCAGGACCAGACCTATGGTGGCGAATATAAGACTCCAGAGAAAGATTTTGGATAGTTTATTTAAGGCAAATCTTATGCTTTCCATGGACCCGGCATTGCCTCCGTCAAACCGGACCTTTACCGTATAGATCGTGCAAACATTGAAAAAGATCGCACAAAAAGCGATACCCAGATATACAATAAATAACGCTGCGAACATAACAATCCACACAAGATAGTCTTTGTTGAATCCTTCGAGAAATTTAATAAATAAACCAAAAAAATAAAGGGGAAAGATCAAAATAAGAATGTACAAGATTGAGAATGAACCGCCAAGGATCGGAAATAGCATGAGACGCTTATCGTTATTGATGATCTTAAGACTTAATTTAGTAATTTTCCAACTCCTTGAGAAAGCACCCATAATCCACTCCTTTCAGAACTACACTATTTGCTTGGCATACTGAGCATTCTTCGAGGCCTCATCAATGATCATTGAGGTCATCGTGAGCGAACCCCCAACAGGTTGATCGTTGAAATAGAGGATAGATTCATTTTTTTGTTTCAAGGCCAGTGCATAGAGCATCGGCAGGTAATGCTCAGGCGTAGGCACGGCCAACCGGACTGCCTGACCCAGCGACGGATAATCAGCCAATTCGAGATGACGGTTCTCGTTGATCAGTCGCTTGAAAAGCTCGTTGGCCTCAATAGCCCAATCAAATCCGAAGGGTTTATTGAAATCCCTGAGACCAACACCTCTGACCACAACTCGACCTAGATTATGCACCATGTTTCCGCTGCCAATGATGAGGATCCCCTTTTGCCGCAGGGGAGCCAGTTCTTTGGCCAGGGTGTAATGCTCCGGTGCCGGCCTGGTATAGTCCAGGCTCAGTTGGACCACGGGAATATCGGCGGCAGGAAATATCTGCCTCAATACACTCCAACATCCATGATCTAATCCCCAATCATCATCCAGCCTCACTTCAGTTTTTTTCACTGTTTTATTCGTCTCCCGGGCCAGCCATGGGCTGCCAGGGGCAGAATACTTCACTTCAAATAGTTCTTGGGGAAAGCCGCCGAAATCATGAATAGTCCGCGGTTTCTCCATGCCCGTGACCAGCGTTCCCTCTGTTTCCCAATGCGCTGAAATACACAGAATGGCCTTGGGAGTGGGCAAGGTTTTACCCACTTCCCGCCAACCCCTTGAGAACTCATTGTCTTCAATGGCATTCATCGGAGTGCCATGTCCGATGAACAAAACGGGCATTGGTTCGGTGTTGTCTAAGATGTTGGTCGGTTTTTCCATACACCGTTCTCTGTATACAATACTACTTAGGCGGGAAATTTTCTGGATTTATAACAAACCACAAATTGATTACACCCTGCCCAGTTGTTTCCCCTGGCTGTTTGTCATTACTCCAGTAATAAAGCGGGTAGCCCCTAAAGGTTGTCTGTTTCTGACCATCCTCTCTGGTAATGGTCCCAAAATCCTCTGCCTTTATTTCTTTGGGGGATGCAACCGTTTCCCTGTAATATATAGGCCATTTTTCTAAACAAGGGCCGGTACAGGCGCTTTTTCCCGGAGAATCTTTTTTAAACGAGTATAATGTTTTACCTTCAGTATCGGTTAGATATTTTCCTATTCCCTCCTTTTCTTGAATTTTAATGGCATGATGCATACACAGGGCTGTACTAATCCCAAAAGCCATCATTGCGACCACGACTAATACCAGTGTAAATTTCTTCATTTCATCCTCCTTTTTTTACCAAGTTATTATTGGGCTGCCTATAAATATGAAATTTCAATTCCCTGGTTTGGTCCGCTCCCCCCCACTCGCACCGTTATGCTTTATGAACGTACCGTTACTCTTCGAAGGCCAGTTGCAGCTCTTCATCGCTATTCATCACGATCGGACCATACCAGGCTACCGGCTCGCCGATGGGTTTGCCTGAGATGAGCAGGAACCGGACAGGTTCTTCTGCGGTCGTGACCGTAATATGGTCACCGTCAGCATAAAGGCAGACCGTGCCGTTCCCGATTAGGTGTCTCTTCGGTTCGTCAAAATGTCCCTGCCCCTCGATGACGTAAGCGAACACGGTGTGGCCGCGCTTGGTCAGGTGCTTGAACTCAGCCTTTGCGGGAGCCGTCACATCGAGGTACTCGGGCTCGATGATGATACCCTTGACCGGGCCTTCGTGCTTACCGACTCGGCCGCAGATGACTTTGATCTTCACACCGTTTTCGAGCAAAACTTCCGGGACCTGGGCGCTCTTAATATCGCGGTAGCGGGGTTCCATCATCTTGTAGGCCCTCGGCAGGTTCGCCCAGAGCTGGAACCCCTCCATCCTGCCTTCATCGTCTCCCCGCGGCATTTCCTGATGGATGATGCCACTCCCCGCGGTCATCCACTGCGTATCGCCGGAGGAGATGACGCCCTTGTTCCCCATGCTGTCCCCGTGCTCCACATCACCCCTCAGGACATAGGTGATCGTTTCGATCCCGCGATGAGGGTGCCAGGGGAAGCCGGCCCGATAATGGTCGGGATCGTTGGAACGAAAATCATCGAGCATCAGAAAGGGGTCGAACAGAGGCACCTCGTTGTTGCCGAAGGCCCGCTTGAGATGCACGCCGGCCCCTTCGATCGTGGGTCTGCCCTTGATAACCGTGCGGATTGTCCTCGCATTTTTCATGGGATTCTCCCTCGATTAGATATTATATGTGATTTCAGGTACAAAGTCTCTATCTCTTTCCATGTTGATTGAGGGGAAAACAATATACTTTTTCTTACACGGAACGGTAAACTCAACACTCTCTTGGGCCTGAAGCGAAGATCATGGAAGCTGAGACCGCAAAACCTGCCCTTGGGCATTTCGCGGTATCTCTTCCACGAAAACGATCATCCGGGGTGTTTTATAGGATGCCAGTCGTTTATGGGCCTGTTGTTTGATTTCCTGCTCAGAGATGCCTGTGTTTTCCCGTACAATATAGGCCTTGATGATGGCTCCGCGCATCAGGTCCGGGACCCCGGTGATGGCCGAATCTCTCACCCCTGGTATGGCCTTAAGCACACCCTCGACCTCACGGGAGTATACATTGAACCCCGAGGTGATGAGCATTTCCTTTTTATACCCTGTGATGGTGATATATCCATCCTCATCGACAAAGCCCAGATCCCCGGTATACAGCCACCCATCCCGGATAATTTCTGCGGTCTCCTTTTCGTGCTTGTAGTAGCCCTTCATGATGTTGGGTCCTTTAAACAGCAGCTCCCCGGTCTTATTCGCCTTCAAAGGTTGGCCGTCATCATCCACCACCATAACCTCCACCCCGGGTACGGTCTGGCCGATGGACTCCGGCTTGATCGGCCTATGCTTACGGTTGACCGAGCACACCGGGGAAGCCTCGGTGATCCCGTAGCCCTGATGGATCTCTTGATGAAATTTCTCTTTGAAGGCGTTGAAGATCTCGAGGGAGAGTGCCGCTCCTCCTGCAATCAAGGTCCTCACCCCGGAACAATCCACATTCTGGACTTCCGGATGATGGATGAGGCCGAAGAAGAGGGTTGGCACCGCACATATAGCGGTGATCCCGCCCTCCTTGAGGGCATAATCCATTTCCTTGAAATTGAGCCGATTCATCAAATAGATGGTACCGCCCAGGCGGAGCATAGAAAGCATGTTGACACTCGCACTGAAGGAGTGAAAGAGCGGGATGAGGGCCAGGGTCGTATCCGTCTCATTGCAGTCCATACAAAGCCGCAGCAGGTCTGAATTGTGCTCCAGATTGCCCTGCGTGAGCATGGCCCCCATGGGATATCCGGTAAGGCCTGATGAATACATGATGACGGCCACATCGTCGGGAGCGAGGTCCTCGCCTATCTTCTGGGATCGCCCTGTGATCCATTGCTTGAAGTCGCCCTCTTCGCCCGTGGTGATAACGATGTCCAGGGGAAATTGTTCCAGAATCTCACGATAGGTCTCCAGACGGCCCTTTTCCAGGATAATGGCCTTGGAATCCGAATTCCCGATGATGTGAGCCAACTCCCAGGCCGTATAGGAAGGATTGACCGGAACCACCGTGGCACCCAGACCGACAATGGCCATATAGGAGATGACAAACTCCGGGATATTGGGAAGGACCAAAGTGACTTTGTCGTCTTTGCTAAGGCCTGCCTGCTTAAGGGCTGTCCCAAGGGAACGGGCGGCCCGAGTCAGCTCCCCGTAGGTGATCTCCCGGTCATGGGTTTTGAGGCAGACCTTGCCTGGTCTTTCTTTGGCATGGATTTTCAACCACGAATAAATGTTCATAGGCACCTCTTGGCTTTTTTATGCCACGCCTTTTCTATCGTTTACTCAAGGCCGGCGCACTTAATCGTGACGGACAGGTTTTACAGTTCTTACAGTGTCGGATCAAACTAACCTATTTTTCACCCCTCATTTTATTATGAAATTCATTGAGATTTCAATCCCTCGGTTTGGTCCGATCCCCCGTTGTAGGAAATAGGTATGGTTTCCCCATACTCGCTACCATATGCCGGGAAACAGCCGATAGCGAGTCCGTCTTACGTAAGCTTCATACCCTTCTAATTCCTTTAGCAGCGTCCCGTCCTCAAGCACTGTCCGAATGATAAACAACAACGCAACTGCTCCAGCAGGCACGCATGTCCACCACGAACCCAATATCAATGGCGTACACAGTGCCCCCAAAATAGCACCGGCATACCCTGGATGCCGCACGATTTGGTATGGTCCGGAGGTCACAACACGATGGGCACGATCCACTTGAATGCGCACAAACTGCTCGAAGTGTTCGTTTTCGACCATTGCCCATGCGGCAAATACGTAACTGACCGTTATCAGCACTACACCAACATAGAGTGCCGCCATCGGCATAGAGGACAACCGGAGCCGCTCGTCAAGCCCCGCCACTATGGGAGTGACCAGAGACAGCGTCAGCCAAGCCATTGCGAACACTTTGTCAAAGGTTTTCACGCCAGCCTGCCAGATGCCACCACGGTGATTGAGTGTCTCGGGCGCTCTCTTGGCAAGAATAAAGAGCGTAGCAACCTCCATGAGGAGCCCATAGAGGAGGTAGACCCAGGCCCGGAGCCAAAAAAGGCTCCCTGCTGCTACAAAGAGGATGATGGCAAAGACCAAAAAAAGCGCCATCCTCTGCGCGACGTATCGAACACCCGGACGCAAAGCCCGGGCGGTGTTCTGTTTGGCTACCTTTAACATTTTTCTCCTGTGGTCCGCGCCCTCCAACGATTCAAAGACTGCCTCAGTCTAATTAATCCGGCAAATAATCTTCTCGTACCGGTGAGAAAACTTCGACGGCCACCGAATCCGCGAGAATCTCTGCTTGATGCTCCATATTACCAGGAACACACCAACTGTCGCCAGGTTCCACTTCAAAGGTCTCTTCCCCGATGGTAAGCCGGATTCGACCGGAGATGAGATATCCCGTTTGCTCTTGCGGGTGGGCATGCTTGGGTAACTGGCTGCCCGTTTTCAATTGAAATTCGGTGAAAAGCGTCTTGTCCCCATAAACTAAAGTTTTAAGCTTTATGCCGTCGAGGACTTGTCTGTACCCCTCTATGTTGCGCTTATAAAACATCGGCGATGCTTCCTTCCTAATTCCCAACACCAGGACAGCAGTGCGACTGCTAAGCGGTATTGGGGCTTTTCATTATTTGACCAATTCATCCCTGTTGTCATTCAGGACATCGATAATAATCTCCACCGCATTAATAAATTGCTTACGAGAAATGGTAAGCGGCGGCATAAATCTTATGACATTATTGTACCGGCCGGCGCTGACTAACCACAGACCGCGCCCGGCCACTTGATTAAGAAGAATATTATGCAGCTTCCGACTTTGGACCGGCTCTCTGGTTTCAGGGTTTTTAACCAACTCGACAGCCTGCAGGAGGCCCAACCCTCTGATATCCCCAATAACCTCATTTTTCTTCTGGGCATTCTTCATCATCGACTGGAATTCCTGGCCCAATTCCGTTGCCCTTTCCATGAGGTTCAGGTCCGGGTCGAGCATAATTGTATAATTGGCCAATGACGCGGCCATGCTTATGGAGTTGCTGGCAAAAGTAATCGGCTGAGAAGCAGACACTATTTGGCCAAGATGCTTGTTATTGGTGATTGCACCGGCAACCGGTTGATCTCCGCCGACCGCCTTGCCGAATATCATGATATCCGGTTCACAATCATAATGTTCGATGGTCCACAATTTACCGCTTTTCCCGAAACCTGACTGCACTTCATCATCCACGAGCAGGCATCCATTCTTGTCCGCTATTTTTCTCATCATGGGCCACCATTCCTTGGGCGGCGGAATATAGCCTCCTTCCCCCTGCATCCCCTCGGCAACGATGGCCGCAACATCATCCTTGCCTGTGTAGGGCGTATTGAGCTGATAATCAACAAACTTCGCACATTGGAGGCCGCATTGGGGATGTTCAAGATCAAAAGGACAGCGGTAGCAGTAAGGATAAGGGACATGGAACACACCCGGCATCAGCGGCCCGTACCTGGCCCTATACCTGGACCCGGCGGTCATGGCGTTGGCCGTTCCGAACACGCCATGATAGGCCCCCTCAAAAGCGCAGATCTGAGTCCTGCCGGATATCATTTTGGCCTGTTTAACTCCGGTTTCCACGGCCCCAGTTCCGCTCATGGCCAAGGTAACAAAAGAGTTGCCCTTAAGGCCTGGCGGGGCGGTTTCGATTATTTTCTTAAGCAGTTTCACCTTAACCGGATTGGTCAGGTCGAACCCATGACCATATTTGGCCGCCTGTTCCTGGATGGCCTTGACCACCAGCGGATGGTTGTGTCCGACGCTGGAAACCGCAATACTGGAACACCCGTCAATAAAGATATTCCCATCCAGGTCCTTTAAACCCGCTCCCCGGCCCTCCTCCACCACGATAGGATAGGATAAGCCGGACACCCTCTGCGGGGATTCCAGGGCCATCCCCTCGTCGAAAACAGCCTTGCTCCTTGGGCCTGGAAATTCAGTGATCATTTTTGGCGCTTCGGGATAGTTCAGATCATCGATCAATTTTTCTGCTTTTTCGTCTGACATTTAAAACTCCTCATGCCGGCCACCCGGGTTCGGTTCCCAAGGGAACGCTGGTCAAAAGCGCTTCGATATAATGGATTTGCCCATTGCGAATTTTAAATAATTCAGCCACCAGCATGGACCGGGGGTATTGGGTGCGGGCCGGTAATTCTACCACCCCGTAACCGGGCAGTTCGGCGGTTTTTACTTTTCCGGTAATATCAAACATCACCATACACCAGACCAGTCCCAGTTCTTCATCGACGACCAGATATCGTCGGTCCCGGATTCTGGTCATATAGGTGAACATGGGTATCTGCTCGGCGCAGGGAAGGGACAACAAAAATCCCAAGTCCGGATTATTGGTGGTTTGAAGTCCGTTTTCCAGGCGATTGCAATCTTTGTGAATGGGAATAAATTCAGCGCTATTTTTTTCAAGCCCTTCCAAATAGAGATCGGCGATCTCGGTCATCCTCTCCCGAGGGAGGCGTTCGGAGACGGGCACTACCTCTGTTAAAATAGGGGCAGGCACAACAAGCGTCTTGGGTTTAAAGGCCACATCCTGCCCGGCATAACGGGAGACCATGGTCTCTATCTCGGAAATTTTTTTATCCGCCACTTTCAGACGAAGGGCGAACAAAGTTAAATGGTCGCCACCTTCCTGTAGGGTGCTGAACAATCCGATTTGGCCTTGAGAAGGGTCGGCCACAGCCTGCCGATATTTAATTGCTGAGGCCGTCTTCCAAAGCCCTTCACCCAGTTTCATCGGCTTGGTGTTTTCCGTGAACCGGACATCATCCGTTAGGGGAAGACGTGAAGGGTCGTTGGCTGAGAGTGCATCAAGATACTGATCCAGATATCCGAGCAACTCTTTTTTGCTTTCCGCTTTATCATCAACTGTCATCGCCACGGGTCATCTTCTCCCTTTTTCCGGTTTATGAATACTTCCCAATGTAGTTGTCTGTAACATACGAAAATTGTCTTCCAGGATAGTCCAACCCATGTGTTCCCAAAAGCTTCGTCCTTCGACGTTGGTATTCAAAACAAAAAGGTTGCATTTTTTAATTCCGGCCCTGGCCAGGGCGGAAAGACACCGTTCAATCAACATTTTTGCAATGCCCGCCTGCCGGTAGTCCTTTCTGACGGCAAGATGGCGGAGAATCCCACGTCGGCCTTCATGTCCGCAGAGAATAGTACCGATTATCTGATCTCCGTTGCAGGCCACAAAGCAAAAACCGCGGTTCCGTTGGAGATATATGGCAATCGCCTCCTTGGAATCCGATTCCTCCAGGCTAAGCCCCTCCGTTTCCCTCCAGAGTTCATTGACCCGCGGGTAATCCTCAATCTTCATCAGTCTAATTGTGTAGTTCATTTCCATCTTGTTAATGCTATACCAACTCCACCCGATGGTGTTAATCCGTTCGTCTTCGGTAACCAACTGATCCTGCCTTTTTTTTTAATGAGTTATTGATCGCCGAAGCCTTCTCGCTTAAGCCTGGATTCCAGCCGTGGAAAAAGTTTTGGTAGGATTTCCTGGCCCCAATCCTGACCCACCTTTATACATTCGTTCATCACCTCAGGCATTACTTGGATGCTTTTCTTTCCCAGTGGAGTTTCATAGAAGGCAATGAGACCTTTAACTTCATCTGGAGTAAAATGCTTGGCGTATACCGGTACCGTCTCGGCCATGAGCCTCGGCATCTCTTCTGCAAAAACCAAATTAATTTCCTCCTTTATTGCCGCTTCGACTCTCTGAGGAATTTCAGGGTTTTTCTTACTTAGAGATTCGATCATTTGATTCATAACCGCTGTGCCCATCTGCAGGCCGAGGGTTTCGGCTCCGGTCATCTTCAGCAACTTGATTATATCACTCCGGAACTCCTTCGATATCTCCTCAGCATTGAGGTCCTGGGTTTGCAGCAAGATAGAAACAAATAGGACCAGCACAAAACCAATAATTTTCCTCATAGTTCCTGTTGGTATCAACACGGCTTCACCTTCCGACAATTAAGGAATTTACAACTCTTGTTTTTGCAATCATTATAAAATGTTACTTATAAACCGTAATTAAATCAAAGCAATTTTATGACCAAAAAAGAAGAGCTTCTTTTTCATTGACAAATTTTAAATGTTATAACAATATTTGAATAAATCTCAAGTGTCAATAGCGTCAGCAAAATTGTAAGAAGGATTCAGAGAAGACAAGGTTTTATAAAAGCTATTGGTATAAAGTAAGCCGCATAAGGTTTTCCCTTTCGCGTTTATCCTTTAACCTTTTCCTTTCACCTTTGATCCCTTTCTTCGCATCCCATGAGGAGGAAATAAAATGGCAGATGAATTATATGATCGACTGGCGGATATTTTTAATATGATCGGCTACGGGAGCCGTAAGAGCCCGGAACTGGAAGCGCTGTTAAAATCGCTTTTCAACCCAGAGGAGGCCCGTCTGGCTGTTAATCTTTCGCCGATGGCCCCCGAATCGCCCAAAACATTGGCTGATCGAATTGGTGAAGACCCCCAAAGGGTGGCATTGGCATTGAACAAAATGGCCGACAAGGGATTGATCTATTCCAGCCTCCGGAACGGGGAGAATTGGTATAAGCTGATTCAGCTTGTTCCAGGGATATTCGAACTTCAGTTCATGAAAGGGGAAGTGACTCCTCGGGCCAGAGAATTGGCTGGTTTATTCAATGCCTATTTTCACGCCAGCACGGCAAATGTGGATAGTGCGGCACCTCCCTCCGGGGAAACCATCCATTTCGCCCGCGTGATCCCCATTGAAAAAACCATAACGCCGACCATGAATGTCTTTCCTTTCGAGGTGGCCAGCAAATATATTGAGGAGGCTCAGATCATAACCGTTTCCACCTGCTATTGCCGCCATGAGCATAGGCTTTTAAACCGGGGCTGTGAATATCCCGATGATGTCTGCCTTCAGTTAGGTCCTTTTGCCGAGTTTGTGAAAAACCGTGGATTTGGTCGGGAAATCAACAAAACGGAGGCCTTGGAAATATTAAAAAGGAGCGCCGATGCCGGGCTGATCCATACCTCCAGCAATACCCAGGAACGGATTGACTTCATATGCAACTGCTGCAGCTGTTGCTGTGCGATACTCCAGGGAGTCAGTCTTTTTAACGCCCCAGCTCGAACTGTGTCCAGCAACTACCAGGCGGCAGTGGATGCTGAAACCTGCATGGGGTGTGGGATCTGCGTGGACCGCTGCCAGATGAAGGCGGTTACCCTTGAAGGGGATGTGGCCGCCATCAACCTGGATCGCTGTATCGGCTGCGGGGTCTGCGTGTATCATTGTCCCCCGGAAGCCCTGTCGTTACTGGCACGTCCTGACTTTGTGGAACCGCCCAGAAGTTTCCGGGAACTCATCGCCCGTCAGGCGACTGCCAAGACCCAGGAGTAAATACTAATACAGACGCATTAATTTCTGTTACCCCCCTCCCTCCCCTCCCCCTCAAGAGGGGAGGGTTAGGGTGGGGGTGATGTCACTTTATTTATTTCGTTTGTATTAGTTGTTAAGAGGTATGTTTTAAGAAAAAGGCAGTGACCGCCTGATTAAATTCTTCGGCGGCGTCGATGTTGACGGCATGACCGGCATTCAAATCCACGATGTCGAGCAGAGGCATGTGACTCTCGACATAGGCTCTTAGCGCTTTGAACCGTTTTTCTCGTTTTCCGCACACCAACAGGGTGGGAACCTTGTTTTTAGAAATCTCTGTACGTACCGACAGCTCCGGCGAAGTGTAACGCACCGTATTGGCCACCCCCAGGACGGTTAAGGACGAACAGTCCGCCAACAAGGCCGCTTTGACCTCTTTAGGCAGCCAGCGGGCATTGGCCGGGTGCACGGGAATCTTTTTGATCCCTTCAGGACCTTGTTCTAGAAGCATCTTCGCCAACAAAGCCGAACCCTTTTTATCCTCATCCATATTCTTTATTTCTCTAAGGCCGGAATTGGTATTGGTGAATACATGGGCCATGATATGCTCCGGGTGATCCAGGGCATATCTAAGAGTCAAGCTTGCCCCCATGGATTGTCCGCAAAGCAGCCATTTATTTACGCCCAGACCCTTTCGGATTTTTTCAAAGGCCCTGATGTAGCTTTCAGGATGATAAGGTTCCACTGGCTCCGGGGTCGGTGAACGGCCGTGCCCCAACAATTCGATGATCACCGGCCGGCTCACTTTGGCCAGGGCTTCCAGATTGAGCATCCAATAGGCCCGGCAGGAAAGAAACCCATGGACCAACAATAAATACGGCCCATTCCCCGGAAGGACTTCAACGTAGAGTTCAGATGAAGGATCTCTTGATTCCATCGGTTCTGTTTTTCGATTGGGAACGACGTTCAGTTGGCCTTAATTGCTTCTCTTCGTACGTAGTAGCCTGAGACCTGGTCTATTGCCTTGAAGGCGTCGGTAAGATTCTCGAATGTTAATATTTTTTTCTCAAAAAACAGACGGGTCGCTTTCCGCCTTACTTCTTCGAGGTCCAGATCTTCCAGATCCCGTTTGCTGTTGGGCAGGAAAAGAACTACGGGTTTGTTCGTCTGATTTTCAACCTCTTTAACGGCCTCCGCCAGTTTGATATAGGGAGTTACATCTTCCAGTGTCATTTCTCCCCGCCGATAAAAGGCCTTGTAGATGTAAAGCAACTGTATCAGTATCTGCAGATCGATCTTTTCAACCGCCCCGGCCTTTAGCAAGACCTCCTTCAAGATCTCAGGCGGGACTCCTGGGTTGGCGGCGTCAATCGGATTGGAGGCGCTGGAACCCGGTTTGGGAAGTATGGCCATGATCTGTTCCTGGATATCGGTGGGTAAGATTGGAAGTTCGATACCAAAGGATTCGGCCGTGTCGCCGGCCGTAACCCCGAGGGCCCCTCCCCCACCAACCACCGTGATTCTCTTAAAGACCCTTTCCGGAAGTTGGACAAAGGCCAGACTGGCCTGGGCCATTTCCCAGGAGTTATTCACCTGAACGGCATTAGCCTGCCGCATCA
>Ga0209777_10004826_pt1 | contig 15795 bp, 13 predicted proteins | sample FrelakmetHBP12HB_FD_187147 | JGI IMG/M metagenome (GOLD analysis project Ga0209777, IMG submission 187147) | Freshwater lake sediment microbial communities from the University of Notre Dame, USA, for methane emissions studies -HBP12 HB (SPAdes)... | ecosystem: Environmental > Aquatic >... | reverse complement strand
CGCCGCCACAGCTAATCACCATCACAATTCCAATACAGATGAGACCGGAGAATATTCCCCGCCGGCTTATCCCCATCCTCACATTTGTTGGTTTAACCATGCGCACTCCTTTCCACAGGTTTCAGCCCACAAAGCCATGCCTGCTCTCGCACGGTGTATTTTTCAACGTTGCTCGGTACGTTCAGAATGTATTGACAGAATACTCAAGTATCAACTTCCTATCAAGCAAATTCTTCGATTGTTGCTACTATCATAGACGCGACAGGCTGAAATCCGTTCAGTATACAAATGGCTGACGTCGGTATTCCCGGCTGGTGAAGAACACTTTAGGGGTGATGGCGATAGTCGTTGCTGCGAACCCGTCCTGAGTCAAGGGAATACTCCATCGGCCGCAGCCGCTCCCCAGATCAAGAACGGTGGAGACGTTTTGCTCGCGCAATCGTGCGATGATGGGAACTGTGCGCTCAGCTCGCACCGGTTTAGAGTGACGGCCGATTTCCCGAAAACAGCGATCCCAGATAGCGGTCACGTCCTCGATTGGAATTGACACCATTCTAATATGCCCCTCGCTCGGGTACGATGCAAATGAACTCGAAATCCTCATCAGAGGGATTGCGGAACTGGTGCATCGTGTTCGGCGGCACCAACGCAAAATCACCGGCAATAACTTCGCGGGTTTCGCCATCAATCGTGAGCGCGCCTTTCCCTTTCATGATGTAATAGACATGCTCCCAGTCATGTTGTTGACGCGGCGTAAAACCACCGAGATTGATTCGGAAGACTCGTAGCATGTCCACGCTCCAACCCTGAAGCGGACCGATAACGTTGGCTTTGGCGGTCTTGGAGACACCATCCATTCTGACTTCCGTCAGTCTGATCTCGTCGCGTGTGACTATTGGCATATATGTCTCTCCTCCGACTTCGTAACTCGGCTGCATACGTAAGGATTCCGTAAGACACCAAGACCAAACTGGCGAGTATTTTTCTGCTTGACTCGAAGATGATCAACTGACGAATTTGCTCATCCAAGAAGCAAAGCACGACTTTTGGAAGTTGATGGGGCAGATTCCATTCGCGCACCAGGAGGCCCGATTGACGGAGGGGGTGGATACCTTTCATAAACTCTGGATAGTAGATAGACACTCGTCGCACCGCTTTCTGGAACTGCGCGATACCAAGACATTGTCGCGCAACAAGGCAAACAATCTGCGGCAGCGGGCACGGAGATTGCTCTTGCAGATAGGCAATGAGCAAAACCAAGTCGCAGTTTGTCACGAGGAGGAATTCTGATATGTGGAAATCGTTAGTAGTAGGAACAATCGTTGCCACCCTGCTCCTGCTTCAGTCCGGGTGCTCTGTGGTCGGATTAGGAATCGGGGCTGCGATTGACGCACACAAGCCGGATAGCGTCATTGTGCAAGGGTATCGTCTGACCACAATCGAGCAAGGTTCCCCACTTACCGTTACTCTCAACTATGGATCAAGGGTCACCGGCACTTTCGACTGGGGAATGCCAGCTACCGCAGAGTTGATTGATACCCTTTACATGCGTGCCCGGTCAAATGACTCCGGCTGCGCTATTCTGCCAGCACTGGGAGATACTGTCGAGATTATACATAGATCCGGCCTGATTCGCGGCCAGATCGACCACGCAGTTTATCGACGTTTTGATTCCGGCTGTGACTTCTGTTTCGGATTGGCTCCGGTCGATTCCTCGGAGGCGAGGGAATTCTGTCTCGGTCACTTGCTCGCTGTTCGACGCCCTGACGGTGACTTGCTGAGAAGTGGAGATATAGCCAACGCCCTTGCGCAATCGCATACCTTTGTGCCTTATTCAGCAATCGAAATGGTCACCAATGAAGGTATCCAACAGTTGCCGTTGGATTGTATCGCACAGGTGGTTGCGCCCAGCCATAAGCAAGCGAAATGGAATGGCTTTCTGATCGGTGCCGCCATTGATGTAGTTATAGTCATTGCTTGTGCGTCTCTCATGAGTTCATTTGGGTCAGGGTGGAACCTGGGAAGCTTCTAACACCATTGTTTGATATCAGTGTCGAGACTTGAGGAAGGGACTATGAATTATCAAAGACGATTTTCGGTTGCAGCATCGACCATTGTCGCTGCGTTGCTTCTGCTGCAATGCGGGTGCTCCGTGGTCGGGCTGGGAATAGGGGAGGCGATTGACTCGCATAAACCGGATAGCGTCACTGTGCAAGGGTATCGTCTGGCCACCATCGAGCAGGGTTCCCATCTGAATATCACTTTGAGTAATGGATCAACGATCACAGGCACATTCAATAGGGGACTGCCGGCTACCGCAGAGCGGATTGACACTCTCTACATGCGTGCCCGGTCAAATGACTCCGGCTGCGCAATTCTGCCAGCTCTCGGGGATACGGTGGAGTTCATAAAGAAATCCGGCCGGGTTCGTAGTCGGATCGACAACGCAGTCTATCGACGTCTTGAATCCGACTGCGACTTTTGTTTCGGAGCTACTCCGGTCGATTCCTCCGGGGCGAGGGAGCTTTGCCTCAAACATTTGCTCGCTATTCGCCGCCCGGATGGTGGCTTGCTGAAAAGTGGAGATATTGCCAATGCGATTGCTCAATCCAATACATTTGTGCCCCTTGCGGGAATTGAAATGGTAACCAAGACAGGCTTACAACAGACATCACTGGATAGCATTTCGCAGGTGGTTATGTCCTACCATAAGCATGGGCAACGGAATGGCTTCCTCATCGGGGCTGCTATTGATGTAGTCATATTCATAGTCTGGATGTCCTAGGACTACGGGGTGTCGACGTGGGACATGGGGAGCTTCTAACGCCATCGTTCGATATCAGTATTGAGATTTGAGGAAGTGATCATGAATTATCAAAGACGATTTCCGATTGTTGCACTCGCCATTATTGCGGCGTTGCTTCTGCTGCAAAACGGTTGCTGTACGATGGCCGGAACCGTCATCGGATCCATGCGCGACGACAGAAAGCCCAAGCAAAAACCACGGCAGGGTTGGCAATTAACGGAGATCAAGACCGGCACAATGATCTGGGCAACTCTCACCGATAGTTCGAAGATAGCGGGTAAGCTTGCCGATGTCACCCCCATCAACCATGACCGGTTTGTCAGCCTATACACACGTTTTCGGAATCGTGATTCAGAGACTGCTCTCCTGCCGACAATCGGAGACACGTTGTTGATCTTGCCCAAGAATGGTCATTGGATTCGCGGCGAATTGAAGGACGTCTCATGCCGGGATGGTGATTCGAAGTGGGGTTTCTATTTCACGATAGAGCAACTCGACTCAGGTGGGCTGCGCAATTATCGCCTTGACCAAATCACAGCGCTCCGCAAATCTGACGGCGGCATTTTGCCGGGTCCGCGGTTGGCGACCCTGATGCTTGACTCCAGTGGCATTGTGCCGTTAGCTGCGATCGAGATCGTCAATGACTCAGGCAGACTGCGGATTTCGATAGAGAGCATCGCTCTCCTCACCGTACCCAACCACAGACATGGCCTGCTGACTGGCGCCCTGATAGGTGCCGCTCTCGATGCTGCCCTAATTTCCTTCGGACTCGCCTTCAAAGAATCGATGCAGGGGCTCTAAGCCGACAGAGGCACTAGGAGTTGAATTGAAGCCAGATATGTTTGCAGATACCAAAAAGACAAAAGATTTCGTAGAAATGGAATCGAGGGAAGAATGACAACGAGAGTATTGGGAACCGTGATCATCGCCATAGTCGCTACGGTAGTATTGCTGCAGCAATGCGGCTGCTCGCTGATCGGATTGGGCGTCGGCTCAATCATCGACAGCAGGAAACCCAAAGAAACGTCGATTAGTAGCTGGCAGCTATTTGATGTCAAACAAGGAACTAAGGTCAAGCTTGTCCTCAAAGATGGTCGCGTCATCGAAGGGACATTCTTTGACAAATATGCGATAACACCCGAAGTTTTCGCGATTGGTATCAGCGACGAACTGGGAGTGACACAACAGATATCCACAGATAGTGTTAGCTATGTGATGGTGCCCGCCAAAAGATCCGGTGCACACACTGGTTTTCTGATCGGTCTGGCGGTGGACGTCACCGTCCTGATTGTCGCGGTGGTGGCGGCCAACCAGCACGAGGATCCACCTCCTCGCTCAGACTCGATAATCACCTCGTGTCCTTTCGTTTATAGCTTCGCAGACTCGAGCTATATCTTTGATGCTGAGCCGTTGGGGGCGGCAATTTGTCGGTCTCTGCAAAGAACCGATCTGACAGTTCTCAATCACATTCGGGAGAGCGGCGGTTTCTATCGATTCCGCATCACCAACGAACTGGCGGAGACCGAATTTCTAGACGAAGTGAAACTGTTGGTGGTCGATCACCCGGACTCCGTTCAAGTTGTTCCCTCTTTCGACGGAACGTTGCATACTGTTTGCTCACCCCAGACGCCTCTATCTGCCATCGACTATCGCGGTGCAGACATGCTCGGCCTGGTGAAACATCGTGACACCGAGTCTTGGGTCAGCAATCCCTTCAACCGAACCCCCGGCGTCGACAGTCAGATCAGGGATGGCCTGGAACTCGAGTTTGCAAAACCGCGGGATGCACAATCTGTGAAGCTGGCGCTTAACGTGCAGAACACGCCTTGGGGTGCGGAAATGCTCAACAAGGTAATTGCGCTCCTTGGACCTGAAGCAGACGCCTGGTGTACGAGGATTGCTCGCTCGGCTGACGCTCGGGAGTCTCTCGAACAAGCCATGATTCGCGAGGGCATGCTCGTAGTCAAGGTCTGGAACGGAAGCAATTGGAAAGATGCTGATTTCGTTTGGGGGGTCGGACCCCGCATGCCCAAAGACCAACTCGTAAAATTAGATGTCGGTGACATCACCGGCAACAGACTAAGGGTACGTCTGGAGTCCACGGCCGGCTTCTGGATGATCAATAGCGTCCTGGCAGATTATTCCCCTGATATGCCGCTTGAAATCACAGAGTTGGTAGCGGCTGAAGCTACCGACCAGCTGGGCAGAGATATCAGATCCCCGTTGGTTCGAACCGACGATAACTACTATGTCATGCCCACAAATTCCGATCGCGCCGAAATTGCGTTTGCAGCGCCGGACACTCACAAGGGGCGGAATCGATCGTTTGTTTTCAAATGCTCTGGTTACTACAACATTCACGTGCCGTATGGTAGTGAACCCCATCCGGAGTTGATGGCACGCTTAATCAGCGAACCGGGCGCTTTCGGACGATTCTCGCTGGAGATGCTCAACAACGAGATGAATGCGGCTTTGGCTGGCAGAAACACGACAAGCCTATACCACAGGTGGTGAAAAGGCATTCTCTGCTAGGGCTTTTTGACAGTCCCTTGAGGATAGGTCTTGACCGAGACAGTCAGTAGACGGTGATCGGCGCTTAATGACTGCCGGGACACAACGCCTTACGTTTTGGGCAAACCCTGCTCACAGACCATTCGGAGGACAGAATATGAAACTCTCAGATCCCAGCCTTGACGACAAATCCACAAGCCCCTACATAGCAACTAAACCGCTGGTATATCGGTGCCTGGCTCTGACCGGATCGTTTGAAACCGGCAAAAGCATTCCCGATTGTTTCTCTGGACTGTCAGGTGACTTCGATGGTCAAGGCATCAGCTTTGGCGTCCTGCAATGGAACTTCGGGCAGAAATCGCTCCAGCCGTTGTTGCGCGAAATGCGTGACCAACATCCCGATATCATGAAATCAGTGTTTCAGAATCAGTATGACATGCTCCTCAAGGCGCTGGATTTTTCACAGAGCGAGATCATGCAGTTTGCTCGCAGGATTCAGCATCCAGTCAAGCATGTCGTTTATGAACCGTGGCAAGGTATGTTTGTCTCGCTGGGTAGAACCTCTGAATTTCAGGATATTGAAACGAAATATGCGCACGAGACTTTCGAAAAAGCGATCGGGTTGTGCCGTGAATATGAACTCCGGTCGGAACGCGCAGCGGCGCTGATGTTCGACATCAAAGTACAAAACGGAAGCATTGCGGGTGAAACCAAGAGATTGATCACCGTAGATTTTTCCGCGCTTGCCGAATCGCTCCCGCAAGATAAACTCGAAGTGAGGAAAATGCATAGCGTCGCTAATCGGCGAGCGGACGCTGCCAAACCGGAATGGGCAGAAGACGTACGTGCCCGCAAACTCTGCTGCGCTAACGGCGGCGGCGTTGTTCACGGTATTGAATGTGATCTTGAGAATCAGTTCGGTATCAGCTTAAAGCCAATGGGGTAGCCAGTTATGGACGCCTTACGGACGACCCTGCCACCCAAAAAGTGAGACCCTAACCTCTGGGAGAGGCTGAGGGTCTCGTGCACCGATGTAGAATGACAGGACGAATCACTTCGTCATCATATTTAACAATTGGGACTGTTTTTTGTTTCTGGAAAAATGGTGAACTCGGATTCTTTCTGACCACGATTCGGAAACCTAACGACGTCATTTTTTGCCCCAAGCGGGCCGCAAATCAAAAGGAGCTCTTCCCTCACAAAAGAGCTCCTCAATCCCCTCCTCAACAGTACCCTTCACCACCACTCTGTTTCCAAGAGTAACTGACCTCACGCTTCCTATAAGCATTGGCCGTGCCAGCATGTTCAGATTTTGCACATATCGTTAAGTGACTATCTTGCAACGAAATAGACAGAAGTAACTACGGCTGAACTGCTAATCTTGGGTCAAAGGACGCAGGACATGCTCGATCAAGTGATCAACTCACTTTACTTCAGCCATTGTAAGTCGCTGTATTACAATCAAGTACAATGGCGCAGCTTCTGCGCTACTGAAACGGTGCACAAGCAGAGATTCCCTGCTTGTCGCGCGGCGTTCGAACGAGTTTGAATCTACACTTTCTTCTTGGGGACGTGCACCGACATCCCATGAACATCGTGAGCTGCTTCCATGATCGCTTCCGAAAGTACCGGGTGGGCGTGAATCATGTTGCCGAGCGCTTCCGCCGTCATCCCCTGCCGGATTGCCAGGGCTATCTCATGCACGAGATCGGTGGCGTGTGCGCCGATGATATGCGCTCCGAGAATCTTGTCAGTCTTCTTGTCAGCGATAATCTTGACACCTCCCAGAATGTCCCCCTCGGCTTTGGATTTGCCCAATGTTCGGAAAGCATAGTTGCCAAGACGCAGTTCATACCTCAGCTCTTCGGCTTTCTGCTGCGTCAGGCCGACCGAGCCAACTTCGGGATCGGTGAAGATCGCATTCGGCACGCCTGTATAATCGGCCTTGGTGACCTTGCCAAGCGCATTGGCAACTGCGACCGTCCCTTCGTATGACGCCGTATATGCCAGCAGGTACTTGCCAGCGCAGTCGCCGACGGCGTAAACATCCGGCACCGTCGTCTCCATCCTGTCGTTGACCGCAATCGAGCCGTTTCTGTTTAGTTCGCAGCCGACGGCTTCGAGATTGATATCCTCGGTATTGAACGACCGACCGACCGACACCAGCACCTTCTCGGTCATCACCGTCTTGCCCGATTCGAGATTGCAGGTCACGCCGGTGGTACTCTCGGTTACAGAAGATACTCTCTCGCCCAAGTACAACTCTGCGCCCCGTTTTTTCATCTCGCGCTCCATCGTCTTGGAGGTGTCGATGTCCTCCATCGGTAGCAGGTGCGGCAGCATTTCCACGATGGTGACTTTGGCGCCGAACTCCGAGAGCAGACAGGCAAACTCGCAGCCGATCACGCCGCCGCCGATGATCGTAATCGATTGCGGAATCGACTTGGGATTGATCATTTCGTCTGATGAGATGATCGTGTTACCATTGAATGGAAACGCCTTCATGATCATCGGGCGCGAACCGGTCGCAATGATGATCTTGTCGGCTTTGATTTGTACAACTCCACCGTCGGCCTTCTCGACCGAGATATGATGCCGGTCGTCGAACGTCCCGAAGCCGTTGTAGAGCGTCACGCCATACGATTTGAACAGCATGCCGATGCCGCCGACCAGTTCGCTGACGATCTTGTTCTTGCGGTTGACCATCGCCTCAATATCAATCGACACCGGCCCTGTCAGACGGATGCCGAATTCGTTGGCTTCCTTGATCTTCTTGAAGAGATGCGCCGTCGCAATGAACGTTTTAGTCGGGATACAACCCCAGTTGAGGCAGATTCCGCCCAGCTTGTCTTCCTCGATGCAGCACACCTTAGCGCCCATCTGCGCCGCTCTGATTGCCGCCACATACCCCCCCGGTCCCCCGCCGAGAATCGCTATATCAAACTTATCTGGCATGGTCTATGTCCTCTGTGCAAACGCCCATTTCCATGTATTACGAACGAATCGACAAGTTATGTGAGGAAGTGGAAAAGTAAAGGGGATTTGCGCGACTCGTTGCCGACCCAGCTTCAACCTCAGCAGAAATTCCCTTTATCGAAAAAAGCTTTCCAACTCATGGCTGCTTGTTCGTAATACTGAATAATGGAGATGATCTATCCATGTCATATACGTTTATAGACTACATGAAATGGTTGTTTTCCAAGCTGAAACCAGAACTCGAAGATTCGAAATGCTTATCACAGATAGCCAAATGGAGAGTGGAACATGAACAGTTTGAAGGTGGTCGCGGGGAACGGAGCAACCGTGACAGTGGATGCAGCCGATCTCGAAAAGTTCAAATCGTCCTTACGGGGTTCGCTGCTATTGCCGGGCGATGACGGTTACGACACGGCGCGCACGGTCTGGAATGCCATGATTGATCGCAAGCCTGCGCTGGTGGCGCGCTGCGCGGGCGTGGCTGATGTTAGGAATGCCGTGACTTTCGCGCGAGAGCACCAGCTGCTAACCGCGGTCAAAGGTGGTGGACATAACATTGCCGGAAATGCCGTCTGTGACGGCGGTCTCTTGATCGACTTATCGAACATGCGCGGCGTGTCAGTCGATCCATTTGCCAAGACTGCTTATGTCGAACCTGGTGCTACCCTTGGTGATTTCGATCACGAATGCCAGGCGTTTGGGCTGGCCACACCGGTCGGCATAAACTCGACTACCGGTATCGCCGGGCTCACCTTAGGCGGGGGCTTCGGCTGGTTGTCACGCAAGTATGGCATGACGGTGGATAATCTGATCGCTGCGGATGTGATTACCGCCGATGGCCGACTGCTTCGTGCGAGTGACACGGAAAACGGTGATCTCTTCTGGGCAATCCGCGGCGGTAGCGGCAACTTCGGGATTGTGACTCGGTTTGAGCTCAGACTACATCCGGTCGGACCCAACGTCTTAGCCGGGCTGGTAGTCTATTCGCTCAAAGATGCGACTTCCGCGCTCAAGCAATTCCGCGAATACGCCAAAAAACTGGGCGAGGAGACCAACGTCTGGATCGTCATGCGCAAGGCCCCACCTCTTCCATTCTTGCCTACCGAGGTGCATGGCACTGACATCATCGCGTTTTGCCTGTTCCACGCTGGCAACCCGGACGAGGGACACAAAGCGCTCGAACCGGTACGGAAATTCGGGACAATCCTTGGCGAACACGTTGGCGTGATGCCCTACACAGCGTGGCAAAAGACATTTGACCCGCTGCTGGCTCCGGGAGCACGCAATTACTGGAAATCGCACAACTTCATCGACTTGAGTGACGGCGCCATCGACGTTGCGGTGCGATATGTTCAGAAACTTCCCTCACCGCATTGCGAGATATTCTTCGGTATGATCGGCGGTGCTACTACTCGTCCTTCACCCGACGCCACGGCTTATTCCCATCGAAATGCCATTTACGTGTGCAACGTGCACGGGCGTTGGGAAACGGCAGCGGAAGATAAGACCTGTATCGACTGGGCACGCGGATTCTTCCGCGATGCTACGCCGTATGCCACCGGCGGTGTGTATGTCAATTTCCTTACCGATGACGAACCGGATCGCATTGCGGCTGCTTATGGCCCGGGATACCATCGTTTGGGTCAGGTAAAACAAAAATACGATCCCGACAACCTATTCCGCATGAATCAGAATATCCGCCCAAGCGCTTAATCGTAGCGCGCTAATTGGCAGATCAGGGACAACCAGCTGGCCGGAACGCGCCGGCTGGTTGATTTATTGGCTGACAGCCGAGCAGATCAAGACCGAAGCGGTTTTGACCTACCGCACTAAACCAAACAGGTTTGATAACCAAACGGCAGGTCGCACGACCAGCAGTTCTTTTGCTATTGACAAAATGCCTACAAAAGCATTAACTAAAATTTTGATACAAGACCACTGATTAGAGGTCCTTACTCAAGCTTCGTAGGTCGGCGTTCCCAGCGAAGCGCGGAACCCGACACTCTCCCGGCATTTGACCCGCCACCATTTTTGTAGCGCCTCACTGCAAAAGCGTCCTTCACATCAGTTAGTAGAACGCTGGTTGCGGCACCCCGGAGTGCTCTGTGGGTCTGGCGGCTCTTGGAAGAACGAATTCCTTACGGTTTCTCGGTTTTGACTCGTGCGTGGCAGTCGTCTCGTCTGCCGCGGCTCAATAGTCCTTCCCTCTCCGCTTTCTTGTTGTGGTTGGTGATGTTAGCGGCGATGTGTTCTTGCCGGCGGGAGTCTCTGAAGATTCTTCTTGTCCCAACCGACACTTCATATATATTATGAAGCTTCGGCTTTGATTTTTTGGAGGAAGATAAGTCTTATGATGCAGATTTTGCGCGAAAACACGAAAATAATCATCTGGATTATAGTGATTGCATTCGTTGCCACGATAGTGTTTGCCTGGGGCATGGATTTTACCGGTATGCGAGGCGGTCGCGGAAGCGCGCCGCAAAACGCGGTCGGAAAGGTCAACGGCATAGAGATTCCCCTGGCATCTTTCAACAGGGCCACCGACCAGGTGGTCGAAAATGAGAGAACTAAAAACCCGGAAAAAGAAATTGGCGAATCGGATTACCGGCAAGCGCGCCAGCAGATTTGGAACGAAACCGTGGCCAGCCTTATTCAGGATAGCCAGATCGAGAAGAAGGGAATCCATCTGAGTGATCCGGAGTTGGTAGACTTCATCAAGCGCTATCCGCCGGAAGAAGTACAAAAAGCGCAAGATTTCCAGACCAACGGCAAGTTTGATTATCAGAAGTATGTCGCTGCCATGAATGATCAGCGCTACGGCAATATGTGGTCGCAGGTGGAAATGATGATGCGCGGGAAACTTACCAACTTCAAGCTGCTGGAATATGTCGGCAGCATGGTACGCGTCAGCGATGCCGAGATGCAGGACAAGTACTTGAACGATAACGAACGCATCAAGGTCGACTACGCGATAGTGCCACTGAGCAGCGTTGATGCCAACTCGGTCAGTATCAACAGGGCGCAGATTGAGGCGTACTACAACAGCCATTTGGATGAATTCAAAATCACCGAGCAGGCCTACTATACGGTCATCAAAGCGGTCAAGACCCCTTCGGATGCGGACGATGGCAAAGCGCAGGAAGAAATCAAAGCTATCAAGGCGCAACTTGACCAGGGCGCCGATTTCGCCAAGTTGGCACAAGAGAAGACTCAGGATCCATCCGGCAAGAACACCGGCGGTGATCTTGGTTGGTTCTCGCGGGGACAGATGGTAGGGGCTTTTGATTCGGCCGCCTTCACCATGAAGGACAGCACAATCTCGGCGCCAATCAAGACGCAGTTCGGTTACCACATCATCTATCGCAAAGGTCATCGCGCTACTGACGGCAAGGAGGAAGTCAACGCCGCTCACATCCTGATCAAGGTATCACCTTCACAGGAGACGATTGACGATCTCAGACAGAGAATACAGTCCTTCCGCGACGAAGTGAACGCTGGCAACTATGCATCGCTGCTGGCCCAGTACCGAGTGACCGAGGATATACAGCGCAAGCTGTCCCGCAACAGCGGTATCGTGGGCGTCGGCCGGGATGCGAATTTGGAGAAGTTCCTTTTTGAATCGAAGTCGAACACATTTTCCGATGTCTATGATCGTGCCGATGCCTTCTATGTTTTTCGCGCCGATCGTATAGCTCCTCCGGGCACATCGCCGCTCGACGATGTCGCTTCTCTCATCGAGCGCAATCTGAAGAGCGAAGAACAGAAGAAAATGTCGTATGCCCGCGCCGAGCAGATTTACAACGCCGTCATGGGTGGCGCAACTCTGGCTGATGCCGCCAAATCGCAGGGCATGACCAGTACGGAGACTCCGTTCTTCGCACGCAGTGGCCGACTTCCAGTCATAGGTCAGGATGCGGCATTTTTCGGCGCCGCTTTTAGTCTCTCGCAGGCCAATCGCTACTCCAAACCAGTGATAACACAGGCCGGCGCCGCCGTAATTGAGTTCAAAGACAAACTGGTAGCTACTCTCGACGGATTTAGCGCGCAGCGGGACACCCTGAGATCACAGGAGTTGCTGTCGCTTCAGAATACTTACTGGGACAAGTGGTTCAACAGTATACGCGACGCTTCGAAAATCGAAGACTACCGGAAGGAACACTTCGGCGATCAATACTGAAATCGACCTAACGTAAGCTCGCTTTCAAGGCAGGTCATACGGCCTGCCTTTTGTTTTGCGCCCTGGGACTGTTGAAAAACCTCGGAATTGTCATTGCGACGAGTCAGGGCGGGCGAGAGGGGATGGGCAATGACGACGAAGCAATCTGTGCGCTCGCATCGGAAGAGCGTAAATCGAGATTGCTTCGTCGTGCTCCACACCCTGCATCACCTCTCCGCACTCCTCGCAATGACACGGTCTGGGCTTTTTCAACAGTCCCTCTATGGATAAAGGAACTCGATTTCGATTCGGCGATTGCGTTCGCGACCGGCAGTGGTGCGATTGGTGTCAATGGAGTGCGCTTCCCCCTCGCCGATGGCCTGCAGACGGGCCGAGTCAACTCCTTCAAGCACGAGATACTTCTTGATGGCGTCGGCATGCTCTTGCGAAGTCTTTAGATTGGTTGCCGCCGGTCCCTGGTCATCGGTGAAACCGGAAATTGTTGCGGTCACTTCTCTGAACGTTCTCATTAGAGTAGCAATTGAATCAAGAGTACCGCGAACCTCTGCTTTCTTGCTGATCTCTCCGCTGGTAGACATCGTTCTCAAGATGCGCGTGTAGAAAAGCGCCGGAAAATCCGGACATCCATAACTATCAATGGGAATGCGTAGTGGCGTGTCAGGACAGCGATCCAGCACGTCTATCACACCATCATGATCAGAATCAAGCGGACAACCACTGGAGTCCACTGTGACTTCCGGCGGCGTTTCGTCGCACTGGTCCAGATAGTCTGGCACGCCGTCCCCATCGGTATCCAGCGGACAGCCGAATTCGTCCAGAAAGCCGCGAGCCTGCCGGGGTGTATCGGGACAGGTATCGATGCCGTCGTAGACACCATCGCCATCTGCATCGTGTGGACAACCATTGATATCAACCAGCGCCCCTTCGGGAGTGTCAGGGCACTTATCAAGCTTGTCATCAACGCCATCAAGATCAGCATCGTCCTGCAGCGGGGACTGCCCCGGCGTCAGCGGCACAAAACCTTCGCCGGCAAAGGACCGTGACTGATCTACAAAAACAGTATCACCTGTCAAGCGATCGATCTCGGCTTGATAGACGCGACGTGCGTAGGGTGGCGGTTCGAACTTGTCACGACCGTCGAATTCCTTCAACAAACTTCGGGGCTTGCCGCCAAAATTGATCGATAATCCCGCCATGATCCGAAAGAGCGCCCGCGAACGAGCCTTGACTACCGACTGCGCAAAATCGGTATTGGCACCGGTGAAGTAGGTCAGATCGGCTTCCACCGTCAGCCCGATTCGGTTGCCGAATAGTTTCTCAAATCCAAAACCGACTGTGCCGCCGAGTTCCCAGGCCGAGTAGTCAACCACAGCGTCTGATTTGTCAAGCACCAGGACAGGTTTGCGGTCAGCCATATTGGCGATCTTCCAGACCACCAAATCAGCGGTGATCGCAATGTATGGCGTAATGCCCTTGCGTCGGTGCAGGTAAAACTTAGGGCCAAGTGACAAGCTGGTTGTCGCCCATTTTCGATTCGCGCGCGCTTTGTCCAGTTCGAGAACAGATGCACTAATGGAGTCGTTGTAGATGGCCGAGTATCCCGCAGCAAGGATAAACCCCGTCTGCGGCGAAAGCATGTATTGAATCTGACCGCTGATAATTGGCGATATCAGCCAGACCTGGGCCGAGTCGTTCAAGGTCGGTTGCGCGCCCCCGAAAGAAAAGTGTAGCGAGTAAGGTCTGTCCTTGATGCCTGCCTGTAGAGGCAAAAAGAGGGCTACCAGATGTAGCATTACCAAAGCGATGAACAAGCGTGTTTGCCGCATATCATATATAGATATCGGCCTAAATGAGGGAGATCAATACAACTTCCGGATGCGAGCGCCCGTGTAGTAATGGGTCAGAATCTGCTGATAGGTATAGCCGACACGGGCCATTCCGATAGCGCCACACTGACACATACCAACGCCGTGTCCGTAACCATAACCGATAACATGTACCTGTTGTACAACACTCTTTTCGTCGCGGTCAAGGTTGATTACGAAATTGGTTGAGGGCATGATTCCCGGTTTGTCGTGGCGACCGAATGCCCAGCGTATCTGATCTTTGTGCAGCACCACGCTGCCACGATCCGTGGTGAGTTGAATGGCTTTGACGCGTCCGCCCGTGGTACGGTCCGAAATAGTCGCTTCGATCAATCGTTCGCCAATTTTGCCGACGTCGCCGTTGGCCGTTTTGATGTAGTTGCGGACGTGATCGAGGAATTCGGCTGTCGGATATAGCTCGTTCCAATCAAAGAACTTCGACCAGCGGCAGAAGTCGCTGTCCGTGACGCCGACTAAATAGGGATGCGCCCCTTTGTCCCAGACTTCTTCAATATTGTCAGTCCTGCCACCACAGGTCGAGTGATAGTAGGCGTCAATCAAGTCATTTCCGTATATGAGGACTTCCCCACGCGTGGCTTTGGCGGCTCGGTTAGTGATGTCCTGCTCACCGGCAACTCCCGTATACACTTGATCGCCGATGTCGTTGATCAGATCGTACTCGCGATCAGGATATTTGTCTTTGGTGACGAAAGCGTAAGTTCGGGCAGCCACGGCTTGCGCTTTAACGGCTTCAAACTCGTCCTCGGTGCGATTGCCGATCTCGGGCTGCAATACGCCACGCAAGTAATCCTCGATATTGAGCACATTGACAGTGTAGAATGAATCGCTCTTGAGTGGATGAAATTCAAAGATGCCGTGAAACATCCGGTCGTTAATACCAAGCCATTTCTTAGGGCCGGGGATGACCGTCACCTTACGAAGACGTTGCTCAAGCAAATTGCCCTTCTGATCAAGAAGATCTAGTCCGCCACTAGCCGCTTTCACAACAACCGGCGTGGCCGAGTAATAAGCCGACTTCTCATCGTTTGTGTCCCAGGTTCGGACCATAAAACTCCCCTTGGCGCTGATCGTCACGTCTGCACTTCCCTGCAAGACTCGGACACGTATCCAGGGGCGTTTCAGTCCATCGTAGCCCTGCTGGCGTAGAGCGTACCCCATGTAAGAACAGGAGAGCGACAGCAACAACGTCGAGAGAAGAACGGCAATAGGAAGGCGTCTCATGGCTGCGAGATTTTCCCCAGAACAGACTGTCGAGACGCGCCAGTCACTGCCGGGATGTTGCCGGCCTCGGCTTCAATCGTGAGATTTGCCAGATAAGCAAATGCTTCTGCTTCGACATACCCGGGATCAGAGCCGTAGTCTGCCGTAGAGACCACTCGCTGATCACCGAAGCGCTGTTTTAGGCGCAAGAGAATGTAATCGTTAAACACTCCACCGCC
>Ga0209777_10004825_pt1 | contig 15796 bp, 10 predicted proteins | sample FrelakmetHBP12HB_FD_187147 | JGI IMG/M metagenome (GOLD analysis project Ga0209777, IMG submission 187147) | Freshwater lake sediment microbial communities from the University of Notre Dame, USA, for methane emissions studies -HBP12 HB (SPAdes)... | ecosystem: Environmental > Aquatic >... | reverse complement strand
CCGATCTTCCTCCGGCCTGAGGCTGCCCTCCGGCGCGTCCACCACGATCACGTGCTTCAGTGCCGGCAGGGTGTCGCGGATCTTCCGCACCTTCGAGAGATGCTTCTTCTGCGTGAGGATCCCCGCCGTGGCGGCGTCCGCGAGCCGCGTGCCGAGGGACTCCTCACCGAAGGCGGAGAAGAGCGGCTGCGCCACGCCGCCCATCTTGAGGATGGCGAGGACGCCGAGGTAGAGCTCCGGCACCCGGTCCATGAACAGGCAGATCCGGTCCCCCGGCGCGAGGCCCTGCTCCAGGAGCCACTTGGCCAGCGCGTTCGTCTTCAGCCGCATGTCGTCGAACGTGTACGTGCGCTCGGCGCCGCGGAAATCCTCCCAGATCAGCGCCGGAACGTCACGGCGCCCCATTTCGCAGATCCGGTCGGTACAGAACCAGCCGATGTTGACCGGCCCGCCGGGCTGTAGCCCGAGCTCGCGCTCGGCGACCTCCCAGCTGCTCTCGACGAGAGTCGCTGTCATTCTTGACTCCGGAAGGTGCTGGAGATTCCCCAGCTAGTCGTTTGGACCCTCGAAGACCACGCTCGCCACCGCCCAGTCGCGCGTGTGCGAGAGCGAGATGTGGACGTGCTGCGCGCCGAGCGCGTCGGCCGCCTCCTTCACCGCGCCGTGCAGTGCGACCCGGCTCTTGCCGGTGTGCGGATCGCTGTGGACCTCGACTTCGCGCCAGTGCTGGCCCTCCAGGGCCACCGCGCCCAGCGCCTTGAACACCGCCTCTTTCGCGGCGATCCGCGCCGCGTAATGCTGCCCCGGGTACCGCTTCGACTCGCAGTACGCGATCTCCTCGGGCGTAAACACCTGGTCCCGCAGGCCGTGGTCGGGCCGGTCGATCTCGTCCTCCGCGCGTGTTACGGAGAACAGGTCTACGCCGATGCCGACGATCATGCGCTCTCCCCTCGTACAGGTTGCACGCGGGACATCAACCGCAATGCGTATGCCGAGTTGTCGGGCTGGTGGACAGGCCTCGATCGGGATTCCCCGGGGGGCCGTAGAACTACGGCCCCTCTGGGATTCGGGATTGCTGGAAAGGCGACTCGGCTTATCTCAGTTGCCGGATTCCGATCACGGGTGCAGGACGCGAGAGATCGCGGCGCACACATGCACGCGCGTCTCGGACGCGAGGGCGGCCTGAAGGCGCGCGCGGCCCGCCGCGCCACCGATCCTGCCGAGCACGCTCACCGCCCCCTGCGCGAAGAGCGGGTCGGGGTCGTCGAGGTAGCGGCTGGCCACCGCCGCCGCCCGCTCCGCGTCGGACTGCGCCAGCAGGTTGAGCGCGGAGTAGCGCACGCTCCGGTCCTCGCTCGGCGCGGTGAGCAGCTCCAGCGTCGGGCCGGCCTCGCTGGCGTGGGTCCGCGCCAGGACGGATGCGGCGGTGATCCGCAGTGTGACGGGAAGCCCGGCGCGCGTGGCCGCTACCACCTGCGGCACGTCGGCGGCACCGGCACGTCCCAGCACTCCGAGCGCGACTGCGCGCACCGTGTTGTTCGGGTCTCCTGCGAACATCGCCCGCGCGGGGGCCGTCGCCGCCGCAGCATCGAGCGCCTCGAGCGTCCGCAGCGCCTGGTAACGGACGCCGCTGTCCGGATCGCGCAGGGCGGACCGCACGACGTCCTCGCCCTGGGGCGTCGAGTCGTGCGTCATCTCCCGTAATGCGAATGCCCGCAGGTCCGCGTTGTGCTCGTTCAGGACGATGAAGCGGCGCGCGGCCACCGCGGCGCTGTCCTGGAACGGCGCGAGCTCCTCCAGCGCCCAGTGGCGCGCCGCGAAGTCGAGATCGTGCTCCGCCATCGCCGCCAGCTCGGCCGAGGTCATGTCGCTGGTCACTGCGCCCAGAAGCCAGCCGCCCTCGTCGAACCGCACGGAGAGCGGCGCGCCGGGAAGCGCGATGGCGACCGTGTCGCGCTGCTTCGAGATCATGATCTGCTGCCGCACCACCGAATCACGCGTAGTCACCCGCACCGTCACCGGGAACCGGAAGAGCGGGTGCTGGGAGTCCACCTGCTGGGTCTGCTCGACCATCAGGTGCAACGTCTTCAGCCCCTCGGCCCAGTGCCGCGACCAGCGCACCTTGGGGTAGCCGATGCCGTAGGCCCACTGGTCGAAGAACCAGTCGAGGTCGCAGTTGCACGTCTTCTCGAAGGCGACCGCATAGTCGGCCGTCGTGACCGGCTTGTAGGCGTTGTCGGTGAGGAAGCGCCTGAGCCCCGCCCAGAAGACCGAATCGCCAAGGAGCCGCCGGAGCTGGTGCGCGAGCTGCGCGCCCTTGGGGTAGACGTGTCCGCTGAAGAAGAGCGTGATCGGATCGGTGCCCTGGTACTCGCCCCAGACCAGCGGCCGCTGCTGGTTCCGGTCCGCCGCCATCGCCTCCTCCTGCTGGCCGATCCAGCTCAGCTGGCCGGCCGCCCAGCCGCGGGTCTTCTCGTTCTGCACCGACTCCATGTACGTGGCCATGCCTTCGTTCAGCCAGGCGTCGGCCCAGTCGGCCGTCGTCGTGAGGTCGCCGAACCACTGGTGTGCCAGCTCGTGCGCCACCAGCCCGCGGCCCTCGTTCTCCGGCTCGTCGCCCGCGCCGTGCAGCGCCTGGTCGGTCTGGGTCGTGGCGGACACGTTCTCCATCCCGCCGTAGGTGAAGTCGGGGATCGCCGACTGGTCGTACTTGGCCCACGGGTAAGGCACGAGGAGTCGCGAGTACAGCTCGATCATGGCGGGCGTCTCGCCGAAGGTGCGCCACGCGGCTTCGACCGTGTCGGGATAGACCCAGTAGTCCACCGGCACGCCGCGCCACTCGTCCCTGAGGACGGTGAAGGGGCCGGCGACGATCGAGTAGAGGTACGTGGAAGCGGGCAGGTCCTGCACCCAGTGCCAGACCTTCTGCGCCCCGCCGTTGACGGGCGTCACGTCCGCGAGGCGGCCGTTGGCGAGCACGCTCATCCCGGAGTCCACCGTGACGAGGAACTCCCAGGTCGCCTTGTCGTCGGGCGCGTCGTAGGTCGGCACCCAGGCGCGGGTCTCCGCCGCTTCGCCCTGGGTCCAGATGACGTTGCGCCGCGGCACGAAGTAGAGCCCGCGCTCCGGCGTGCCGTGATAGCGCAGGGTGAACACGACGGTGTCGCCCACCGCCGCGCGCCGCGCCAGCCGTACGGTCACGTGCGCGGTGTCGGCGACGAACCGGAGCGTGTGCCCCGCGGCGTCCGTCGCCGCGTCGATGGTCAGGTTCTCCGCGTTGAAGCGGACCGTGTCGGTGGCGGCGCCGGTGATCACCAGTCGCGAGGTGACCGTGCCGAGCACGGCGCGCCGCGGCACGTCGAAGCTCACGGCCACCTTCTGGTGCAGGAGGTCGAAGCCGTGCGGCGGCGCGGTCCAGGTCCGGGGTGGGGCGTACTGCCCGATGATGCCGGTGGGGCGCTGAGCGGCCGCGACGGCCGCGATCGCGGGGACGACGAAGGCCACGAGGGCGGCGGTTCGATATGTGGGCATGGGGGCATACTCGACAGGCGCGCCCCGGAAATCAATCTTTGGGGATGCACCTGACCGCCCTCGACTGGACCATCGTCGCCGTCTCCATCGGCATCTCGTTCCTGCCGGCGATCTTCTTCGTGAAGCGCGCCAGCTCCAGCACGACGGAGTTCTTCACCTCGGGGCGCGCGGCGCCCTGGTGGCTGGTCGGCATCTCGATGGTCGCGACGACCTTCAGCACCGACACGCCGAACCTCGTCACCAACCTGGTCCGGGAGCGCGGCGTCTCGGAGAACTGGGTCTGGTGGGCGTTCCTGCTCACCGGGATGATGACCGTCTTCTTCTTCGCCCGGATGTGGCGGCGCTCGCGGGTGCTGACCGACCTCGAGTTCTACGAGCTCCGCTACTCGGGCAAGGCGGCCTCCTTCGTGCGCGGCTTCCGCGCCGTCTACCTCGGCCTGTTCTTCAACTGCGTCATCATGGCCACGGTGAACCTCGCCGCCACCAAGATCGCGAGCATCGTCCTCGGCTGGCCGGCGTGGCAGACGCTGGTGATCGCCTCCGTGATCACGATCTTCTTCGCTTCGGTCTCCGGGCTGTGGGGCGTGCTGGTCACCGACTCGATCCAGTTCACGATCACGATGACCGGGACGATCGCCGTGTCCTACTTCGCCATCCAGCAGCCGGCCGTGGGCGGCCTCGCGGGGCTCCTGCACAAGATCGACCCCCGGATGCTCAACCTCCTTCCCGACTTCGGGAACTGGGGCGCGGCCGCGGCGGTCTTCATCATCCCGATCACCGTCCAGTGGTGGTCGGTCTGGTATCCGGGCGCCGAGCCGGGCGGCGGGAGCTACATCGCGCAGCGGATGCTCGCGGCCAAGAGCGAGCGCGACGCGCTGACCGGCACGCTGTTCTTCAACTTCATGCATTACGCGCTCCGGCCCTGGCCCTGGATCATCACGGCGCTCGCCTCGACCCTGGTCTTCCCGCAGCTGGCGGACATCACCCGCGCTTTCCCGCACGTGGCGTCGAGCCTGATCGGGAACGACACGGCCTATCCCGCGATGTTCCTCTTCCTCCCGGCCGGCTTCCTCGGCCTGGTGGTGGCGGGCACGCTGGCCGCCTATCGCTCCACGATCGAGACGCACCTCAACTGGGGAACCTCGTACCTGGTGCACGACTTCTACCGGCGCTTCCTGCGGCCGGGACGGGACGAGCGGCACTATGTGTTCGTGGGCCGCCTCACGACGGCGCTGCTGATGATCTGCGCCGCGAGCCTCAGCCTCGCCCTCTCCACGGCGAAGGAGGCGTTCGACCTCATCCTGAACCTCGGCGCGGGCACGGGGCTCATCTACCTGCTGCGCTGGTTCTGGTGGCGGATCAACGCCTGGAGCGAGATCGCCGTGATGGCCTCGGCGCCGCTCTTCGCGGTGGGCTTCTTCATCGCGGGGAAGCTCGGGCACCCGGTGGCGTCCACCGTCTCGTTGCCCGTCACGGTCGCGTGCACCACCGTCATCTGGATCGTCGTGACCTTCCTGACGGCGCCGACGCCGCGTGAAACGCTGGTGAAGTTCTACCGCCTGGTGCGACCCGCCGGCCCCGGATGGGCCGCCGTGCGCGCCGAGTCGGGAGCCACGGGGCCGACCGACCGGCTGTCGCTCGCGCTGCTCGGCTGGACGCTCGGCTGCCTCTTCGTCTACTCCGCGCTGTTCGGCACCGGGAGCTACCTGTACGGGCGGACGCCACAGGCACTGATCTTCACCGTGCTGTTCGGGGCCAGCGCGATCGGGCTCGTCCGGCTCCTGCCCATGGTCTGGGGGAGCCGCCAGGAGGAAACATGAAAGCCGCGGCGGCGCTTCCCGAGCGGATCCCTACGCAGGTCTTCCCCGACGCGGAGGCCGCCAGCATCGCCGTCGCGCGCGAGATCGGGGAGCTGATCCGCGAGCGCGCCTCGCTCGAGAGGCCCTGCGTGCTGGGGCTCGCCACGGGGGCCACGCCGATCGGCGTCTACGCCGAGCTCGTTCGGATGCACCAGGCCGAGAAGCTGTCGTTCGCGAACGTCACGACGTTCAACCTCGACGAGTACTACCCGATCGAGCACGACGAGCTGCAGAGCTACCACCGCTTCATGCGCGAGCACCTCTTCGACCACGTGGACATCGACCCCAGACACGTCCACATCCCGGACGGCACCGTCCCGCCGGACCGCGTGCACGAGTACGCGCGCCGCTACGAGGAGGCGATCGCCGACGCCGGCGGGCTCGACCTGCAGCTGCTCGGCATCGGGCGCACGGGCCACATCGGCTTCAACGAGCCCGGCTCGGCGCGGGACAGCGTGACGCGCCTCATCACCCTGGACCGCGTCACACGGCGCGACGCCGCCTCGGACTTCTTCGGGCTGGAGCTGGTGCCGAGGCGCGCGATCACGATGGGCGTCGGCACGATCCTGGGGGCGCGGCGCGTCGTTCTGCTCGCGTTCGGCGAGCACAAGGCCGCGATCGTGGCGCAGGCGGTCGAGGGCCAGATCACCCCGCACGTGGCGGCCAGCTTTCTCCAGGAGCACCCCAACGCCGCGGTCGTGCTCGACACCGCCGCGGCCGCCGATCTCACGCGCTACAGGAGCCCCTGGCTCCTGGGCAGCGTCGCCTGGGACGACGCACTGATCCGCAAGGCGGTGATCTGGCTGGCGCGCAAGCTCGACAAGCCGATCCTCAAGCTGACCGAGGAGGAGTACAACGAGGCCGGGCTCCAGGACCTCGTGGCGGAGCGGGGGCCGGCGTACGACATCAACGTGGACGTCTTCCGCGAGCGGGCGGAGTCGATCACCGGTTGGCCGGGCGGCAAGCCTGCGGCGATGAAGCGAAAGGGCGACATCGAACGGGAGACGGACTCCGTGTTCCCCAAGCGCGTGGTCGTCTTCTCACCGCATCCGGACGACGACGTGCTCTCGATGGGCGGGACCCTGATCCGGCTGCAGGAGCACGGCCACGAGGTGCACGTCGCCTACCAGACGTCCGGGAACCTCGCGGTGTTCGACGCCGACGCGCTGCGCTTCGCGCAGTTCGCGCTCGACTTCACCCGCATCTTCGGCCTCGACCCCGTCGAGGCGACGCGGATCGAGGTGCACATCGAGGACGAGCTCAGGAAGAAGCGCCCCGGGCAGATCGACACGCCGGAAGTGCGCCGCATCAAGGGGCTGATCCGGCGCGGCGAGGCGCGGGCAGCGGGCCGCGCCTGCGGGATCCCCGCCGAGCATCTGCACTTCCTCGACCTCCCCTTCTACGAGACCGGCACGGTGCGCAAGCTGCCGCCCGGCGCAGAGGACGTCGAGCGCATCGTCGAGGTCCTGGAGCGCGTGAAGCCCCACCAGATCTATGCCGCCGGCGACCTCACCGACCCGCACGGCACGCACCGGCTCTGCTGGCGGGCGCTGGTCGGCGCCTTCGAGCGCGTGAAACGGCAGAAGTGGTACGGTGCCTGCGAGATCTGGCTGTATCGCGGCGCGTGGCAGGAATGGGAGCCGGAGCGGATCGACATGGCGGTGCCGCTGAGCCCTGCCGAGGTGGTGCGGAAGCGCGACGCGATCTTCAAGCACCAGTCGCAGAAGGACCGCGCGATGTTCCCGGGGCCGGACGAGCGGGAGTTCTGGCAGAGGGCCGAGGTCCGGAACCGCGAGGCGGCCCGGGTCTACGACAAGCTCGGCCTGGCGGAGTACGAGGCGATCGAAGGCTTCGTGCGCTGGAAGGCGCCGGGCGCGTAGCGCGCTGGCCGAGCGTCACCGCGGGCCTGGATCGCTCCAGGTCGGGGGCGGCGCGGCTCCGGTGGCGAACGCGGCCAGGCGCCGGATGCGGGGCGTCGCCACGGCGCGCGTCACTCCCAGGCGGATCGCGTCCACGGTCGCGGGCGGCACCGGCTGGATGCGCTTGTGGCCGATCGCCGACCCGTCGCCAAGCGAAAGCCACCGGCCGCCGCTGCGCCCTTCCAACCGATACTCGCGCACCCGCTCGCCGCCCCGCAGATCTTCCTGGATGACGACGTGGTCCACCGGCGTTGGGCCGCTGAAGCGCAGTTCGACTTCCCTCCCCTGGCCGCGCGTCTCGCCCAGGCTCGTGCCGAAGCGCCGCCGGGTCTCGTCGCCGAACGCCTTCGCCCGCGCCGCGTCGGCCGCCGCGATGTGGCCGGTCTTGTCGGGCGGGATGTTGAGCAGCAGCTGCGCGCCCCGCCCGACGGAGCGGTAGTAGATCTCCAGCAGCTGATCCACGGTCAGCAGGTTCTTCTCGTCGGTCGTGCTCCAGAACCAGTTCGGGCGCCGGATGGAGACGTCCACTTCGCTCGGCAGCCAGGCGTCGCCGTCCGGATCGCTGTCCTTCGCCATCGCCTCCCCGGTCGCGGCCGCGCGGCGTGGGAGTGAATTCCAGCAGGGGTACGGCGCGAAGCCGTCCTCGTTCCCCACCCAGCGGATGGACGCGCACGGCCCCTGGAAGATCGCCGCGCGCGGCGCGTGGGCGCGCACGACGTCGCAGACCGGCACGACGATGCTCCCGTCGAACCAGATCTCGGCCAGGTCGCCGTAGCGCGTGAGCAGCTCGGTGAGCTGCTGCCGGTAGAGGGCGTTGTACGCGGCCTGCTTCTCCGGCGTAGCGCACTTGCCGCCCCCGCCGGATCCGAAGTGATCGTCCCGCGGAGAGCAGTACACGCCCAACCCCAGCCCATACTTCCGGCACGACGCCGAGACGTCCGCCATCACGTCCCCGTGCCCGCCCTTCCACGGCGTGCCGCGGATCGAGTAGTCCGTCGTCTCGGTCTGCCACATGCAGAAACCGCCCTGGTGCTTGGCGACCATCACGACGTACCGCGCGCCGAGGTCGCGGGCGACGCGCGCCCACTGGTCGGTGTCGATGTCCGGGTTGATGGCCGCGAGCGGGGTCGAGCCGTCGTCGTACTCCCTGTCCTGCCAGGTGTTGGGCGCGAAGTGGACGAACATCCCCACTTCCAGATCGGCCCAGTGGAGCTGGTTGGCAGTTGGCAGGGGGCGGTTGGCAGCCGGACGCATGCCGCGGCTCAGGACGGGCAGCGCGGCGCCGGCGGCCAGAATGGATGAGACGAATTCTCGGCGGGGGATCATGGCCCCAAGATACGGCACATTACGCCGGCCGCACTACCGCGCCTCGCCGAACGGCGGTTACTTCCCGCTCGTGGACCAGCGCGCACGGAAGGCCGTGGTTCTCGCCCGGGGGTTGGGGACGCGGATGATGCGTCCGGACAAGGCGGCGACGCTCGACCGCCACCAGGCGCAGGTCGCCGCGGGCGGCCTCAAGGCGATGATGCCCGTCGGGCGCCCGTTCCTGGACTACGTCCTGACGGTGATCGCCGACGCGGGGTTCGAGGAGATCTGCCTCGTGATCGGCCCCGATCGCGGCGCCATGCGCGACTACTACCAGCAAGACGCAGTGCCGCGGCGCTTCAAGCTGAGCTTCGCGCACCAGGAGAGGCCCCTCGGCACGGCCGACGCCGTGCTGGCGGCCGAAGCGTTCGCGGGCTCCGACCGTTTCCTTGTCGTCAACTCCGACACCTACTACCCGGTGCAGGCGCTCCGCGCCCTGCACCTGCTGGGCGAGCCCGGCATCGCCGCCTTCTGGAAGAGTGCACTGATCGCCGAGGGGAACCTGAGCGCGGAGCGGGTCGCGCGCTTCCCCGTCGTCGAGATGGATGCCCAAGGCATCCTGACGCGGCTCCTCGAACCGGAGGACGCTCCTGCCCCGCCGGCCGGCGGCGACGTCCTCGTCAGCCTGAACTGCTGGATGTTCACCCGGACCATCTTCCGCGCGTGCCGCGAGATCGCCCCGTCGCGCTCCGGCGAGCTGGAGCTGCCGGAGGCGGTGCGCTACGCCGTGGCCAAGCTCGGCGAGCGGATGCGCGTCGTGCCGTTCCGTGAAGGCGTGCTGGACCTCACGAGCCGCTCCGACGTCGCCTCCGTCGTCGCGGGGCTGGCCGACCAGCTGGTGCGCCTCTAGGCGCTACGGCTGGTAGATCAGGAACTCCTGGATCTTCCCGTCCAGCGTGCGGTACATCAGCGCCGCGGCGGCGCGCGCGCCGACCTTGAAGCGCACCTCCGCCACCTCCATCCCGCCGCGCTCCGCCGTGCTCACCACCTGAACGTCCGCGATGCGCCCCGCGAGCGACTTCCGCGCGCCGGCCAGCCGCTCCGGCGTCAGGTACGCGTTGAAGTCGTCGCCCAGCGCCGCGCGGTCCACCTGGCCCTTCTGGAGCTGCGACAGGAACGCCGCCGCCGTCGGAAGCGCCGGAGCACCCCGGATCGCCGGCACGCTCACGTGCGGGATCAGCTTCACGATGATCGCGCGGTTCAGCTCGCCCAGCGAGCCGAAGTCCGCGTTCGTCAGCAGGACGACGGCCGAGCGGGTGGCGGGGATCACCGTGTTCTGCGCGGTGAAGCCGCTCACCGCTCCGCCGTGGGTGAGCAGGACCGTCTCGCCGCGATCGCTCACACCGTCCCCGCAGCCGTAGCCGGTCGAGCGGCCGTCGGCCAGCCGCCGAGGCGTCGTCAGGATCCGGTAGGAGGCGGGTGAGAGCACCTTGCCGTCCACCAGCGCCAAGTCCCAGGTCAGCAGATCGCTCGGCGTGGACCAGAGCGCGCCCGCCATCCCCGCCCAGCCCGGGCCCTCCGGCGCGGTGAACGCCGGTGCGCCCAGCGCGAAGGACGTGTACCCCGACGCCATCCCGGGGCCGCCCGGCGCGGGGTCGTAGAGCGTCGCGCGCATGTTGAGCGGCGTGAAGATGTGCTGGTCGAGGAAAGTCCCGAACGATACGCCGCTCACCTTCTCCACCACCCGGCCGAGGATGAGGAAGTTGGTGTTGCTGTACGACCAGCGGGTCCCCGGCTGGAAGTCGAGCGGCCGCGTCGCGTACTCGGCGATCACGCTGTCGGCCGTCGCCGGCTGCTCCATCTCGCGGTCCACGAAGTCGAGCGGGTAGTAGTCGCGGTAGCCGGAGACGTGGTTCCCGAGATCCAGGAGGGTGACTTCCCTGGCCTCCGTCAGCTTCGGAAAGTACTTCGAGACCGGATCGCTCATCGAGATGCGGCCGCTCTCCTGAAGCTGCAGCACGGCGGCACAGGTGAACTGCTTCGTGACGGAGCCGATGGCGAACTTCGTCCACGGCGTGACCGCCGAGTGATCCGTGAGCGACGCGAAGCCGTAGCCGCGCGCGAACACGATCTTCCCGTCCTGCGCGACGCCGACCGAGAGGCCCACGAGGTGCTTCTGGGCGACGTAGCCCTTCGCCAGGGAGTCGAGCCACGCCACGTTCACCGGCGGCGGCTGCGGCACGCTCTCCTTGGCGCGGGCTTCGGCCAGGGACTGCCCGGTTTCGCCGGCGCGGCCGCAGGCGGCGAGCGCCAGGGCCGAGCAGCACAGAGCCAAGAACGTCAGGCGGCGCGTCATCGCGGGTTCTCCCCTTCGAACTTCCAGCTGGTCGTGTAGTCGCGCGTGAGCGGCACGTTCTCGAGCAGCGCGCGCACCATCTCCACCGGCATGTCGCCCGCCTGCAGGACGGCGTCGTGGAACTGCCGGTTCGTCATCTTCCCCGCGTCCACCAGCTCGTGGTGCAGGGCGCGGAACTGCAGCCCGCCGATCATGTACGCGACCTGGTAGTCGGGCTGGTAGTCGCCGTTGAGCCAGCGCCGCACTTCGGCCGTGGCGTTGGCGCGCTCGTGCCCCACCCGGTCCACCAGGAAGTCGATGCACTGCTGCGGCGTGTACGTGCCGAGGTGGAAGCCGAGCGAGAGGATGATCCGGGCCGAGCGGTGCATCCGCCAGAACAGCGCGCCGATCCGGTCTTCCGGCTTGCTGGTGAAGCCGAGGTCCCAGAGCAGCGTCTCCCAGTAGTAGGCCCATCCCTCGACGTAGAAGGGCGTGCCGAACGCGTTCCGGTACGCGTTGTAGCGCTGACTCATGAAGCCCTGCAGCTCGTGCCCGGGGATCATCTCGTGGAACGCCGTCGCGCGGGAGAAATGGATGTTGTTCCCCCGCATGCTCATCAGCTTGTCCTCTTCCGACATCGAGTCGGTCGGATAGGACACCCAGATCGTTTCGCCGCCGAGGAAGAAGGGGGACTCCTTCTGCCGGGCCGGCGACAGCATCTCCATCCGCCACGCGTCCTGCGCCAGCGGCGGGACGGTGACCAGGTCGTGACTCTCGACGTAGGCGATGGCCTCGCGCACCAGGTCGCGGACCAGGTCCGGCTGGCGGCCCGGCGGCACGTAGTCCTGTTTCACCTTCTCCAGCGCCGCGCGCCAGTCGTCACCGAACCCCATCTCGCGCGCGGCCCGCTTCATCTCGTTCTCCGACCAGGAGAACTCGCGCTGCGCGATGGCGACGAGCTGCTCCGGCGTGTACGGGATCATCTCCGCCGTCAGGTCGGCCAGCATCGCGTCGCGCCCGATCGGCCGGCCCACGATCGGCTCGTCCTCGCCTTCCCTGGCGCCGACGACCCGCTCGCGCAGCAGCCGCCGGTAGGCCTTGAGCCCGTCGTCCACCTTCTTCCAGGGCGCCGTGGCGTACCAGCTGAAAAGCGGATCGTAGCCGTCGTAGAACTTGAACCAGCGGTCGAGCGTGCCGCGCAGCGACTCGAGGAGCTGCGCCGCGTGATAGCCCGCGAGCCGGTCGGGGCGGGCCCCTTCGCGCCCCGCCGGGCCGCCCAGCGCCGTCTCCACAGCCCGCCGCGCGGTGTCGATGCGCGCCGCGAGGCGCGCCAGCGAGTCGGCGGTGGCCGCCGGGTCCATCGTCACCAGGTTACGCCGCGCCTCGGCGAGGCCGAAGACGGTGTTCGCGAACGGGACCAGCGGCGCCGTCTCGGCGATGAAGTGGTCCTCCTCCGTCAGCAGCGACTGCTCGTGGCGCAGGCGGCCCCGGAGCAGCAGCCAGTCCACCTTGCCCCCCTGGCTCAGCGAGTCGAAGGCGATGGAGTCCGTGCGCGCGAGCCATTCGGCGTAGAAGGCCCGCTGCAGCGCGCGGCGCGTCGGCGAGTAGGCGACGTCCCAGCGCCTGGCGAGCGCATAGCGGTCCGAGGTGAAGCGGTCCACCACGTCCTGGAGCTCGCTCGCGGGCCGGCGCACCAGCGTCGCGAGGTCGGGCACGTACGAACCCACGGCCGCCGGAGCGGCGGGGGCCTGGGCGAGAAGTGGCACGGACAGGACCAAGGCGAGGGCAGCGGCGAGCGGCGCGGTACGTGGGAACACCGATACCTCCGTGGTGCAGCGTGTCGTGACGCGTGGGAGCCGATAGCATATGCCACTCCGCCGGGGACAGCAATCTCGGGCGGGGTTAGATTCCCTGCTTCGAAGACAGCCGACTGCTACTCGACACCGCGTCCCTGCGGGAGAGGATTGCGCATCATGGCGGACAAGAAGATCATCGCGGTCACCGGCGCGACGGGCGCCCAGGGCGGCGGCCTCGTCCGGGCCATCCTGGCGGACAAGAGCGGCCCGTTCACGGTGCGGGCCCTCACACGCGTCCCCTCCTCTGACAAGGCGAGGGCGCTGGCCGCCCTGGGAGCCGAGATCGTCAAGGCCGACGTGGATGACGCAGCGAGTCTCGCGCGCGCCTTCGAGGGCGCGCACGGCGCCTTCTGCGTCACCTTCTTCTGGGCGCACATGAAGCCGGAACAGGAGATCGCCGAGGCGCGGAGCATGGCGCAGGCGGCGAAGCAGGCGAAGGTCGCCCATGTCATCTGGTCCACGCTCGAGGACACGCGCAAGCTGGTGCCCCTGAGCGACGACCGCATGCCCACGCTGGGGGGCAAGTACAAGGTCCCGCACTTCGACGCCAAGGGTGAGGCGGACGGCATCTTCACCGCGCTTGGTGTGCCGACGACCTGCCTGGTCACGTCGTTCTACTGGGACAACTTCATCTACTTCGGCATGGGGCCGAAGAAAGGACCGGACGGCACGCTGGCCATCACCTTCCCGATGGGGAGTGCGCGCCTCGCGGGCATCGCGGCCGAGGACATCGGCAAGTGCGCCTATGGCGTGTTCAAGCGGGGGAAAGAGCTGATCGGCAAGACCGTCGGGATCGCCGGTGAGTTCCTCACCTGCACCCAGATGGCCGCGGCGCTCTCCAAGGCACTCGGCAAGCCGGTGCGCTACAACGAGATCACGCCGGAGGCGTATCGCGGCTTCGGCTTCCCCGGCGCGGACGACCTGGGCAACATGTTCCAGGTAGATCGCGATTTCGAGAAGGCCATGTGCGACGCGCGCGATCTCAACCTGGCGCGCTCGCTCAATCCCGAGCTGCAGACGTTCGAGCAGTGGCTCGGCAAGAACAAAGGCATGCTGCCGCTCGAGTAGCCCATGGTCGCCACTGCCGTGCTGACCGTACTGCTCGCCGGCACGCCGCTGGCTCCGGCCGGCCCGGACACGGTGCTGCCGCGCCGGGTGGCCCGCGCGGGGCTCGTCATCGAGTACACGGACGCCGACAGCGCCGGCGTCCCCGACCTGATCGCCATGCTCAGCGCAGGCCGCGCTGCGGTGCAGGCGTTCTTCGGAGCCCCGTTCGCAGGTCGGTTCACGGTCCGCGTCTTCCCCGATCGCGCGTCACTCACGGCACACTGGGCCGCGGCGTGGGGTGTGCCGGACCTGCGGACGGAGTGCTGGATGGTCGCCAGCGGCGTGGCCGGCGAGCTGGCGCTGCTGTCACCGCGGGTCTGGAAGTCCGAGGCGTGCGAGCACGAGCCCGCGGACACGGCCTCCACCCGACGCGTGCTGTGGCATGAGTTGGTGCACGTCTATCACGGCCAGCACAATCCCCGGCCCACTTTCGACGGCATGGACGACCTCGGCTGGTTTGCGGAGGGACTGGCGGTCGTGGCCTCGGGGCAGCTCGACGCCGAACACCGGGGGGACGCCCGGCAGGCGATCGCTGCCGGCCAGTCGCCGGCGCGCCTTGCGACGGCCTGGAGCGGTCGCTGGCGCTACGGGGTCTCCGGCTCCCTCGTGGAGTACGTGGACCGCACCTGGGGTCGCGGTGTCGTCACGGCCATGCTGGCGGATACGACCCAATCCGGCCTGCTCGCACGGCTCGGCGTGACCGAGGAGGAGCTGCTCAGCCGCTGGCGAGCCTCGGCCGGCCCCTAGGCACTCCGGCAGTTCGCCCGCCGGGGCTTGGCGGCCTGCCTCATGGTATCTTGCGCGCATGCCCTGCGACGGCCTGATCGAAGCCGCGAACGCAGCGCTGGCCTCCCTGGCCGGCGCCTCCTCCGACGACCGAGGCCTCTTCGTCCCCGGCCGCCTCGAGGTCCTGGGTAAACACACGGACTACGCCGGCGGGCGCAGTCTCCTCTGCGCCGCGGAGCGGGGCATCGCGTTCGCGATCCGCCCGCGCTCCGACGCCCAGGTGCGCGTCGTGGACGCCACGTCCAAAGAGACCGTGGACTTCACCATCGGGCCGGCGCTGCGACGCGCGCCGGGGCACTGGGGCAACTACCCGATGGCCGTGGCGCGGCGCCTGGCCCGCAACTTCCCCGGACCCCTCAGGGGCGCCGATGTCGCCTTCGCGAGCGATCTGCCGCCTGCGGCCGGGATGAGCAGCTCGAGCGCGCTGGTGGTGGGGTTCTTCACCATGCTCGCGGACGCGAACCAGCTCGAGCGCCGTCACGAATACCTCGAAAACGTGCACTCGCTCGAGGAGCTGGCAGGCTACCTCGGTGCCGTCGAAAACGGCCGCACCTTCGGTTCGCTACGCGGCGATGCGGGCGTGGGCACCACCGGTGGGAGCGAGGACCACACGGCGATCCTCTGCTGCCGCGCCGGCGCGCTCAGCCAGTACCTCTTCTGCCCGGTCCGCCACGAGCGCACCCTGCCGCTCCCCGTGGGCTGGGCGTTCGCGATCGGGGTGAGCGGCGTCGTGGCCGACAAGAACGGCCCCGCGCAGGACGCGTATAACCGCGCCGCGCAGGAGGCCGGCACGATCCTGAAGGCGTGGCGCGCCGCGACCGGGCGAACCGACCTCTCCCTCGCCGATGCCCTGGCCTCGGCGCCGGACGCCCTCGATCGGATGCGGGAGATCGTGCGGACCGCCGCCACCGAACCGGAAGCGCTGCTCGGCCGGCTCGAGCAGTTCGTGGCCGAGAGCGTGGAGATCATCCCCGAAGTCGGGGACTGCCTGGCGCGCGGCGACGTCGAGGGCATCGGGGTGCTGGTGGACCGCTCGCAGCTCGGGGCCGAGCGCTGGCTCGGGAACCAGGTGCCGGAGACCGTCGCGCTGGCGCGCTC
>Ga0209777_10004823_pt1 | contig 15797 bp, 15 predicted proteins | sample FrelakmetHBP12HB_FD_187147 | JGI IMG/M metagenome (GOLD analysis project Ga0209777, IMG submission 187147) | Freshwater lake sediment microbial communities from the University of Notre Dame, USA, for methane emissions studies -HBP12 HB (SPAdes)... | ecosystem: Environmental > Aquatic >... | reverse complement strand
GTCCATTTCCATTTAAAAGAGTCACGATGGCTCCTTTTGTGCTAGTGCTGGCAATCTGTTGGCCATTGAGGATGGTAGTGACTGTGACTGGAATATGTTCTTGTGTCATATGCTGTGCAATACTGCGTTATGTGTGGTTAAAGTTGGAGTTTGAGTTAGTTTGATTCGTTTTCTAGGAGATCTTCGACCCAGTTGTCAAAGTCAGTGCTTAGTTTTTCACATCCATAGATTTTCTTGAGGTCGGTGTCTTTGATATTTTTGTTGTTTTCCCAGATTAGTGGGAAAAGTATGTTTTCTAGGTAATTTATTTCCTTTTCTATGTCTTTTTTCATATGGTAAGTTGTTTCTTGCGTATATTAAGCCCTTTTTCAAGGAGATCAATGAATTCTTCTTTGAGTTCTTTTGTCTGGAAGTCTGCCAAAGCATTGCCATTTTCATCTTCGGTCATAAGGCGTGTCAGTCCCATGATGGCAAGTGCGAATAGGTCAATTTTCTCTCCTTTTAGGAGCATGATGGGTATTTCATTGGTTTCATCTTTCATTGCGCAGATAAAGCAGTCTCCAAATGCTTCTCTGTGGATGTGACCTTTAATTGGGATAGATGCTTCTATGGTGATTTTGGAATAAGGTTTAATGGTTGGGGTCATATGGATTTTGATTTAAGTTCTATGAGCAGGTTCTTGAGTTTGGGGATGGCTTTTGTTTGGATGTCTTCTGCGGTTTTGAGTGCATTTGTGTATTCTTTTTCGAGTGAGGTGATTTGTTCTTTTATGTGGGTTTTTTCTTGCTAAGGGGCCAAATATTGACAATGGCGCGTTGTTATGGGCTCATGTTACATACGCTACGCGCTGTGAAGCATAGGAAAGGGTTGAGTTTATTCTCAAAAAGGCTGAAAAGAGCCTTTTTTTTAATGGTGAGGAATCGGATGGAAGAGGGAACAAATAGAAGAGTGGAGAATAGTATTCGTCCCTCACCATTTGCCTATGGGAAATTAGCTTAATTAAGCCAAATTATTATCTATTGTTGCCATATCAAGTGTCAGGATTCACATGAACATGAGTATCAGGATTCACATGAACAGTGGATTTTGGCTCTATTGAGCCAATTGCTTGACGAACTTCTTTAGACGTGGTTTACTGTAGGGGTAGGCCGCCTACGGGCAAATGCCGAAACGTCCTGTCTCCCTCGGTACCGGAGACTCCAGTTCACCCTTTGGAGGGGCTGGACCAAGGGACAAACACCTGGTGAGCATTGCTACCACTCAGGCGGAAAAGCGCTCAATTAAGCCAAGAGTTGGATTCCAAAGATGGTGAGTCAGACAGTTTCAGCCAGCTGCACCTTCAGTCGCAGGACAACCAATGCTTCATTTCAAGCCACCAATACAGATGGCTATTTGACGTTTGATCTATAGTGTGCTGTGTGCCCCTGCCCAAGGATCGCCAATCGACCTTAGGCAGAGGACTTGGATTCTTTGGCCATCGCGCCGGGGTAAGCGGAAGACGGAATTGCACCGCCTGCTTATACACGAGACCTCGAATTCCTTGACTTCCAGAGCGGACAAGACGCCAGAAGCGGTGCTTAAGCCCATGTTCCGAACTTCGGATGTGGGCCTTATACGATGGTGGCCCATGGCACAACGCCATGGGCACCGAATAAGAATATTGGACAATGAGCGTCAGCGATACAGTTTGTTCTAAAAAAGGGGGGAAACCGTGTTAGGTTTCCCCCCTTTGGCTTTTATTTGGCTTCAGGTTCTGCAGGAGCCTTTTCGATGATGCCGAGTGGCAAGTTCATGCGCACGCGGTAATCAGCGTCCTGTTTGCCCTCGCGCTTCGTGTTCTGGTAGAACGCGATGTAAATCTTGCGTTCTTCACGAGGCTTGGCCATTTCATCCTGCAGGATTTGCAAGACGGTAATGGCGTCGATTTGGAGAGGAGCTTCCCCTTCTTTGACGGCAATGTTGCACAAATCGTCCATCTTGAATGAGATTTCCTCTTTACCTGTTTGGGTCTTGTTGACCCAGGCGCGACCGATGAAAATGCAGTCATTTTCTTCGCGCTGCTTGGCTGGTTCGGCTTTGTAGGCCATATTGTTTGGTGTGGGCACTGAGGCCCGTTAGTTTATAGTTACCGAATGGGAATATTTATGGGCCCCTGGTGGGCCAATATAACGTAAAGAGCGAAGCGTTCCCTATTGTTGTAGGGTAGGTTAATAGTCGAAGTCTGGGATTTTATGGAGTTTTTCGAGGTCGAGAGATATTGCCTCTTTAGCGATCCCCATATGTTTGTCGTGGATTCTCTTTTCGATAAGCTCGCGCATGATGCGCTTTTGAATTAGCTCCGCGCGTTCGGGATCAAATTTGTTGTCTTGGGCTTTCTCTTCCTCTGTTCGAAAGTCAGTGAAAGCCCAGAACATGAGGGCTGTGGGTCCACATACGATAATGAAGGCTAGAATAGTGATGAGATTCATATTATTTAGCTAGGTTGAGAGAATAAGTGTGCATTTAAGAAGGGCAAAGCCCTTATCCTCGAAGAGGGGGAGAGAGACTGCGGCCGCAATCTGCCCTCCCCCGCGCAAAGAGGTAGAAACTTCGGAACAGAGTTAACACCCAGAAGCTGACCGCGTAAAGCGTGCTCCTGGCCATTGTTCCCAAGAGAGAATATTTCCCTATGTTAAGAGAAAAAGAAGAGCCCGTTTAGGGCTCAATTTCTTTGTTGCGAGTGAAGGTCACCTCATCTGCGCGCGAGAGCTCAAGTGAGATGTTGTTCAACTCTTCAGCTCTTTTGAGCAAGTCGTCGCCCTCACCTGCAGCGCATGCGTAGTCGTACTTGTCAGCAAGCTGCTGTGAGTACTTCTCTGCAGCGAAGCAGAGCATTGCAATCTGCTCGGCAGTAAGCGTGTACGTAATCATATCTTTGTGAGAGCATGCCCTGTAGGCATGCGATTATATAGGCATATGTAGTCATATGCTCCAAGGGAAAATATTTGAGGCGGCATATGTACGGATGGGGGGATGGGGAGTTGACTCGATTTGAGTCCCGTAGGTTGGCTGGGACCTGGGGAGATAGTACCCTCCCTATTTCCGCGACATTTTTCCAATCGCAATTCGCCCATTCGTCATTGGCCCATGCTTCACTTGCTGCGCAATCCTTACAGTGCAATTGGGTCCCCTTTTCAACAGAAAAAACTGCCCCCAACAAAAATTTTTTCCAAATTTTTTGTTGCCCTGTGTTATGATACTCATATGCCCCTGATTGATCGTGATTACGCGAACGTGAAACGGCGTCGGCCGAAGGCTAATCCGTCCACGATGTTCGCGTACAAGAAGTATCCGGAGTGGTCGGTGTCGAATTCGATATCGAAACTTGCCAAAGGTTCTGACCCAGTGATCGTTGATGAAGTGTTGTGGGGGATCTTGGAACACGTGAAGAGAGAGCTCCGGGAGCGGGGTCAGGCCCGGATCCCGTATCTCGGTACGTTCATCGTTGGCAAACCGAGGAAAGGCTCCCGTCATGCCTGCACGCTGAAGTTCAAACCCAACATGTATTTTGAGCAGGCAATACTTACGGCATATGACATGGGCGTCGATGCCTTGGGTAGGAAGATGGGGGTCATTGGTGGGGAGATCGCTCCTTTACCGGAATTTGGCAAAGTGCCAGCGGACAGGCTTACGGATCTGGTGCTTGGATCGTTTAGTAGGGCGCTTAGGACTGAAAGGGAAGAAGATGGGAAAATTGGGAACGGTACGCCAATGAAGGGGAGCGCGGTATAATGGATTTACTATGGCAATCGACAACACGACGTATGCTTCACAGAGCGGAGCTTTGGACCAAATGCAGGGGGATGTTGATCAAGCGGCGGCGGATGTTCAATCGCAATCTGCGAGCGGCGGTCCCTTGTCCGCAGTCTCCGAACAGCTGAGACTCAGGAATCTCCAATCGCAATTGGACAAGGAGCGGAAAACTCAGTTGAGCGCGGCTTGGTATCCTCCCCCGTCGGATCCATTGGCGGAACAGCCGGTCAAACAGCCGGGGGTCATGGAGAGGGCGCTCGGCGCTTTATCTCTTCCCATTCGAGGGGTCGTCGGTGCGGCTGAGTGGGCATCTGGCAAATCGGATGTCGGGCTTGCCGATACGATCAATAAGAACGTGCAGGATCCGTCTGGTGACATGTGGGGGGACTATTTGAGGAAGATCGGTGTCCAGAACAAATGGGTTAGCACGTTGGGCGGCTTCGCGCTGGATGTCGCGACTGATCCGATTAACTGGTATTCGGCAGGGTGGAGAGGGTTGATCCCTGACGTGGCACAGGGCCTCGTCAAAGGTGGACCTGAAGGCGCAGCCCTCGCTGGCAAAGCATGGGGCGCGAAGGTTGCCTCTAAAGTCGCCTCACCCTTTCTTTCTTTTAAGGATGATGCGACGGCTTTACAGACGCTCCAAACCAATCTTTGGAAATACGACAAACCGACATTTGAAGCCCTTGAAGCTGGCAAGATCTCCGCTGAGGAAGCGATCGACGCATCTTGGGACAAGCTGCCCAAGTTCTTCCAGGCCAAGATTCAATATCCCGGCTTCTCGGAGACCTCGGCTAAACTGAATGAACAGCTCGACACCCTTCTCGGATGGGATCCTTTGACCGTGGCTCATCAGGGTATCTTGGCTAAAATGGATATGAAGAAAGGGGTCGATTCGATTCTGGAACGGATGCCCAATGGCGAAACGATCAAGAAGTGGCTTGTGATGGATAACGGTGCTTCCCTGCTGCGCAATCGTGCACTTGCGGATGCAAAGACTGATGGGGAGGTGGCGAAGGAGTTCATCTCCGGTGTCGCGGATGAGGATTGGGCAAGAGTCGTGACAGCACTTAGGAACTCGGATATGGGGACCTATGATCCTTCGTGGGTCAGCGCAGCGCAGAATGCGAGAACACCGGATGAGTTCTTCGCGAATCTTGCAACGAGCGAACCGACAGCGAAAGCGGCATGGGAAACGATGCAACAGGCGGCGCAGGCGAGCTTCTCCCCGGAAGTTATGCAACATATCCGAGCGGAAATGACGCCGGAGGAATTTAATCTGATGCTTAAGTCTGGGTTGAACGACGCAGATTCTATCGCCAACTATGCGGCTGCCAAGACGAAGACTTTGGCCACGATGCTGAAGACAATGGCGCGGAAGGAAGCGAGAGCCAAGGGGATGGCACCGTACATCGGTTCTAAGATTTATGACGATGCAGTTGATGCCCTTAGGGATAGGTGGAAAGTCCAACTGGGGGATCAGGTGGCACCAATTGGTGAAATGCTGATTGGAGCTCTTGATTTCTCCAGGAAAGCTTTCGTCTCCGCGAGACTGTCCAAGATCATGAATCCGAAGACGTACATGAACGAAGTCGCTTCGGTCCCTGCCATCTTACATGCGCAAGGGATCAAGGCATTCGCCCCGAGTCGTTTGAAACTATGGACTGAATCGGTCTCCATGGCCTATGGGCTGGAGAATAAGTCGGCTGGGAAGCTCATGTTGGCCATGTTCGGTGATCCAGCGACCGCAGAACACTTCTCCCAATATCCGGAAGAGATCCGCTCAACTTTTGGGATGGGGCCGAAGGAACTTCAGAAGAAGGTCGCTGACGTGTTCGCGCAGACGGGTACGAACTACAGGACGTGGATGAAGACGGAAGGTGCGCAGTTCGAGAAGCTAGGTGGAATTAAGAATTTTTTTGAGAACGTCCGCAAGTCCGACGGAAAGGATTCCTCGGCCCTGGGCGCAGCGTTGTCTGCTGCCCTTAAAAGGAAAGCTGGTGAAGATCCTATTATTTACTTGCCTGAGGCTAAGAGGGTTGAAGATCAGATCAGGCCATCATTCCTGGCGCAGGATCAGCTCTTATTGGGGATGAATGACCTTGAGGATCGGATCAAGGGTTATGCGGCGAGGGGCGGCCCTGGATCCTGGCTCGCGAAGGGAGCCCAATACGTGATCAATGATGCGAGAACGTTCGACCGTCCTGACATGTCCGGCAGGATCTTCTCTTATGGGATTCTTACGAAGGATGGGCTTGATCCCCAAGAGCTGATGTTGATGGAACGGCAGTTCGGTGGCATCAGCAAAGCTGACATCGTGGGTAAGCGCGTGAAGAATGGTGAATACCATTTCATTCTTTCCCCTGCGAAAGCGAGCGAGATCACCCAGAAGCTGGGGGCTTCCTATGCGGATGTCCCGAAGCTGGTTACAGCGCTCAGAAATATACCAATCATCGGGAGTCCGTTCGCCTCTTTTCCTTATATTATGGCCGTGAAGACGATGACGGCAATGAAGAACAATCCGGCAGCCATCAACGATGTCCAGAAACTTTTCCATGAGATCTCCAATCCAAAGGATCCGCTTGAGGCTGTGGCCATGCAGTCTAAGTACAACGCATGGTTGAACGGCCCGGGCAAAGTCCGTCTTGGGACATTCGGTGGGAATTTAGGCAACCCGCTTTATGTGAATATGGCCGGGGGATTGCCTTGGTACACGCTCTCGATTTTTGATACGAGTGAGAAGTCCTATCCTTCGACTATCTTCGGCGGACTTGCGGAGGCAATAGACAGGTTGCCTGTGATGAAGACTGCTGCTGGCCAGGTGGCATGGAACAATTACATCGCTCCGGCGCTCATAGGCACTGAGTTCGCGCAAAACCAGTTCGGGGCTCGCCTATTCCCTGAAGGATCTACCTTTGAGGAACGAGCTTTATATGCACTTCGTAGTTTGATCGAAGGGTATACACCTTCTTCCGTGGCTCTTTTGCCGGGCATCATCCCTGGGATAGCTTCTTCAATCTCTGAAAAAGCAACAGAGATAATCCCCAACTATGCAACGCGAAGCATGATCCGTGCCACGAAGGGAGAAACGCCACTTGGTATCCCCGCGCAAGAATCGGCCGCGTCCAGAACGAATAGGAACCTTGGAGCGCTCATAGGCCTCCCAACCTACGTGGTCGATGAGACGAACGCATCGCAGAACCTGGACAATACCCAATAACCGGTCTATCTTAAATCTATGCCAATGCAGCAAAGTGCCATAAATGGTCCGATCCAACCGGATCCTAACACGCCAAATGACCCACAGAGCATCCAAGCGGAGATGCAATCGGCCATGGATGCGCTCAGGGCCCGGAGAGCGGCCATCGATTCGAATGCCATAGGGATCCAGAACACGTTTAAGTCCGCTAAACCACAGGCAGCCAAGGGTTTCTTTGACCTTCTGAAGAGCTTTGGGGTCGATCCGACGGATCCGGCATCGGTAAAAGCATTCTTGGACTGGGCAAAAGACGCGAGTCCGGATCTTTATACGATGATCGTGAATCAGTTTGAACAGATCTTCGGTCAGAACTCTCCTTTCGACAAGGGTCCGACCGATGCCACGGCTAGTTCGAGTCCGTACCAGGCGTATGATCTGCAAACGCCTCAGACGCCTCCGACCTCTGGATCATTTCAGATGCCCCAAATGCCGGGTTTGAGCTCAATTGGGGCCTCCCCATCAATGCCACCTGCCCTCTAAGCAGCTTTTTAAACTAAAATGAACATTTCATATGCAGATAAACACGTTGGAACGTCTCGTGACGCTCGGAAGTGGCGTAAATAGACGTAAAATCAAGAGCCAGAAGCGGTTTGTACGTACTGAATGGTTCGAACTACCCTCTGAATTCAAGGAATACCCCCGTAAGTTCAAGCCAAAGTGGGGTATTTGGGATCGATTGAGCAAGGATATCTACTCAAGGACGACTGGAGATGGAAAAAACATCTATTTTTGGAACCTAGGACACGAGGATTACGCAAATACGCAGGTTTTGTTCTGGCCGGATGAGGGTTTGGAGCTGAAACAGCTCCTTTCTTATTTTCGGGAGCTCCACGATGACATGACGAATGACATTTGGAACTATTCCGTGAAGTATTTGTGGCTTAGGCGGAAGTATACGGTCGCTTTTGCCAAGAAGAACGGTGATGTGGGGTTCGTGTCCAAGTATTCGCAGCTGGAACACACGTATGCGCCTCATGGATGGACCGCTTTCAAGCGTTTGTTCATTGCAGCATCCGGAGTGAAGCCCATGTACCTGAAATATCACTATGTTTCGGGCGCGATCATGGAATACATAGAAGATTTTTACGGGGATGACTTCATGAGGGGCAATCCGTTCGAAGATCCTAAGTCTTTCGAGTTCCCCTTCAAGGGTCTGACGTACGATCATCTTATGTGCGTCTACCAGATGCCAGAACGGTGGGATCTTTTGAAGTACGCCATGGATAAGAAGATGCGCCCCATGGATTTCCTGGATTACGTCGCGAATTTCATCTTCAGTTACAACGAAGACAAGGGAATGGAGATCTTTTATCTCTGCATCCCCCAATATCTCCCTCCTTACGTCGTTGATTGCCGCCGGTTGGGCATTAAACCTGACTCGACTGACGGGTCCCATTTCCGAAAGTCGAGGAATGAGGTTAGAATACCAATGGAAGAGATTCGCAAGGAAGAGATGGAGTCAGGGGAAGCTTTGAACTATAAAGATGCCGTAGGTACTACTGAATAACTATGCCGCTGCCGGTAAGAAATGACGAAGACCTGACCGATATCCCATATTGGGCGAAGGGGTCAGAAGCGAAGAAGGGAGACAGATCGATGCTGTCCCAGTTGCTCCTGCTCAAAGCGCTTCGTGTAACACAGGACCCAATCAAACTCCGGGACATGATCGGAGCGAAGAAGGTCGTGGATGTCTATAAGACCTTCGACAAACTCGCCATGAGACAGGAGTTCCAGAAAGCCCTGTCTGAAAATGGAATGACGTTCGATCGGATCGTCTCCGATCTCCGTGACGTGGCTGACACATCGAAGAACGATTTCGTGAGACTGAAGGTCATCCAGATCCTCATGAAAAGTCTCGGTGTCGAGAATTACTCAGAGGCGGATGCCCAACCGACATCCTCATGGGAAGACGAGATCATGAAGAAGCTATCAGCGGAGGAACGGAAGAAAGAGTTGAATGCTCCGGTCGAGGAGTATGAGGTGAATGCTCCTCAGGTGCCTGAGTCTATTAGACGCCAAAGAGAGATCGAGCGTGAGATAGGAGGACTCTGATATGGCTGGTAAACAAGTTTCACCTGAAATACTGGCAAGACTGCAGGACCCTAGGTATTTTCTTGAGAACCTCGTGAAGATAAAGACGAAGGATGGGACTCTCGTACCATTCATTTTAAATGAAGCGCAGAAGGATCTTTTCAACACTATTCGTACGAACAATCGGGTGATATGTCTCAAGGCTCGGCAGGTGGGTTTTTCCTCCGCCGTCTCTGGATACGCATATCATTACGCGCTCATGAACCCCGGTGTCACTGTCGCCCTCATTGGATATAATTCAGACCTCACGAAGGAACTCCTTGAGAAGGTGAAGACCTTTTATAGGACGACTCCTTCGCAACTTAGACCGACGGTCCAATATAACTCGAAGTATGAAATATCATTCCCTAAACTGGAGTCCAAGATTATGGTCATGCCTTCTACGGAATATGTAGGCCGTGGTTACACGATCAACTTCGCCCTTTGTCTTTCAGGGGAAACTGAGGTCTTCACCGTGAAGGGGACGCCAATCAAGGTGAAGGATCTCCAACCAGGAGATCATATTTTCAATGGGGAGGGTTACCCGTCTGAAGTTTCAGGTGTGCACGCGAAGGAAGGCACGGAACCGATGGTTTCATTGGCAGTCGAAGGCGGGGAACCAGCGAAGTTCACCGAAGACCACAAGCTCCTTACATTTGGGATGGACGAACTCGTGTGGAGGCGAGCAGCGGATTTTGAGCCAGGAGATTACATTGCTTTTCCAGGGCCTGGTCCTATGATGCACTTGAAGCCATTTAAAAAGATCTACAGCTATAGTGGAGGTCCTTGTCTTGAGGGATTCCAGGGGAAGAGGGTCGTATCGGTTGATTTCTTGCCAAGGGAGAAAGTGGTCTATGACGTTTCAATGCGTGAGTCTCCTCATTCTTTCATGACCTCGGCGGGTGTTACACGCAACTGTACGGAGTTGCCTTTTTGGGATCATGCCGAAGAGAAGATGGCGGTTCTTGAAGCCTCGGTGCCTATCAATGGAAAACTAATCGTGGAATCAAGTCCATATATAATCGGCGATACGTTCTATAGGATGTTCACGTCAGACAATGATTACGCGAAACGTGAGTATGGCTGGTGGTGGCTCTATTCTCAGGCCGAGGTGGACACGATCCGCCGTCGCATGGGAGACGATAAGAAGTTCCGGCGGGAGTATTGCCTTGAGTTCATGTCTTCCGGAAGGAACGTATTCGACATGTCCTTCATCCTTCGTCAACGAAAGAACGTATTGAAGCTGGGTGACAAACGTCCTGATGGCAGCCTGGTACGGGCGGAGGATGGGTGGGTCATCTACAAGGAGCATGATCCTGACGGCTCTTATGTGATGGGAGCGGATACTTCCGAAGGCATCGAAGGTGGTGACTATTGCGTATGCGTCATATTGGATAGGAAGACTGGTGAGGAGGTGGCATTCTTTAGAGGATTGCTCCCTCCTGACAAGTTTGCCCAACGGATCAATGACATGGGTAGGAAGTATTCTAATGCCCTGGCCGTCATTGAAGTAAACAACCATGGTCTTACGGCCCTAGTCGCCCTTAGGAACATGATTTATCCGAATATCTATTTCCGACCAGCTAAGTTGGATACCCCAGGAACTCCTTGGAGCGAACGCCTTGGGTGGAAGACGACATCGGTTACTAGGCCACTGATGATCGATGACTTGGCGACGATCGTCCGAGAAGGAGAGCTCACGATCCATTCGAAAGAGATATTGGATGAAATGGCGGCATTTGTTTATGACGATATGAATCGAATGGTGCCTGCGGGAAATGGTCATGACGACGCAATTTTTAGTATCGCTTTGGCTGTTCAGGGATTTAAAGTCTTGCCTGAAGCGCACCCCACGCAAATAAAAGTGGAGCGGAAATGGCGTGACAAGACAGGCTACTAATAGCCTGTTTTTTTGTGTTACGCGGTATAATGGGAATATGCCAGGAAAAAGACATAAACTTTCCGAAGAATTTAGGGAGACTACGACAAACGGAACGAAGATATCTAAATCGGAAAGATTTAATTTTGAATAACTATGGCAATGGATTGGTACGCGAGTCAGGATTTCGGACAAAAGGAAACAGACCTCATCAACATTTTCTATTTACAGTCGCAAGATTCCAGAGGGTATTTTTTGAGTCAAGTTAAGTCAAGACTCGATCGTTCCCATAAGCTCTTTGTGGCTTATGTTGGTGATCGGCAACGTGAAATCGAGACATGGCAGGCAAATGTCGGTACCCCTTATATCCAAGCCGTCGTGGAGACTTTGATGCCCCGTATTTTGGATGCCCGTCCTGAATTCGCGGCTCAAGGGAGGTCCGAAGATGACCAGGCAAAGGCAGATCGCCAGGGTAAGTTGATGGATTACCAGTGGGAGAAGGCGAAGATGGACGGAGTCAGTGAGGAGGTTGTACGCGCTGCCCTTATTTACGGTACCGGTTTCATGCAGACGTATTGGAAGAAGGACGTTCGTACCTATAAGTACCTGCGTGGAAATGATCCCACGAAAAAGAAGCCAAACTGGAAAGAGGAGACGAAGACCTATTTCGATGGTCCTGTCGCCGAGGCGGTGGATAACTATACGCTCTGGTATGACTGGCATAACACGTCGAGGGGATCGAAGCAGTTCTGGTTCAAACGTCTGGTCCTCACCGCGCCTGAGATTGAGAGAAAATACCCCAATGCGGATCCTAAGCGGCTTCGGCTCGCGCTCGCACGTCCAGGTGGCGATTTGAATGACTATGCGGCCATCCGTTATTTCGTGCGTTCGAACCATGAGATGATCACGAAGGGGACTCCACAGATCTATACAGCGATCCGAGGCTTTGGAGGTGATAAGTATCAGGTCCAGAGTGACCAGCGTCTCCGCATGTATGAGGTGTTTGAATGGTGGAGGCCGTTTGATGACGCCTACGCGGTCATCGTGAACTATGTTCCAATCATGGATGGGGGACAGATCCCCAATCCGTTTGATCATAAGGAGGCTCCATTTATTGAGGTGCCCTATCTTCGTCTTCCTGGTGAGTTCGAAGGTTACGGTCTCCCCATGATCCTTGAGAGTCCCCAGATCATGCTCAACATGATCAAGAACCAGCGGCTCGACTCAGCGACGCTCGGTATCCATAAGATGTGGATCGTGAACCCGCTGGCGAACATCAACAAGGAGGAACTCGTTGCCCGTCCGTTCGGCATCATCTATTCGATGGACCCGGGTGGCGTGAGAGAGGTCCAGTTCTCCGACGTGAAACAGTCCGCCTATCGGGAAGAGGAGCTCCTGAAGGCAGATATGCGGTATGCCTCTGGCGTGGATGACATGTCTATGGGCGTCGGAGGATCCGCAGGTTCCGCGACAGAAGTCCGGCACCTTCGTGAGTCCACCCTGGAGCGCGTCCGTCTCTTCGTGAACCATCTTGGTGATGCGTATGCGGACGTGATGCGCCATTGGATGTCCATGCAACGGCAGTTCTTCACGGACAATCTTCAAATCCGGATCCTCGGTGACAACGGCGAACAGCAGTTCCCCTTGATCGAGAAGGATGATCTGAAGGGCGAGTTTGATTATAAAGCGACGGTCTTGCCGTCGATCGCAGGTCAGAATGACGTGAATAAGAAGCAGAACATGGACCTGTTCCAGTTGCTCATCAACATGCCGTTCGTTGACCCAAGGAAACTGACGGGCAAGGTTTTGGAACCCTGGAACTTCTCGTTGGATGCGGTTACGAAGGATGACCAGGGACAGGCAGGCGTTGGTCCTGATGGCCAACCGCTCGTCGGCCCTGACGGTCAGCCGATTCCGGGTGCAGCGCAACCAGATCCGAACGCGCCTCCGCAGGGCATCATGGACATGGCAAGCTCAGCAGCGGGCGCTCAGCAGCAGCCGATGAACGTGCCACAGAACTTGCCTGCGATCATGCAGGCGCTGGGTTCCCAGATGCCAGCCAACATGATCCCGGCCTATATGGCTAATTCGACGATGGGACAGGCTGCGGGACCGATCCCGTTGCAGGGTGGAGGTTCACCTCCGACTGTACAAGGTGTCCCAGTCAGTGCGCAGAATGCGTTCGTCCCGAACCAGGGGCGGGGGATCACGCCGAATGCTGGTCAGACCACGAATGTGCGTGGTGCCAATCGTAAGATCGGTGGCAAGGTGAACACTAATATCGCGACATCCGGCAAGTCGAATGCCGAGAGCGCACTTTTAAATCGTGCAAATTCAATCCAGCGTTGATCATATGTCAAAGGATTACCATTTCGAGTTCGTCCGAGATTACATAGATAATGCTATAGCGAGCGGATCAAAGAAATCACGTGCTGAACTTATAGCAGAAGCCGAGAAAGCCAATCAAGATATGTCATCTGATAATTTTTCTTCGAAGGCGGGCCTGGTCTCATGGGATGATCCAGATGAGACCCCACCGAACTATGTGAGCGGTGAGTTGAAAATGGATGCGCTGAAACGAGCTTTGAAATCCAAGGGTTTAACGTCTGACGGTCCTGCCTCTCTGGATGAGTTGTCTGGTATGGCTCATATACAAGGATTGGGGACTCCGAAACCCACACTACGGGAATACAATAGGGCTCTTGATTCCGAAGTAGGAGATAACCTCTCACCCGAAGACAACGCAAGATGGAATTCTATGCGTTCTTCGCAGGTGAAAAAAGAGGAACCTTTTGGCCAACGGCCCAAGTTTCTCAATGACATGGAGTACAACAAGGCCGTTGAAGCCAATTACCAAAGATGGCTGAAGGAGAACCCAGGGCAGGTGGAGGGAAAAGCGTCTTGGGGTAACTTTATAGACAAGGACTCCGGTAAATACGCGAAACCCGTGCAGGGGACAAGATCCTATGGTGACTTTGACGGTGATACGGCAGCCATCCCCTCGGCCAGTCTCAAAAATGTAGAAGATTGGCGTAACTCCCTTGGAGAGATGGAAACCGTCCCAGGTAAACTAGGAGCGCTCGCCACGGCCAGCAGCCTTATTGACCCTCTTACGACCTACCCAGCGCTCGCAGCCATGGGTTATATGGCGGCACGGGATCGTGCCAAGCAACAGGGGCAATTCGCAGAGGACTCTAATTTCAATGTCTCTCTTCCAGGTTCTTCCGTAAATAAAGCAAAGGGAAAGACTGCGGAGGACATCATCCAAGGGACACAAGGACTCTCTGATGAGCAGAAGAAGCAGATGCTCCTTAAGCGGCAGATTGGTCTCCGTGTCCCCAATTTCCCGATGTCCTACGCGCAACAGGATCCATCCACCTTGCCTAAGTACAACACGGCTCAGTTCTAACTTTTATATCTACAATGAATATGTCACAACAACCCACAGAGGCGAAGAATTGGTTCAATGACGAAGCGATCGTCGACCAGCTTAAGAATATGACGACCGATGAGATGAATTCCCTGCTCCTTGAACTTTCAGGGACACGGATGTGGGTCGCTGTCCTCAAGTACGTACAGGCTCGTACGATCAACGCTCAACGCGGACTGTTCACCCTCGACCCATTCAAGGATCAGACGAACATGGCCCGTTACCAGGGCATCCTGAACGGGATCATGGAGCTCCCTGAGATCGTGGGGCTGCTCGTGAATAAACAAAGTAAGATCGAAGAATAACTATGGCAAAGAAGTGGATCCAAGGCATGGATATGAAAAAAGGTGCTCTTACCGCACAGGCCGAAAAGGCTGGGATGAGCATCGACCAGTTTTGTGCGCAGGACGGGTTGTCCTCTACGATTAAAAAAAGGTGCGTTTTAAAAAAGACATTTTCTAAATTTAAGAAGTAACTATATGCCTATCGTGAGTGTATTCGGTAAGAGGTTGAATGCCTCACCCGAGCAAAAAAGCCAGGAGGTCCTCAAGAAAGACCTGATCAAGAAGCAGCTTGATCGTCTTGGCGGTGAGAAGCGCGCAAATTTGGATACGTGGCATTCCAAATATGCCCCGGCTGACAAGGCTATCGACTATGCTGCTAAAAAGAAGTTCGATGCGTTTGACGCAGCAGACAGAGACTGGTCCGGTAAGTATGATCAGTCGCAGAGAGACTGGTCTACTAAGTATGACCAGGCGCAGAGCGACTGGGCCAATAAGTACGATCTGGCGCAAAAGAGCCCCAGAGATCTCAGGGTTTCAACCGAAGATGCTATTCGGGCTGATAGAGAAGGGACTCTTAAGACAATTCGAAATGATCGGGTTAGTACTGAGAATCTAATTCGTGCTCAGAGGGAACAGGCAAAAGAAGGTGCTCGGAGTATTTTTAATGAGGAAGAAGCGCCCTTTCAGGCTGCCAAGGATTCAGCATGGGTTGAAAAGGGTATAGCCGACTCCGGGTCCAACATCAAATACGGAGCAGCCAAGAACTCCAATCCAAGGCTCCAGATCCCTGATGAGGTGGACGTAGGGGGTATCGGTTCTTCCGCCCTTCTTGCCGCCCAGTTTTTAATTGAAGCCAATAAGGCTGGCGAAGAAAAGGCGAAGAAGTACGGTAAGCTTGCCACGGACGATAATTTCAGTGTCACCGTTCCAGGGATGCCGAAGCAGGGGCAGACGGCGCAGGACATCATGGATGGGATGCAGGGCCTCTCTGAGGACCAAAAGAAGCAAGTGATGCTGAAACGGAAGGTCGGTCTCCAGGTTCCCGGTGGATCAAGGGTCGATTCAACTCCGCATGAAACAGCT
>Ga0209777_10004822_pt1 | contig 15797 bp, 7 predicted proteins | sample FrelakmetHBP12HB_FD_187147 | JGI IMG/M metagenome (GOLD analysis project Ga0209777, IMG submission 187147) | Freshwater lake sediment microbial communities from the University of Notre Dame, USA, for methane emissions studies -HBP12 HB (SPAdes)... | ecosystem: Environmental > Aquatic >... | reverse complement strand
GGCGGGCCGCGCGCTGGTCTCAGCCTGGTCCGACCGGCTCTACGCGACGATGCCGCCGCTCAGGTACGCGCCGCCGCCGGACGCCGGGCGCCTCGTTCCGCGGACGATCCGCAAGCTCCAGGCGGGCGGCGCGCTGCGCGTCGTGCTCCTGGGCGACAGCATCTCGAACGACCTCTCGAACTCGCCGTTCGACCTCGTCCTCCGCGGGCCGTTCCCCAAGGCGAAGGTCGACGTGCGGTTCACCGGGCGCGGCGGCACGGGCTGGATGGGGCACCGGCTCCAGGTCCGCGAGCGGGTCCTTGGCCACAAGCCGGACCTTGTGATCTTCCTGGCGATCTCGAACGACCCGGCCCGCATCCGCGGCGACCTGCCCCATATTATTGATGTCGTGCGTGCTGCGCCGCGCGGCCCGGAGATGCTGATCGTGACGCCGCACATGCGGACGTGGAATGCCGGTGATATCGACATGGGCCTGCGCCAGCGCGAGGCGCTCCTCGCGGTGGCCGCCGACCGACGCGTCGAAATACTGGACCTGACGACGATCTGGAGCGATTATGTGGTGCGCTCCGGCCGGCCCGAGGCGTGGCTCCTCCGCGACAGTTGCCACATGAACGAGCGTGGCCGCCAGGTGGCGGCGCGGGCGCTCACGGCGCATCTGGCGGCGGGAGCGAGGCAATGATAAAGCTCAATAGCACGCTCGCATGGGCGTGGTTCCTCGGCATCGCACTGATCATGGAGGCGAGCATGACGGACGCCAATGCTGCGGAGGCCCCGGCCGGCCGCGTGGACTTCTCCTACGCCTTCGCCACGCCGCACCGGATCACCGTCGGGCGGCCGGATTCGAGCGACCGGACGCTCCTCGATTGCCAGCCGGGCAGCCTTCGGATGGCTTGGACGTATGACGATCTGAAGAGTATGCCGCTGGCGATCTTCCGGACGCCGCCGACCCTGTGGGACATGCGCCTGACGCCGCAGGTCGACGGGCACGCGCTGGCGAAGACCCGCTGGACGCGCCTCGGCGGGTACCTCCCCGCGCTCGAGAACGTCTACGAGGACGCCGCGGGCGCCGTGCGGCTGGAGGTGATCGGCGGTCCGACGGCGGCCCTCATCCGCATCGAACTCGCCAACACGAGCGACAAGCCGCACGCCTTCGTCCTGCGGTGCGATTCGCAGAACTGGGGCGAGAACCCCGCCTGGCTCGACGCCGGGCGGTGGGTCGGCGACAACCTCGTCGCCGGGTGGAACGACCGGGCCGACCGCGTCCTCGTCCTCGGCATCGGGGCGGACGCCTACGCCCTCGGGGCCGACAAGGTCCCGCCGGGCGCCCGCGCCCTGGTCATGGTCTGGAACCTGAAGGCCGGCGAGAAACGCACGGCGTGGCTCGTGCGGCCCTATCGCGGCTATGCGGCCGATCTCGATAAGCTCCGCAAGCAGGATTGGGCCAAGGAGGCCGAGGCCGGCCGCAAGGAGTGGGAGACGCTCCTCGGGCGCGCGGCCCAGGCGAGCATCCCCGACCCGGGCGTCTCGAACGCCCTGAAGGCATGCCTGGCGGACCTCTTCATCATGCGCGAGCCGGTGGCCGAGGGCTACGTCGCCGCCGTCCCGGGCACGGAATGCTATCGCGCGCCGAACGCCTTCGAGGCCGCCATCGTGGCCGTCGCCATCGACCAGATGGGCCTGCCGAAGGAGTCGGCCGACGGGTACCGGATGTGCCTCGACATGCAGGAGCCCGACGGCAACTGGAACGATCAGCGCGGCTGGGGCCACGCGATGTGGGGCGGGGCGGGGTTCAAGGCGTGGGCCGCCATGACCCACTTCCGCCTGACGGGCGACAAGGCGTACCTTGCCAAGGTCTACCCGCACATGCTCGCCAGTTCCCGCTGGAACGAGGGCGAGCGGAAGCGGATGCGCGTCGCCAGCAGCACGGAGCGCCCCGTGACTTACGGCCTCATGCCGCGCGGCATGGGCGACGCCGGCCTCATGAACGACGGCGACCTCTACGGCATCTTCTATCCGCACAATATCTGGGCGGTCTATTCCGACCGGCTCGCGATGGAGGCCGCGGAGATCCTCGGCAAGAGGAAAGACGCCGCCGAGCTCAAGGCGATCTTCGGGGCCGCGCGCGACGACCTGCTCGCGTCCATCGAGCGCGGCGCGATCAAGGAGAAAGACTACCGCTGGATTCCCGGCGTCCCGGGGAAGACCTCCGGCAGCCGTTGGGGCGTCCTCAATGCCGCGTTCCCGTGCGGACTGTTGCCGCGCGACCACGAGCTCATCACCGGCACGCTCCGCCACATCGAGTCGAACATGAGCCCCGGCGGCGTGCCGATCCACACCGGCTGGATGGCCGACGGGATGTGGGTGGCCATCACGCTCGACAACGTCGCCGAACTGCACCTCGTGCGCGGTAACGGCGACGCGGCCGCCAGGTATCTCTATGCGACGCTCAATCACGGGACGCCGCTTTACACGTGGTGCGAGGAGCGCGGCCAGGAGCCCGGGACGCAGAAGACCTCCGGCGACCGCCAGCACTTGTGGACGCCCGTGGCGGTGGTCCGCGAAATCCGCGACTCGCTCGTCATGGAGGACGGCGACGGCCTGCGCCTCGGCCTCGGCACGGCCCGCGAATGGCTCGCGAGCGGCCGGCCCGTCGGTATCGCGGGCGCCCCGACGGATTTCGGGGCGGTCACGTACCAGGTGCGGTATGATGCGGCGGCATCGCAGGTCGTGGGCGAGGTCGCCTTCGCGAAGGACTGTTCCGCGGCCTGGGCGGAGGTGCTCGTGCGCCTGCCGGGCGGCCTGAAGGTCGTGTCGGTCGACAAGGGTTCCGGCGCGGCCGTGATGCCCGGCGGCGCCGGCGTGCGTTGGGAGAAGCCGAAGGGCAAGCTGAAGTTCGTCGCGACCATTGGGCAATAGGCATCGCCGGCGCCTCGGCGGCGCGCCTCGTTAGCCGCCCCGCTTGCGGGGCGATTGTCATGTAGGCCGCGGCGTGCCGCGGCTTCGTTAGCAGATGAAGAAAGGCACGGCGGGGAACCGCAAAGAACGCAAAGAGCGCAAAGGGAAGAAGGGGGAAACGGCACAACAAAGGCAAGAGGCCGTTGTCGTTCGCTTTTATACATTTCTTGCCATTTTTCTTTGCGCTCTTTGCGTTCTTTGCGGTTCAATCGCTTTGTCTTGTGACTTGGCGTGCAATGCTCACGGAGACGAATATATGCCTAAGGCTATGCTGACTATTCTAGGAGCGTTTCTTATGGCGACCTCAACCTTCGCCGCCGTCGCCCCGACCCCCGACGAAATGGGCCTCGCCCGCCGCTGGGCGGCCGCCAGGTTCGAGGCGCCGCCGGCCCAGCCCAAGGCCGAGCCGGGCCTCACGGTGATCGCCAACAACGACGCCGTGTGGCGGAACAGCGTCGGCGGCCGCCCGATACACCTGGGCGGCAAGGACTACGCGCGGGGCCTCTATGTCCATGCCGTGAGCAAGGTCCTCGTGCGCCTGCCCGGGCCGGGCAAGACCTTCACGGCCCTCGCCGGCATCGACTCCAACGACGACACGCGCCGCGGAAAGGGCAGCGTCGTCTTCTCCGTCGAGGCGGGCGGCAAAGAGGTATTCAAGTCCGACGTCCGGCGCGTCGAGTCCGAGCCGCTGGCCGTCGCGGCCGACCTCGGCGGCGCGGCCGAGTTCACGCTCAACGTGGGCGACGCCGGCGACGGCATCGGCTGGGACCAGTCCGACTGGGCCGACGCTAAAGTGGTCCTGGCCGACGGTAAGGAGGTCTGGATCGGCGATATGCCGATCATTCAGCCCGGCCAGGACGCCTTCAGCGCGGCACCGCCGTTCACCTTCATCCATGACGGCAAGGTGTCGGCCGAGCTTCTGCCGACGTGGGACCTGAAACGCGACGTGAAGAAGCTCGACGACGCGCGGACCGAGCACACGCTCGTGTGGACCGACCCCAAGTCGGGACTCCAGGTGCGGTGCGTGGCCATCGAATATCTCGATTTCCCGATGGTCGAGTGGACGGTGTACTTCAAGAACACGGGGACCGCCGACTCGGCCGTCCTCGAGAAGATCGAGGCCCTCGACATCGGCTGGATGCGGCGGCCCGACGGCGAATTCCTCCTGCATCACAACGTCGGGTCGCCCGCCAATAAGGACGACTACAAGCCCCTGGAGACGCCGCTCGGCCCCAAGGCGGCCAAGCGGATCGCGGCGGCCGGGGGAAGATCGACCAATAGCGACATGTCGTACTTCAACCTCGACTGGGGCGGCGAGGGCCTGCTGCTGGCGGTCGGCTGGCCGGGCCAGTGGGCGGCCGAGTTCACGCGCGACGCCGCCGCGGGCATCCACCTGCGGGCCGGGCAGGAGTTGACGCATTTCAAGCTCCTCCCCGGCGAAGAGGTCCGCGGGCCGATGATGGTCCTCGGGTTCTGGCGGGGCGGCGACTGGCTGCGGGCCCAGAACCTGTGGCGACGGTGGATGATGGCCCACAGCATGCCGCGGCCCGGCGGCAAACTTCCGCCGCCGCAGCTCGTCGCGTCCTCGTCGCGGGCCTACAACGAGATGATCGGAGCGAACGAAGAAAACCAGATCATGCACATCGACCGGTGGACGGAGGTCGGCATGAAGCTCGCTTACTGGTGGATGGACGCCGGTTGGTACGTCCAGCAGACCGGGTGGCCGCAGGTCGGCACGTGGGAGATCGACCCCAAGCGGTTCCCGCATGGCTTCAAGCCCATCTCCGACCGCGCCCACGCCAACGGCATGGGCATCGTCGTCTGGTTCGAGCCGGAGCGGGTGGCCGAGGGGACGTGGCTGGCCGAGAAGCACCCCGAGTGGATCCTCGGCGGGGCGAAAGGGGGCCTGCTCGACCTCGGGAACCCGGAGGCGTGGAAATGGTTGCTTGAACATGTCGACAAGCTCATCACCGAGCAGGGGATCGACCTCTACCGCCAGGACTTCAACATGGATCCGCTCGACTTCTGGCGGAAACACGACGCCCCGGACCGCCAGGGGATCACGGAGATCAAGCACGTGACGGGCCTGCTGGCGTATTGGGATGAGCTGATCAAGCGGCACCCGAAGCTCCTGATCGATTGCTGCGCCTCGGGCGGGCGGCGGAACGACGTGGAGGTCCTTCGCCGCGCGGTGCCCCTGTGGCGGAGCGACTACGCCTTCGAGCCGATCGGGCACCAGGGACAAACCTATGGTATCTCGATGTGGATTCCCTACCACGGCACCGGCACGGTGGCCTACGCCGGGGCCGCTTACTACGGAGGCGGCAAGACGCCCGTCGAGCCGTACGCCTTCTGGTCGAACACGGCCCCGAGCCTCGGCCTGGGGATCGACGTCCGTGAGAAGGACCTCGATTATCCGGCCCTCAGGCGCCTCGTGGACCAGTGGCGGGCGACCGCTCCCTATTATTATGGCGATTACTGGCCGCTCACGCCCTACACGCAGGACCCCTCGGCGTGGATCGGGTGGCAGTTCGACCGGCCGGACCTCGGCGAAGGGATGGTCCAGGTGTTTCGCCGCGCGGCCAGCCCGTACGAGTCGGTTCGCCTGAAGCTGCGCGGCCTGGAACCGGACGCGAAGTACGCGCTCGCCGAGTTCGATTCGGAATGGAAGCTGGAGGCCACGGGCCGCGAGCTCGCGGAGAAGGGGATCGGCCTGGCGATTGCGAAGCAGGCGGAGGCGGCGATTATTACGTATAAACGCGGGAACTGACAAGACACTACAGGTGATGCAGCGTTTGCAGGTCTCGCAGGTGGGCGTTCTCTTCGACAATGATCGGCTGAATCTGGCCGGCCAGGTTCGGGAGGATCGCGAGCAACCCCTGGTAGAAGCCGATGGAATCCTGCTCCATTCGGATGGCCATGTCGAGCGCGTCTTTCAGGCTGCCATGGACACCGACCTTGCGGACCGTCTGGGGGTCCGGCTGGATGTTCGCCTTGACAATGGCCCGGAGCTTCTCGGCCGTCTCGGGCGTCAGGGGGATCGCCTTGCGGGCCCCGGCCCACGCGTCCCGCATCTGGCGGAAGACGCTGTAATGCCTGGCCTCGGCCGCCGCCGCAAAGCGGCAGAACTCGCGGACGTCGGCCCGGTCCGAGGCCATGGCCAGGGCCGTGTAGAAGTCCTTGCCGACCAGCTCCATGGCCATGGCGGCCGCGAAGGCTTCCTCGGCGCTTTTCACGTCGGACATGGTTGGCTCCTCAATGGGCGACAGTCTGCACTTCCAAGGCGTATCGACGTAAGCAGAGGCGGACTTTAGGCCGTTCTCGCCTTGGGCGTGGCCGTGCCATGATTGGCCCCCCGCGTGTTCACGGGAATTAATTATAGCACAATGTGCGGGGCGCGAAGTACAGGCTTGATTTCCGCCGCGCAATCGGCCATTCTACACGTGTGAGGGCCGTTCTGGGGGATATGCCCATGCAGGCCCATTTCAAGAAGCGGTTGGCCGAGGCCAGGCTGCGGTGGGACCTCGATCGTCTCCTTCGCCAGGTGGCCGATGCCGCGCTCGTGGCGGCGGCGGTGGGCCTGGTGGCGGTGGCGGCCGAGCGGGCCTTCGGCGTCCACGTCGTCACCGGCCACTCGGTCGGCGTGTTCCTGGCCCTCGTGGCGGCGGCCACGGGCATTCGATGGCGGCTCACGCGGCCGAGCCTGATGCAGGTGGCCCTGGCCCTGGACGAGCGGAACGCACTGCGCGAGCGGTTCTCGACGACGCTGGCGCTGGCGAAGAGCGAAGACCCTTGGGCGGCAGCGGCGCGCGAAGAGACGTACCAGCGGGCCGAGCGCCTCGACGTCGGCCGCTCCTTCCGGGTCCGCCCCACGTGGCGATGGGCCTATGCCGGCGGGGGCTGGGCAGCCGTGGTCCTGGCGGTCCTCTTCATGCCCCAGCTCGACCTCTTCGGGCACAAGGCCGCGCTCGACAAGCTCAACCGCGAAAAGCAGGCGGCCGCGCAGGCCAAGGCCGACGTGGCCCAGGCGGTCGCGAAGGTCGAAACGCGCGCCAAGCAGCTCAACGATCCGGCCCTCCTGGCGGAACTTGCGAAGCTCCAGTCGTTCGACGCCCAGGCCAACCCGCAGGAGATCCGGCGCCAGAGCATCAAGGCCCTCGGCGACGTCGCCAAACGCGTCGAAGAGATGCGCCAGGGAGACCAGGCCCAGACGGCCCAGGCCCTCCAGGAGATGATGCGGCAAATGCACGCCTCCGGCCTCGGGCTCTCGAAGGACCTGGAACAGGCCCTGGCCAAGGGCAAGTTCGACAAGGCCGCCGAGCTGGCCCGGCAACTGGCCGACAAGCTCGCCAAGGGCGACATGTCGGACAAGGATCGCGCGGCCCTGGCCAAGGAACTCGCGGACCTCGCGAAGCAGCTCGACAAACTGGCCGAGGACCGGAAGGCCCTCGAGGAGGCCCTGGCGAATTACGGCTGCGATAAGTCGATGGCGGGCCTCAGCGAGAAGGACCTGCGGGCCGCGCTCGAAAAAGCCGGCCTCAGCCAGGAGGCGATCGACAAGATCCTTCAACAGGCCAAGGCGTGCCGGAACGCCGGCAAGATGTGCAAGGCCCTCGGGAAATGCGTCGGCCAGTGCGCCGGCTCGATGGCCTTCGGCGACCCCACGGGCGACCTGGCCATGCTGAGCGACGAACTGGGGAACCTGGCCGCCCTCGGCGATAAGCTGGGTGTCCTGGACGCCATGATGTCGGACCTCGAAGGCCAGATGGCGGCGCTCGGCATGGACCCGAGCCTCATGATGGGCATGGGAGGGAAGGGGCCGTGGGAACCGGGCTACGCCGACGGGATGGGCCCCGGCACCGGCGGCCCCGGCCACGGATACGGCGGGAACGACACCGGCCCGCCCACCCAGACGGGCAACCAGAAGACCCGCGTCACCAACCAGGACAAGAGCGGGCCGATCATTGCCACATGGTACTCGAAGGAAGAGCAGGTGAAGGGCGAGGCGACCCGCACGGGGGGCGACGTCGTCCAGGCCGCCAAGGACGCCGCTGCCGAGGCCGTCAACGAGAACCGGATTCCGTCGCGGTATCACGAGTCGGTGAAGAGCTATTTCGATAACCTGGGGAAGGGCGACCCGCCAAAGGGCGGGAATGACTAATGACTAATGCCTAATGACTAATCAAACACGAGAACGGCAATGACGGATGAGAGGCCCGGAACCATGCGGTGGCCGTCATTCGGATTTGGTCATTGCTGTTTGATTAGGCATTCGTCATTAGTCATTAGTCATTTCGCCGCGCCATGGATGTGCGTGGCGGCATTGGCACTCGCCGTCTGCATCGCGCCCGGCTGCTCCAACACGCCGATTGAAGGCGGCGAGGTCGTCGTCTACTGCTCCGTGGACCAGGACGTCGCGGAACCGATCCTCGCCGACTTCGAGAAGACGAGCGGCGCGAAGGTCCTCGCCAAGTACGATACCGAGGCCGTCAAGACCGTGGGCCTCGCGCAGCGCCTGCGGACAGAGGCCGCCCATCCGGTGGCGGACGTCTTCTGGTCGGGCGAGCCCTTCTACACGGTGCGCCTGGCGAAAGAGGGCCTGTTCGATACCTGGAAGCCCCCGAGCGCCCCGGGCACCGGGGACCTCAAGGCCACGGGCCGGTTCTGGGCCGCCTTCGCAATGCGGGCCCGCGTCATCGGCTACCACACGGGGCGCGTGAAGCCCGACGAGGCCCCCGAGCGGATCGAGGACCTCCTCGACCCCAAGTGGAAGGGCCGCCTCGTCATGGCCTCGCCCGAGGCCGGGACGACCGGCGGCCACGTGGCGGCCCTCTTCGTGATCTACGGCAAAGAGGGGGCCGAGCAGATCCTCAAGGGCCTCAAGGCGAACGAGGTCCGCCTCGTCGACGGCAACTCCGTGGCCGTCCGCATGGTCGGGACGGGCCAGGCCGACGTCTGCCTGGTGGATTCCGACGACGTGTATGCCGCCCAGCGCAACCAGTGGCCGGTCGCGATGAAGTACTGCCTGCACGACGGGCGCGGGGCGCTCGTGATTCCGAACGCGGTCGCCCTCGTCAAGGGCGGGCCGCACCCCGAGGCGGCGCGGCAACTCCTGGACTATCTGAAAGGCCCGGCCGTCGAGAAGAAACTGGCCGAGAGCGACGCCCACAACACGCCGCTCAATCCGAAGGTCGCCGCGGAATTCCCCGCCTACGCGATTCCCAACCGCCTGCCCATCGACTACGATAAGGTCGCCGACGCCTTGCCCGACGCCATTGCGGCGGCGACGAAGATCCTGCGCTAATGCGAACCGCACGCTCACATGCCCTGCTCGCGGGCGGAGGCCTGGTCCTCTGGCTCGCGATTCTGCTCGTGCCGCTCGCGCGGCTCGCGGCGTCGGCCGTCGGCGGCGGGGCGGCCGATCCGGCCGGCGCGGCCACGCGGGTGCTGAGCGCCATTCCGGGGAGCGCCGCCCTGGCGGCGGCCATCGCGGCCGTGTCGGTCGTGCTGGCGTGCATCCCCGGGCGGATCCTCGGCACCGCGCGCCGGGGGGAGATGCTCCTCTTCGGCCTCACGCTGGCGCCGCTCCTGTTGCCGCAATACGTGCTCTACTATATATGGTCGCTGCCCCTGTCGCCGACGACGCCGCTCGGGCGGTACCTGGCCGAGCAGCCCCAGTCCACGGTGGCCTGGGTCGGCACGCTCACGTCGTCGGGCGTCCTGGTGCTCTGGTACTGGCCGCTGGCGGCGCTTATCCTGGCGCAAGGCTGGCGGAACCTCGACGCGGCGGTCCTGGCGAGCGCGCGGCTCGATGCCGGGCCGCTCGGCCGGTTCTGGCGCGTGACGCTGCCGCTCCTGGCCGGGCCGATGGCCCTGGCTTTCGCGGTCGCGTTCGCCCAGGTCCTCGTCGAGTACGGCACGTTTCATCTGGCGGGCCAGAAGACGATCGGCTCGGAGCTGGCCATCGTCCTGGAACAGAGCGGGTCGACGGCGGCCGTCGCCCGGGCGGCGTGGCCGGTCGTGGCCGTGGCGGCCATCGTGACGCTCTTCCTTTCGCGGCGCCTCCGGGACCTCTCGGCCCAGGCGCCCGAGGACCGCCCGGCGGAGACGGTCGGCCCGTGGCGATGGATGGTCCTGGCGGGACTCGTGGGCCTCTCGCTCCTGGCGCCGGTGGCGATTCTCCTGGCGAGCGTCACGGATTTCTCGGCCCTGCGGCAATTCTGGAGCCTCCAGTGGGACGGCCTCGGGAACTCGCTGGCGGCAGCGGTCCTGGCGTCGGCCCTGGCCCTGGCGATAGCGGCCGGGTCGCTGGCCGTGGAGCGCCTGGGCCGCGGCGGACGCCTGGTCGCGCGGGTCATGCAGGGGACGATCCTGCTGGCGACGTTTCTGCCGGGCTCGCTCGTGGGCGCGGCCATCCTGGCGGTCGAGAACGGCCTGGACCTCGGGCCGATTTCGGCGGCGGGCGGCATCGGCCTCGTGGCGGCCGGGCAGGCGGCCCGGTTTGCCGGCATCGCCCTGGTGGTGCTGCTCCTGGCGCGGGACGGCGCCGACCGCCACTATCGCGAGATGGCGGGCGTCGACGGCGCGGGGCCGCTCCAGGCATGGAGGCACGTGTACCTGCCCCTGACGTGGCCGCTGGTCGTCGGCGCGGGGGTCGTCGTCGCGATGCTCAGCCTGACGGAGCTTCCGGCGACGCTCCTCCTCTTGCCGCCGGGCCTGCCGAGCTTCACGCAGCGGCTCTTGAACCAGATGCACTACGCCCGCGACCAGCACGTGATCGCGTCGTGCCTGATGCTGGTCGGCGTGTACCTGGTGCTGGCGGCGGTCGTCGTTGCGTTGAAATCGATTTCATCGGCGCGCTCCTCGCGTCCTTTTAGCCGCGAGCCCAAGGCGAGCGCTCTCCTGCTGCTACTGGCATGCGCCACGGCCTGCCTAACCTCCGGCTGCGACTCAGGCGTCTCCACCGGCCAGGCCCAGGTGCTGGCGGTCATTGGCCGCGCGGGCGGCGGGCCGGGCGAATTCCTTTATCCGCGGGCCATCGACCGCGCGGCCGACGGCAGCCTGTTCGTGGCCGACAAGACCGGCCGCATCCAGCATCTGGCGGCCGACGGCGCGCCCCTGGGCGAGTTCCGGATGCCCGACACCGAGAAGGGCTTTCCCACGGGCCTCAGCGTCGGGCCCGACGGCAACGTCTGGGTGGCCGACACGCATTGCCATCGCGTCATAGTCTTCACGCCCGACGGCCGGATCGTCCGCGAGTTCGGCTCGTTCGGCACGGGCGACGGCCAACTCATCTATCCGACCGACGTGGCGTTTCTGCCCGACGGCCGCGTCCTCGTGAGCGAGTATGGCGGCAACGACCGCATCAGCGTCTGGTCGGCCGATGGGAAGTTTCTGACCAGTTTCGGCCGGCCGGGGAGCGGCCAGGGCGAGCTCTCGCGGCCCTCGGCGATGGCCGTCGACGCCCAGCGCGGCGTCCTTTACGTGGCCGATGCTTGTAACCACCGGATAGCCAAGTATACTTTCGACGGTCGCTTGATAGCCTACGCGGGGGCGGTCGGGCAAAGGGAGGGTGAGCTGCGCTATCCGTACGGCCTCGCCCTGGAATCGGACGGCACGCTCGTCGTCTGCGAGTACGGCAACAACCGCGTGCAGAAGTTCGATCCGGAGGGCCGCAGCCTCGGCTGCCTGGGCGAGGCCGGCCGCGAGCCGGGCCGCCTCGCGTATCCCTGGGCGGTGGCCGCCGGCGGCCCGCATCGGCTCTACGTCGTCGACGCCGGGAACAATCGCATCCAGATATGGCGGTGGTGAAAGTCGGTGCTGGCGACCTACACATTCCGCTTCGTTCACCCCGCGTGGCTGGCGGCGGCGCTCCTCGTGCCGCTCCTCATCTGGTTCTCGTGGCGAAACCTCGCGTCGCTCGGGCCGGTGCGGCGGGTGCTTGCGATGACGCTGCGATGCCTCGTCACGCTGCTCCTCGTGGCCCTCCTGGCGGGGCCGGAACTTGCCAGGCGGCACGAGCAGGTGACCCTCATCACCGTTCTCGACCGCAGCCAGTCGATTCCCGCCAAGCTCCAGGAGCAGGGCCTCGCGTGGCTCGCGGAGGCCCTTGCCCGCAAGCCCAAGGACGACCGGCTGGCCGTCATCGACACGGCCGAGGCGGCCATCATCGAGAAGCTCGCCGGGACGGACACCGACATGCGGCGGCGCGTGATGAGCCTCGCCGGCGAGCAGACCGACCTGGCGAGCGGCGTTCAGCTCGGCATGGCGATCGCCCCGTCCGAGACGGCCACGCGGATACTCCTGGTGAGCGACGGCAACGAGAACTCGGGCGACGTCCTGGAGGCCGCGCGCATCGCCGCCGCCAACCACATCCCGATCGACGTCCTGCCGATGAAGTACGACTATCCGCAGGAGGTCGTCTTCCGGCACCTCGTGTCGCCGGTCACCGCCCGGAGCGGCCAGACCGTGTCGGTCCGTTTCGTCCTCCAGTCGACCGGCCGCGCGCGCGGCAAGCTGTACCTGTCGCTCAACGGCAAGCCCGTGGGCCTCGGCCCGGAGGGCGGCGGCCTGGCGGCCCAGGTCGTCCTCAATCCAGGCACGAACGTCAAGACGATCTCACTGCCCGTCGGCACGCACGGCCTTCACGAGTTCGAGGCCCAGTTCGTGCCCGACGATCCGAGCCAGGACACGCTGCTCCAGAACAACAAGGCGTCGAGCATTACGTATGTCGAAGGGCCGGGGCACGTGCTCGTGGCCGACGAGGACGGCAAGTCGGCGGCGCCCGTGGTGGCGGCGCTCAAGTCGTCGGGGATCGACGCGAGGCCGCTGGCGGCGGCGGAGTTCCCGCAGCGCCTCGCGGACCTGCTGGACGTCGACGCGGTCGTGTTGGCCAACGTGCCCAACGCGAGCTTCTCCCTCGCGCAGCAGGACCTGCTGGTCCACTACGTGAAAGAGCTCGGCGGCGGCCTCATCATGTCGGGCGGCGACCAGTCGTTCGGCGCGGGCGGATGGATCGGGTCGCCCGTGGCGGACCTCTTGCCGGTCGACCTCGATCCGCCGCAGAAGAAGGTCATGCCGAAGGGGGCCCTCGTCCTCGTCATGCACGCCTGCGAAATCCCGCAGGGCAACTACTGGGGCAAGGTCGTCGCCAAGTCGGCCGTCGGCACCCTCAGCCGCCAGGACCTGGCCGGCGTGATCAGCTACGGCTGGAGCGAGAGCACGAAGTTCTGGGACTTCCCGCTCGGGCCGGTCGGCGACAAGTCGGGGATCATGCTCGCGATCGACAAGATGCAGATGGGCGACATGCCCGACTTCGGCGCGCCGATGCAGGCGGCGTACAACGAACTCGCCAAGTCCGACGCCGCCCAGAAGCACGTCATCATGATCAGCGACGGCGACCCGCAGGCGCCGTCGAATACGCTGCTGGCGGCATTCAAGAAGGCCGCCATCACGGTGACGGGCGTGGCGATCAACCCGCACTCGCCCAGCGACGTCCAGAGCCTGATGCGGATCGCGGCGGCCACCGGCGGCCGGTTCTACGAGGCCAAGGACCCGGCGGCGCTGCCCCAGATCTTCATCAAGGAGGCGCAGACCGTCAAACGGACGCTTATCAATGAGACCACGTTCAAGCCCACGGTCGTCGGCGGCCTGAGCGAGATCATGCGCGGCCTGGGCGGCAACCTGCCGAAGCTCGACGGCTACGTGTTCACGGGGCCCAAGGGCGGCGCGGCCGAAACGCTCATCACGGGGCCCGAGAACGATCCGATCCTCGCCTCGTGGCAAGTGGGCGTCGGCCGATGCGCCGCGTTCACGAGCTCGACCGACGGGCGATGGGCGTCGGCGTGGCTCGGCTGGGGCGGATTCACCCGGTTCTGGGAGCAGAACGTCCGCTGGGTCGGCCGCAGCCGCCAGGCGCCCGATTGCGTCGTCTTCGCCGACGTCCAGGGCCGCCAGGTCACGCTGTCGGTCGAGGCGATGGACCGGCAAGGGAACTTCGTCCAGTTCGCCGGCATCCAGGGCAAGGTGATTTCGCCGACCATGGACTCGAAGGACCTGGCGCTGGCGCAGGTCGGCCCGGGCCAGTACCGCGCGACGTTCAACGCCGGCGCGGCCGGCAGCTACCTCGTCAATTTGAGATATCAGAAGGCGGGCACCGAGGGGACCGGCATGGTCCAGAGCGTCGTCACGGTGCCCTATGCGCCCGAGTACGCCGACCTGAAGGACAACGCGGGGCTCCTCGCGGAGGTGGCGCGGGAGAGCGGCGGCCGCGTCCTTGAAGGGAAGCCCGAGGAGGCGGACCTGTTCTCGCGTGCGGGCCTGGAGTTTCCGCGGACGCCGCTGCCGCTCCAGAAGCCGCTCATCCTCGCGTGGCTCATCCTGTTTCTGCTCGACGTGGCGGTGCGGCGCATCGACTTCCGGGGGATCGCGCGGCAGGCCGTGGCACGGGTCGAGAGCCTGTTCGCGGGCCGAGGCGTGAAGGCCGAGGAGAGCGTGGAGCGGCTGAAAGCCAGCACCCTGCGCGTGCGGGGCCGGCTCGCGCCGAAGCCCGGGGACCCACATGCCGCCAAGCGGTTCGAGGCGACGCCCGGCGCCGCGGCGCCGATGCCCGACGCGGGCGAGCCGGCGGTGGCCGCGCGCGTCGCAAAGAAGCCTGAGCGCGAGCCGCCCGGCGGCGCGAAGCCGCCCGCGTCGCCCCCGCCCGCCAGCGGAACGCATGTTGATCGGCTCCTGGCCGCCAAACGGAAACGGAAGGACGGCGCTTGAACGCCGAGCGCCGGGTGCCATGCTTTCGCGCCTTTGCGAAAGCATGTTCTCAGCCGGGCAACGACCATGCTTTCGCAACGGCGCGAAAGCATGGCACCCCCGGCCCGTTCAACTGCGAGCCGGAGGCGAGCGAGGTTTTATTGAGTTTGGAATTTGACATCTGAAATTTGAGATCTCAAATCTCAAATACCAGATACCAGATAACAAATAACAGACAGGCAGCACCGGCCAGGAATGCACGAGACTTCACCCGGCCGGCACGCGTCATAAGGATGAAAGGAACCGACGATGGCAGAGGACATGCAAGCGGTCGAGAGGCAGTGCCAGGAGTTCCGGGCGATGTTCCTGCGGCTTCAGGTCGAAATCGCCAAGGTCATCGTCGGCCACAAGGAGATCATCGAGGACGTCCTCATCTGCCTCTTCTCCGGCGGCCACGTCCTGCTGGAGGGCGTGCCCGGCCTCGGGAAGACGCTCCTCGTGCGGACGCTCAGCTCGGCGATGACGCTCACGTTCCGGCGGATCCAGTTCACGCCGGACCTGATGCCGGCGGACATCGTCGGCACGAACCTGGTCGTCGAGGACCCCGACACGGGGCGCCGCCGGTTCCAGTTCCAGCAGGGGCCGATCTTCCACCAGTGCATCCTGGCGGACGAGGTCAACCGCGCCACGCCCAAGACCCAGTCGGCCATGCTCGAGGCGATGCAGGAGCACTCCGTCTCGGTCGGCGGCACCACCTACGCGCTGCCCGAGCCGTTCATCGTCCTGGCGACGCAGAACCCGATCGAGCAGGAGGGCACCTATCCGCTGCCCGAGGCCCAGCTCGACCGCTTCATGTTCAAGGTGCTCGTCCCGTACTCCAACCGCGCCGAGCTGGCGAGCATCCTCGACCGCACCACCGCCGGCCACAATCCGACGGCCGAGGCGGTGATCGACGGCGAGAAGATCCTGGAGGCGCGCGGCCACGTGCAGCGGGTCGTCGCCGCGCCGCACGTCCAGGACTACGCCATCCGCCTCGTCCTGGCGACGCATCCGGGCGGCGAGTTCGCCGGCGAGACGACCAATAAGTTCGTCAGATC
>Ga0209777_10004821_pt1 | contig 15798 bp, 15 predicted proteins | sample FrelakmetHBP12HB_FD_187147 | JGI IMG/M metagenome (GOLD analysis project Ga0209777, IMG submission 187147) | Freshwater lake sediment microbial communities from the University of Notre Dame, USA, for methane emissions studies -HBP12 HB (SPAdes)... | ecosystem: Environmental > Aquatic >... | reverse complement strand
CCTGTTAATAATGCTAGGAGGCTGAGACTATCCAGCACCTTTGTAATGTTGAAAATGGATTAACAGAGAACCTCTAGTGAGTAACTTTGACTTGGTTCTTAGTTTGCTTGTTGGTTCGCCTTCCCCGTCGGTGCTGAGCAGAAGTCTTTGTCACGGATATCAACTGGAGCCATTCCGACCACATGTCTGCAACCTGTAAATCCATATCATCGGCGATATCAGAAAATGAAGTAAGTCCCACAAGCTTGCCAGCCTCAGTAATAGGCACCCTCTTGATTCGGCTTGCTGCCATTACCTTAGCCAGGTTGATAAGCAGTGTGTCGGGTGGCACGGCCACGACCGGGCTGCTCATGTGGTTCGAAATACTGCATTTCTGCATGTTATGCCCCTGTGCCGCACAAGCCAGCAGGTCTCGGTCTGTGACTATCCCGCCTATCTTATTTTCCTTCATCACCACCAGGCATCCCACGTCTTCCTTAAGCATCAGTTTGGCTGCCTCAGTTACGGACATATCAGGGTCTGCAGTCACTACATCCTCTGCCATAATGTCACTGACTTTCTTCATAGCATTTACCTCCGATGCTAATCCTACAGGACATTCGCGATAAATTGACCTGATAGAATGTTAGCGCTACTTGATCAAACTCGCCATAGACATTTCGGGGAGTATTGATGGGAAAATGGTACTGCTATCGGTAGGTTGTAGGACGGATTGGGGCATCTGCCCCGGACTACACAAATGTGGCGTCTTGACTCCTGTCACGACGAAGAATGCGTTGCCAAAGGACTGGCAACGCTAGTCACACGATCTCAACGAGTTCAATGTCGAAGATAACTTCTTTCCCTGCTAGAGCATGGTTGGCATCCAGCGTCACGCTATATTCTGAGACACCAGCCACCTTTGCCGGGAGTACCTTGCCATCATTTTGACAAACGTCAAGTTCCATGCCGACGTATGGCTCGACGTTATTGGTGATGTTTGTATTGACTTAACAGTAAGCCAGAATGTTCAGGCGATCGGCATGTAGTTCTCCGGGAATAGCATTAACATAATTGGGGGCCACTTGATGTGGCCCCTATTCCAGTTTTTCCCCGGGCTACTTACCTATTCGGAAGACTTTGGTTCCGCAGCTTGTGCAAACGCCTTGAGTAGCAGGACGTTTGTTCTTCATTGTGATAGCCTTCGGATTCTTGATCTCAACCTTTTTTTTGCACTTCATGCAATATGCCTGCATTTTCATCTCCTCGTTTGTAAGATTCTAAACCGACACTATCACATAGAGCATTGTCAGTCAATGGGCTTTTGTAAACATTTCATCGTTTTATGACCTTACCCTATAGCCAAATCCTTTCTCAAAAGTTGCCCAGCCTGTAAACCACTCTGTAAGTCACACCCGCACCCTGAATAGTAGCAGTATATTGTTATTATGATTATGCCCTCGATAAAGCATACCCTTTACCATCGACATAGCTATACCTACAGCGGAACAATGATGCCTATGTTCGTCCAATGGTGACCTCTGAAGCTGCGGTACGTTCAAGAACCATATGAATGAGTGACCTCAATATTGGTTGAACTATGCTCCGTAACCACTACTTTTCGGTGAATCTCGTGGAGTGCAGGAGCAAGCCCCAAAGTGGCAGTTAACGCTTGTCTCACAAGGGTCCCGATTTCGCTGATTACACACAGTTGCATAGAGAAAGCACAATCTATCCATAATTTCTTCACAATCTATCGGTATTATATTGAGAGTAGAATTAGCTGATCTTGCGCTGTCATCAGAAGGCAGGGGGCAAACCGTGTTGACCCGTGCAACTTGGTAGAGAATTGGTAGTGCATTGAGAAGGTCCAAACTGCGGCAAGCTCTAGTTCAATGGGCAGTTTCTGACATTGGGGACTAAGGTAGCAGAAAGTCATGTTAGAGTTGAGCATATTGCCTGGATAGAGGAGGTGTCAAAAGCACTGGAGCAAGAGCCAATCAGACTCAAGTTCCTGAAGGAAGCACTGACTGTCTCAAGCCTTGTCTTCTATGAGACTGAGAGGTAGATATGACCACATAATTTTCACCAGTCACGGGACTCAACCCCATGCGTATGCAACGATGGAGGTTTCACCGATGAAAACAAACCTCAAACATTCTATTTTTTACGGGTTAGCTGTAATTGTGATAATGACCTTGGTCGTGATAACGGCAGCGTGCTCGTCAACATCTTCGCCAGCCACATCGCCCACAACCACGCTGGCGACATCTCCGCCGAACTCGGCGCAGAGTCAGGGCGCTAATGGAACACTTGCGGAGATAAATGGTAACACCTTGACTTTAACTACATCACACGGACAAGTAATTGTGAACGTCGACTCTGGTACTATCATTGAGAGGACAGTCAATGGCACTCTTTCGGACCTTAGTCAAAATGAGTTCGTGACCATCATCGGAACCAAGGACAGTAGCGGTAATATTAATGCTATGTCCATTATGGTGCGTCCGCAGGGCCAAGGCGGTCAATTCACGTCGCCGACGGGGGCGACTCGTGGGAATGGAGGAGGATTCACGAGTCCGAGGAACAGCCCCGGCAGCGGGTTTCCCAATGGTGGCACAGGGCGTCCGGGTGCTGTGGGTACTATTAGCGGGATTAACGGCAATACTTTGACTGTAACGACTGAACAAGGACAGGTGACGGTGAATGTCGATTCAAATACCATCATTCAGAAGACAGCTACAGGAGCTCTATCAGACCTTAGTGTAGGCGATTCTCTGACTGTTTTTGGGGCACCGGATAGTAACGGCGACATCAATGCTGCCAGTATCATGGTCCGGCCGGAAGGTCAAGGCGCTACATTTAGTCCGACCCCCGGAGAGTAACTGAGGCCGATGCGAGATACACCGAGGGCTCAACCATCTCAGAAGGCGGCAACCATGGCCTATTCGGAACTTCTGGATTTTACGTTGATCAGGGTCTCGATGGCACGGGGAGTGACAGGGTGTTAGCTCGCTGGCAGGGTAAAACCGTGGGTAACAAGGATGAGCGGCTCTCGGAGGCAAAGAAAATGGCAAAACAACACTTTTGCTGATGATCCTTGATTACGTTTTTCTTGGACACTATCTTTCTAATAGAAGTTGTAAAGTATCTAGGGTAGTAGTAGAATACTCTCCCAGCACAAAGAATTGCCATTCTCGCCACTGAGCGTCACGAGCTTCGAGAAGCGTGAGAACGGCTTACGCGGCCCCGTGGCCGTTATAAACGCCCGGAGGTAGGAGGGAAAGGCACTGAGTCGAATAACGGTCCTGATTGTCGTAATAGCACTGGCTTTGGGCCTGATAGTATACGTTGCAAGCCCGCTTTCTGTTCAGGCTGCCACACCGGGAATTTCCATAAGCCCGATGACTGGAGTTCCGGGGGGCTGGGTAACTGTTACCGGCTTAAGTTTTGGCGGCAACGAAACCGGCATTAGCGTAACCTATGACGGCACTCCCGTCGCCCAGGGTATCACCGCCAACTCCCAGGGTGGCTGGAGCGCTACTTTTGTCACGCCAGCTTCAGCCTCCGGTTCACATAGCATCGGCGCATATGGCTCTGTCACCACGGCAGCGAGCGTCCCTAATATAACCTTCACTGTAACTCCAGGCATATCCATTAGCCGATCGAGTGGGACTGTAGGGAGTCCGGTAACTGTTACCGGCTCAGGTTTTGGCGCCAGTGAAACAGGCATTACCGTAACCTATGACGGCACTACCGTTGCCCTGGGTATCATTGCCAACTTCCAGGGTGGCTGGAACGCTGCCTTTGTCGTGCCAGCTTCAGCCTCAGGTTCACATGCTATTGGCGCATATGGTTCGGTCACCACGGCGGCGAGCGTCCCCAATATGACCTTCACTGTAACTCCAGGCATATCCATTAGCCGATCGAGTGGGGCTGCAGGGAGTTCGTTAACTGTTACTGGTTCCGGTTTTGGTGCCAGTGAAACAGGCATTGCCGTAACCTATGACGGCACTCCCGTTGCCCAGAGTATCATCGCCAACTCCCAGGGTGGCTGGAGCGCTACATTTGTCGTGCCAGCTTCAGCTTCCAGTTCACATAGCATCGGCGCATATGGTTCTGTGACCCCGGTGTCCAGCATCCCCAATATAACCTTCACTGTAACTCCAGGCATATCCATTAGTCGGTCAAGCGGGGCTGCAGGGAGTCCGGTAACTGTTACCGGCTTAAGTTTTGGGGCCAGTGAAACAGGCATTACCGTAACCTATGACGGTACTCCCGTTGCCCAGAGTATCATCGCCAACTCCCAGGGTGGCTGGAGCGCTGCCTTTGTCGCGCCAGCTTCAGCCTCCGGTTCACATGTTATTGGCGCATATGGTTCGGTCACCACGGCGGCGAGCGTCCCCAATATGACCTTCACTGTAACTCCAGGCATATCCATTAGCCGATCGAGTGGGGCTACAGGGAGCTCGGTAACTGTTACCGGTTCCGGTTTTGGGGCCAGTGAAACAGGCATTACCGTAACCTATGATGGTACTCCCGTTGCCCAGAATATCACCGCCAACTCCCAGGGTGGTTGGAGCGCTACCTTTGAGGTCCCGGCATCTACCTCGGGCTCACATAGCATCGGCGCCTACGGCTCGCTTACCCAGACAGCCAGCGCTACCGAGGTAGGCTTTAACATCGGAACCGCCATCTCAGTAAGCCCTGACTATGGATATGTGGGAGAGACGGTTGACGTTACGGGCTCCGGCTTTGCTGCAAACGCTCCTTTCACACTTAGTTATGAAAATGAAGAGATTGCTGCGCAAGGGGAGACCATAGACTCTTCTGGCAGCTTCAGCGAGTCAATCACAATTCCCCAGTCAGTGCACGGTCCCCACACTATCATGGTTAAGGATGATCAAAACAATAACTCTAAAGTCACTTTCACCATCCAAAGCACGGCGCCCGCCATACCTCGGCTGCTATCCCCTGGAGACGGCACCAGGATAGGTGTCCTGGGGGGAATCAAACCGACCATGAAGTGGACTGGCGTCACTGATCCCAGCGGGGTTACATACAGTCTTGAAGTGGATACAACCTCCGACTTCTCTCAGCCAATCCTCCAGCAAACAGACATCCCTGGTACCAGCTATACTCTCACCTCGGCGCAGGCCCTGCCCAAAGGTGAGTACTATTGGCGGGTGGAAGCCGTTGACGGTGCCTCCAACGAGAGTGGCTGGTCCCAGCCATGGTTGCTCAAGTCTGGCCTAATGGCGCCCTGGACTTTGGCTATCATAATTATCCTTGTGGTAGCAGCGGTTGGTACAATGGCATACTTCCTCGTGGTCCGTCTGCGACGGAGAAGGGGTCAGTTTATTCCGGTCCCTGCAGTCGATATTTCCGACGTTACCCCGGAGCGGCTGGGATTGCCCCAGCAGGCCCAGGTGGCCATTAAGAACCAGGGTGCGCCCCGGAGACTAGCTCTACCGCAGCCTACTACGAAGAGGGGAAAGATGCTGTCCGGGGAAGAACTGGCTCGCCTCAAAGTCATTTTAGATTTTGCGCAGTCCTTGCCGTTGGCGGAGCCGGGCTATACCGTGAACTGGCTGGTTGATTTGCTGCAGAGCAGTACGGGGGTTGAGGTGTCCGTTGCGGTTTACCAACAATTGCTCGAGGGCGAAGTCCAGGTGCATTATGAGCCGACATGGATGCGCCATCCCACTTACCAGGAGCTGACAACTTTGCTGCGCGGGCAACCTATTCTACAGGACTTGAACGCTTTCGTTGACTTGGTTGACCGCTGTGCTTCGGAAGCCACTTTGTTACTCCAGGAAATCCATCGGGATGCGATAGCAGAAATTCCATCAGACTTTCTGGCAAAGGGTGGCTGGGGATTCGTCTCTGCGATTTACTCCGATGCGCTCACCTGGTTCCAGGGCAAGTCTTTGCGTGACCCTGCGGAACGGGACTACATCTTGAAGCACGGCGAAGAGGGCAGAGCGCTCTGGTTATGGGGCGAGGACAATACGTCTTTCGCTGCGCCCCTCATACAGGTGCTCAACGAGAATGAAGCCTCAGCAGCTCGAGCTCTTCATTTAAAGCTACGCCGCACTTATAGGAACAGCGATAGGGCGAGGCAACTTGTCAGCATGATGACTCAGGTTGAGGTGCAGCGGGATAGGCTGGTGAACGCCTTTAGCCAGGCCTTTAGCCAATTTGCCCGCTCCATCCAATAGGCGTCCCGCCTGGAGTACCTGATCTTCTGGCCCTTTTCTATTTCTCATGTTTACCTTATTTCAGATCATATTTCAGGATGGTCACAAGGGCATTCTTTTATAGCGTGGAAGGTTCGTCTCGTAGGGCAGCACCCCGCTGCTGGCCATCCCTGTCTTGTCTCATTTTAATGGTGACTCACGCTCAGCACTGAGCACCGAGAGAAAACTTGCCGCCGCTCCATCAAAACACAGCGGAGTGCCCGGTCAGCGCAAGAAGTTGGTCAGGAATCTTGGATTGTGTGTAGTCAGCGAAAGTGTTTATACCTTTGAGACAGAGGTTAATAGAAGCTTTGGGGCACGCTCCCACTTTGCAGTTGCTTTCGTCTTGAGATTGGTAAAACTCTGATCAGAAGGCTGTGATTTGAGGTAACAAAGCATTTATGAGCGAAAAACGGGTGTTTTGATACCATGCTTTGGTTTTTCCAAGATTTTTGAATGTTCATGATGGGGATGTGACGACGGTGTGACTCGGGGGATTTGAACAAGGCAGTGAGTCGTAAAAGGCAGAATCCGCGACACACTGCCCTGGTGCAGAAATGAAATATATGAAGCTGACGAGGGAAAAACGGAGACCGGTTAAGTGTGTGATTTGAAGCCGGCGTCCCTGGCGCGACCCGATACTGCGCTCCGATATCAAGTCCTTTTCGAACACCCGGTTAAACACGCAAAGCAGCCGCGTAACAAATCGTCAGAAAGTTCAATCATGCTAACGTACTTATAGCCCAGTCGCCATACCCTCCCCTGCCGAACACCGCTCCCAAGCTCTAAAATTCAAAGCAAAGCCCCTCAATTTCGCAACCCATATAACAACATACCCAAGTATTGTAAATACAAATCCTTTATATTGTAGTGCTTTGGGGGAAGAGTTGTAGTTAAGCACTTGAGTGTAGAGGGTTTGGGATTCATTTTATCCCCGAAGCTAAAATGCTCGTAACTCTAACTCTGTAAGTGGTACTATTTCAGGGGGTAGGTCACTCGTGCGTGGAACTATTGAAACCGTAAATTCGTCTAGTAAAGTAGAGGCACTAGACAGAGTTTCAGTGCCTTAATATGATTGGAAGTTCGTCAAAAGGAGATGGAAGGTGAAAACAAAATTAGTATTGGCATTAGGGTTGGTGATAGTCGCCGCCGCAGTAGCCGTGCTAGCGGTGGGTTTGACGGGACGATATACCACCGGAGCAGTCGCTGTTGACCAGCAACAGCCGGTAAGTGCCGTTGTAGACAATCAGCATGGGATTTGGGTCAGTGGGGAGGGTCAGGTGCCGGTTACTCCGGATATTGCAATCTTGAATCTGGGGGTTACGGCCCAGGCATCGACAGTTGCTGCTGCTCAGTCTCAAGCAGTTGAAGCCATGGATAAAGTAATGTCCGCTTTGACCTCTAACGGTGTCGACCAGAAAGATATTCAGACTCAGTACTTTAGTATCCAGCAATTGACTCCTCTTATCCCGCCCATACCTTATAATTCGGCTCCCGAAACTTCTAGCGGGTCAGCCAATGGAGCATCACTTGTGATTCCTGTCGAGCCTCCGGGCCAGCCAATAACGGGATATGAGGTCAGCAATGTGGTAACAGTTAAGATAAGAGCGATAGATAAGACCGGCGCAATCATAGACGCGGCGGTAGCAGCTGGCGGTGACCTGCTAAGCATAAACGAGGTTACTTTCTCTGTAGACCAGCCGGACCAATACTATGCTCAGGCGCGCCAGCTTGCGATGAACGATGCAAAAGCCAAGGCCAACCAGCTCGCAGAACTAGCAGGTGTGACCCTAGGTAAGGCGACCTACATTTCGGAAAGTTCTTCTACCCCGATACTTTATCCAGCACAAGCGTTTAGTACGCAAGCCGTTACTTCGTCAGCTACTACTCCTATCAATCCTGGCCAGACGGACATCATTGTGGATGTTCAGGTAGCTTATGCTATCCAATAATCTTGTAGCATGACCTTACGATTCAATCGATCCCGGCATAAAAGAAAGTCACTAAAATATCAGGAGAACAAGGAAGCATGAAGCGTTACAGGGCGGTGGTGGGGTAAGGCTATAATTAATGAACACCTGTCAGTGGATCAACAAAACCACGGGTGGGTCACCAAGTCACGAACATAGGAATGTTTGCCCTTCCATGCGTACGTCCAATACGCACCAGCGCCCTTTTAAGCAGAAGGTTTGAGTCCAGCACTGCCCAACATTACTTTTCTCGGCGAAGCTCCAATTTCACTAGGTTCGTGCGGTCCATGCACGCTACGTTTACCACGTCTGGACCACTCCACTCCTTGGGAAGACCACCACCAAACTGGAGCATGGCTATGTAGGGGAAGATATCATGGAAGATATCATGATAGAAGAGGCCACATAGACCAGCGGTGTCTTGGCAGTTTATGCTAAAGGTGTCGCCCGCCTCATGACCCCATGAACACTTGCCCTTAACCGATTTAACTGTGGCTGTCACCTTATGACCTGGAAAAGTCATCGTCTTCGGTTTTGCCATAGCTTTGACCTCCTTCGGGGTTTGGCTACATTCTACACCTGTTACCCTAGATAGTGAATGATTTTACAGAGTTTTTTTGTAGAGATGAAGCTAATCACTTTATCCAATACCCGATTCATCCTCAGGGGCCCACCCCAGAAGACTATTTGCTTCCCGATTTCTTGTCACTCTGAACCTTGTCGGCTTTACCTTCCTCTTTTCTCCCACCCTCAACCTTGTCGGCTTTACCTTCCTCTTTTCTCCCACCCTCAACCTTGTCAGCTTTACCTTCCTCTTTTCTCCCACCCTCAACCTTGTCAGCTTTACCTTCCTCTTTTCTCCCACCCTCAACCTTGTCGGCTTTACCTTCCTCTGACGGACGATCGCGCTTGCTCCGGTTATCGGTAACATAAAACCCGGAGCCTTTGAAAAGTATCGCCGACGGGGAGAATATCCGGCGGCCCTTGCCCCGACATCTGGGGCAACAGGGACTCCCTTCATCCTCGCTAAAACGCCTCGTCAGTTCAAAGCGACAGGCGCATTTTTCGCATTCGTACTCATAGATAGGCATTATGACCTCCAGGGTTTTGAGGCTATTTTACCATAGCAGCCCGTCTAAGTCCCAGTTCGCAATAGGAAATCCGGGTTTGTAGTGTGCGACCTTCATCAGGCGGCAGGTGTCATCCTGGCGGTGGTAGGCGACGGGCCACCGCGGTAAATACGGGAGAGAGCGGCGGATAGCACGCATGTCCGTGCGGAATGTAATCACGACAATTGAAAGGGAGGTGGTGTTAGTAGAGAAGAGAAAGTGACCACCGTCAGCACTGAACAAACATCGGGATGTTTGCCATTCCATGCTTACGCATCAAAAGGTAACTGAGTGACTTTGGCGTTGCATAGACATCGGAATGTCTGATTTGTTTGTACTGTGACCATATTTCCCGCAAGCAGTCATTAAGTATTCTACCACAAAACCAACTAAAACCTATGATGACTTAGCACCGGGTAATGGGTCATTTTGACGAGTCAAGTCAGCACTTCAGTTTATTCCTTGCGCCAGTAAATACATCGTAAGGGACTATCTCGGTAGCCGTGAAGTACCGAACAGGACAGTACCTTAAGGTGATTGTTGCAACTCTCCCTCCTCGTCATAATTCAACCAGCGGGTAAACATCTCGCTGTACAATGTCACAATAAACTATGTTAAGGAGTAAAGCGAATGGGTTTCCCTTATAAATATACTTCATTGCGTGGCTGGTTAGGTGATCAAGTTAAAGATACCATTCAGAAGACGGTTTTTGATAATGTTGCATCCGAAAGAGAACCACTTTCACCATACGAAAGGAATGCGGTACTTAAACGGGCACACAATAGATGTGAGAATGAGCTTTGCCGCTTTCAAGGCAAACATCAGATACACCATATTGATATGAATAACCAGAATAACGACCTTGGGAATCTGATAGTTCTTTGTACCGACTGCCACAATAAAGCTCATGCCGGCATATTCACCCAGAGCCAATTATTCAATTGGGCTAGAAGAGATTATAAGATGCTTAAGGCAACAAGACCTCAAGATAGTTGGCGGAGAGCCCCGATACCAAATCCAACTATCACCGGCTACTGTATTAGATGTAAAACCGAAATCGCACTTGACCCGATGACACCATATTGTAGGAAGTGCTTTGCTTCCTGGAAGAAATACGCAAACAATGAGTATGAAGACGAATTCTGCCACGTCTGCGGCAAGCCGAACAATTCCAGCCTTAAAAAGCCAGCCTGTTATGATTGCTACAAAATCAAGAAGGACGTGCTCGAGTTCCCGTTGCAGTAGCCCTTGGCAACAATATCTACCATGTAATTGTAACCATGGGCATGTCTACCTTTTCATGCTACTATCCCCGACAATATCTTCACGCCGAGGCCATAGTATAATATCCATGCAGGTATCTGACATGAGTGATGAAGCACGTCAAGATATGGACAGAAACGATGATTTAGCACGAAGGCCAGATGTAATTAAGAGCATATCCGACAATACATCCTGGTTTTGACGAACATGCCTATCGTTGGCCTTCCGCATCTTTGCCGGTAGCTTACGCTATAGCTTGCGTTGAAGTAGCATGTGAAAGTTCGGAAAAAGTGGCGTGATCTTTCAGCAAATAATAGAAGCATGTGGCAAGCCTGGTATAAAGGCGGTTATAGAGAAATAGTATCTAATGAAGAAAAAGAACAATTGAAGAAACAGATGTTAAAGGGATTGGAGAGTGAATTTGTAGGGGATGTAAATAAGCCATTCCAAGCCCTCGAAGGAATCGGAAGAGACACTGATTTGTTTAATGCCTTTCTCAAAGCAAAAGCTGGTAAGTTTTCTGTTTCGCCGGAAGAGGAAAAGGATTGGGCAAGACTAGTGAGATTAATAGTGAAGTTTATCCTCGTTGGATTCAATAGGAAATCAGAAATAAAGAAAGGTAAATATAGGGTTGAGCCAAGTGGGGAAACACCATGGCTTCACATAGCAGTAATATACCGAGTGTTATTCAAATACATGGGGTTTTCGTTTGAAATGTTAAATCGCACCTTCAAAAGACGTCTAGTCAAAGGGAAAACATACGATTTAGATAAGGTAATGATTCAACAACGTCCGAGCCGGATGTACAGAAACCTAGTTGCCAACGCTAAGAAAGCTGGGTTACTGCTGAAAAACGATAAAACAATTATGAAGGCGGCTCGACGCTGGTATCAATGCAGGGTCGTTTATCCAAGCGTTAATGAATTCTGTGTTGCTGAATCCCGTAAAGAGATAATACTGGACCCCAAAAATGTGGATAAGGAGATTCGTCCTTGCGATGAAGCTCTTGGATACCAGGGACGAAGAAGAACGCAACCAGTCTAAGTAAATCCTCGAAGTCTCTACGTTAGTGAAGCCACTCTAAAAAGAGTGGCTTTTTCATAGAAATCTCCGCTGGATACCCGCTAGCTTGCTGGCGGGAGGAAAGCGGCCAGTTCCCGTCAGATAAAGAGCGTGGCATTTGCCTGAATTGAATATCATGGGTATGAAAATAAGTTCCTCCAACTACGTATGCAATTGCCAGTGACTACGCATGTCAGAAAACCTTAAGATGCCCCACAGCTTGCTGTGGGGTGATTCACTTGTACAAAAAATATATGGTTACCTGGAGGGCATCTTTATGCGATTATCAAAGCATGAGACAGCCAGAGACCACCAGCAAGGCTCTGAAGGAGGCTGAGGTCACTTTCATCATTGAAATGCGCCCGGCCACTCCTGCGCAGCTAGAAGCTGGCAGGAGGCTGTTTTCAAGGCTACTCAGAAAGGCACAAGCATCCTGCGGCAACGAGTCCAACCACGTTGGTTAGTCAAGGCGTGAGGGGGGGCGAATGTGGGGGGAGCGGTAAGGCAGGAAGAGGGAGCGGGCGGGTGGCGTGAGCCACCGCCCGCCTAGCCCCCCTCACTAACTAACAGGGGGGCTTTGAGTAGTAGAGCGTTTGGCAATGAAAGTAGTCGCTTCCGGTATAGATACTCTGGTAATCGGATTTTCAATCGAAAGTTATCTGGATATTAGCAGTTTCGAGGTATTGTCCGATGCCAAAACTAAGGCTGCCGCAAAGCAGTTTGACGCTAAGGGCTGCGGTGTGGAGTGGTTCGGGGCTGAATTTAACATGATGGCTCGTGGGGCAATGGGCTATGAGTGGGTCTTGCGAAACGGTGACGTCACAGTCTGCATAGCACGGGAAGCAAGGGGCGGGTCAATCATGCCTGAAGTCTACGTTACCTTTAGCAGTCAAAACATGTGGGCAAACGGAGCTGAAAAAGCGGTTATGACGTTTAAACGCTGGCTCTCCAAGTGGGCAGTGATTAGAAATACAAAAGTCTCACGGGCTGACCTTTGTGTATTCCCTCCTTCCAGCAGAGTTTCCAGTTTTAACCCTGCATCAAGAATTAAGACAACACATAGAACCTTTTCCATGCTGGAGGCAATTTTAGACCCATTGGTGTTGGCTTTCAAGCTCAGTTGCATCTAATAGAGTGATCTACAATCCGCAATTTGGTGCAGTTCAAACAACACTAGCTAATGTGCTATGTGGATTGTTGTCCGGGCAAGCCTAACTCTGCAATTTCATGTTGACTTTTGCAAAGGTTGGTATAGAACAAATGGGAAATAATCAACATAGATGGACATGAATAATGAATAAGACCAGCAAGACATTTTTGGGCTACGGAATAGGTATCATATTCCTTTTATTAGTAGCAAGTCTCATCTTTTTAAAGGCTGATAAAACCAAAATAGATACACCGCAACTTTCCCTCGAACTGAATTTTGCTGCTACCATTGGAACGCTGCTTGCAGTTGCCCTGGCGCTCATAGCTATTGGTTACTCCATCAAGAAAGCAGACATTAAGATTTATTTGGGTAATAAAACTACCACCCCTGCCGGCACGCTACAAGAGATCAGGGTGAGCAACACAGGAGATGCGACAGTAGATTTGGCATTTGCATTTGTCGAACTGAATGTTCCGGCATCAAGCCCCATTTCATTCTCAGGCGCCACAGGGCTACCTTTTCAGCCGACTCAGAATCTTGAACGAAAACAATATAGGTTCAATGACCCACAGCATACAAGAAATCTCTACCCTGTCAAAGACGATTGGAGCCTAATAGGTTTCGTCCAGATGCCGATCGGAGCTGCCAATCAATTCAAATTGAGCGTTAAGATTGTTGGTACTCAAGGCCGCACACAAAAGGAATTCAAGATCACCAGGTAGTATTTAAGTCTCTTTCAAAGGATAACCTCACTTGATTCTGTTGATGCCCAGAGTTGACATCCTACCCCAAATCCATCACCTTGTGCAATCCTGCTAACTTGGTTTAGCCCGCAGCCTCCACACTCACCACATGTCCAACACCACTCCACCAAGCTCCAAAATTCAAAGCAAAGCCCCTTATTTTCCCAAACCATATAAACGCATACACTTGTATTGTAAATACAAATACGTTGAATTGTAGTGCTTTGGGAAAGGGTTGTAGTTAAGTATTTGAGTGTAGAGGGTTGGGGTTTTGGCTTGTTCCTGAAGCTAAAATGCTCGTAACTCTAGTGGTACCATTTCCGGGGGCAGGTCAAGGTCACTCTGCTACGTATTGGCACATTAAGGTTAACTTAACCTTATTTTAACACCTTTTTCATGTCAGCATGATACATTGGGACTATGGAGGATTATTCGTTAATTGATTGGTTATCATGGTAGAAGCCATATTCTCAATATTCCCTAGGTATCAAGATTTGTACGAATATAGACTGGGATGGAATGTTGGTAGGAGGGAGGAGTCATGGTTACCAAGGTGAAAACGAATATAAAACATGAAAACTGGGACCAAACCGGTAGGATGCTCAGGACCGGAGAAGCATGCCGAATTCTCTGCGTACATTGTAACACGCTGAGAAGATGGAGCGAGCAGGGAATGATTAATGCATACCGACTTGGCCCTCGTGGCGACCGAAGATTCAGACTGGAGGACGTCAACGCACTGCTCACCGAAAAAACGTCGGACATGGGGGCTGCAGGAAAAAGGTAATGGCGGCTTTGGAAGAGTACGACGCCAGGAAGAAGTAAAGGAGGTACAAATGGTTACTCAAAAGTTGGGATGGGGCGGGCTTCTTACCGTAATAGGAGTGGTGCTGGTGATTCTGGGCCTGGTGTGGATGGCAGTCATCTTCCCCGCAATGGCACAGATATCTACAGGTTATGCGCACACCTATTATTCAGACGGCACGTTCTCGGTACTGAATGCTGACACTCAGTCGATGGATAGCTTTCCTGTAGAGTTGGCGTTGGCTCAGAAAGCCAATGGCACGGCTGACGGAGTTTTGTTTATCCATGAGAAGAGCACAGTAGTCAATTCGGCTACCGGCACCGATCTCTCAGCCTATTATGGCGATGAGAGCACTCTTGCAATAGAAAGGAAGACTCTCAAGTTTGCTTCGATTGATGAGAGGGGTCGGACAGGATACTGGTCGCCTCCAATGGGTATCGGTCAGGGAACTAGTTTTGCAATGTACATCGACAGTGTGAACGAGCCGCTGACGGCTACATACGTGAAGTCTGAGGAATTGCAGGGTCTTAAGGTTCTTGTGTTTCAGATGAGCGCGAGCGATGTATCGTTAGGCACAAATCCTCAAAATGGCTTAGCGATGTTCGCAAATACCACAGTTACTCTCACGATAGAATCAAAGACCGGGACCGTAGTTGACCAGAATGCCGTAGCTACTACGAGCATGGATATGGGAGACTATAAGGTGCCCGTCCTGGTGGCTAATGTAGGATGGACCGATGCAACAGTTGCGGACATGGTGAAGACTGCTAAGGATGGCTTGGGCATGCTGTTCTGGTTCCAAGCCGTTCTTCCGTGGCTGCTGATCGGAATTGGCGCTGTTAGTCTCATCATCGGTGTGGTGCTAATGGTGCGAAAGCAGAGAACCGCGGCCTGGTGAATTTCAGGTATCCAAAATGATTTAGACAAGGGCACGTGTCCTTCGTGTAGATAAAGGGCACGTGTCCTTCGTGGGCAAAAACTCTGGGACGGCTGGATGAGACTGCTAAGGGCACAAAGCCGCTGGATGCCGCACTTCCTGTATTTAAGTCCATAGTCTCAGATTTAATCTCCGATATGCCAGTGCAGAAGCAGAAAGAATGCCAGGCGTGGCACCGAGAGCTTAGAGACAAAGCGCTTGATAAGTTGTGCCTGGTGGCAGGGTCACCAGTTGAAAGCGTGATAGGAAGGCCTATAAACCTGAAGTGGTAGTAACATCCGCACCACAAATTACTTTTTAAGGTTATAAAGGTTCGTAGATATACGCAACTTGCCTTTCAGACAGCATGAAGCACTACAGGGCCGTGGTAGGGTAGTCTGAGGGTGTTGAGTTAAAAAGATATTGTCTTCTAATTACTATGCGAGAATATGCGGAACCTTGTCACCGTCTACGTATAGGTCGAAGTTACTTAGGTAATTTTAACTCCTTAATTGCCTCTTCTACTTTAGCAAGTCTGGCATGGGTTTCAGTAAGCTCTATG
>Ga0209777_10004820_pt1 | contig 15798 bp, 13 predicted proteins | sample FrelakmetHBP12HB_FD_187147 | JGI IMG/M metagenome (GOLD analysis project Ga0209777, IMG submission 187147) | Freshwater lake sediment microbial communities from the University of Notre Dame, USA, for methane emissions studies -HBP12 HB (SPAdes)... | ecosystem: Environmental > Aquatic >... | reverse complement strand
TTGAACTTTGAACCTTGAACCATTCTGTTGGGTGGTGGACAGGGGAGGATTTGAACCTCCGAAGGCATTAGCCATCAGATTTACAGTCTGACCCCTTTGACCTCTCGGGAACCTGTCCATCTCAAAGACGGTTCAAAGTTCAAAGTTCAAGGTTCAAAGTTCAAGGTCAACGGCCTACACGACGCCATACCGCCCGGTCGCCGTTGTTGACGTTAGCCTTGAACCTTGAACTTGGGACCTTGAACCTTCCGTCCCTGGAGCCGGCGGGGGGATTCGGACCCCCAACCCCCGGTTTACAAAACCGGGGACGCCGTCGCAGAACTCTAGCGACCGTCGCGAGTTAGGTCAAGACCAATCTGAGCGCGCAGCGCCCTTTCAGCGCGCCGGCCGAGAGGCCCTCCCAGCCACCCCAATGCCACCCGACTTGGCCCACGTTACCGCCGCTTGGCAGGGATTGCCAGAGCACATCAGGGCGGCCGTCCTGGCCCTCGTTAAGACCGCCGAGGCATAGCCATGACCGCGGCGAACTGGCGACATGTGTGGGAGCAGGTGGGCCTTGCGACGCTCCGTAGCGAACTGCGGCGGTGGATCAGCCCGCCTTGCTGCCAAGAGGGAACTGCAGATGGCACAGACGCGTGACCTAAATAACCCATTGGCAGCCAACGTGGAGTATGGCTACGGCCTGGGCTGTTCCTTCACGCCGGTCTCGGGCAAACGCCCGATACTGAAGAATTGGCAGCAGCAGCCGCGCGAGACGCTTGAGGAGGCCCTGGCCTGGGCCAGGCAGGGGAACGTCGGCCTGCGAACAGGTCAGGCCAGTGGCATCGTCGTCATCGACGTGGACCCCGGCGCGGATATTTCCCGTCTCGATCTGCCGCCCACAGTCAGAGCCAACACGGGCAGGCCCGGCGCCTTCCACCTGTACTATCGCTGCGCGGTCCGTGTCGGTAATTCCTCCGGCCGTCTCGGCCCGCACATCGACGTCCGCGGCGACGGCGGCCAGGTCGTCTACCCCGGCAGCGTTTATCCGGACACCGACCGCCGGTATGAGTGGGCCAAAGGCCTCGCGCCCTGGGAGGTGGAAATCGCCGAACTGCCGGCGCACATCCTCCAGCGGCTCAACGGTCACGACGTTGCCGTGGACGTGGCCCACGTTGGACCCACGCGGCCGAGGGCGGCCAATGCCGGCCGGTATGCCCAAGCGGCTCTTGATGGCGAGTTGGACGCCCTGCGGACAGCCCCGGAAGGCGAGCGCAACAACACCCTCAACACGGCGGCGTTCAGCCTCGGCACGCTGATCGGCGGCGGCCATCTGGATCGCCAGCAGGTAGAGGATTCCCTGCGAGCGGTAGCCGCGTCGATCGGCTTGGACTCGCGTGAGACAGAGGCGACCATCCGGTCTGGCATCGAGTCGGGCATTCGGCAGCCGCGTCAAGTCGAACGGGAAGGCCATCCCGCCGTGCCCCGCGCCAGGCCAGAGTACATCCTCACGCCGGGGGCACACAAAGATGATCATGGCCGCTACACCGAGCAGTCGAACGCCACGTTCGCCGACACCGTCCTCGAACGCTTGCCCGATGACTCCATCTACCGCAAGGACTTTATCCCTGGCGAACTCCTCGGCCCGCCCGGCAAGCGCAGATGGGTGGAGTTCACGCCCGACCGGATGCGAATCGTCGTCGATACGCATGTGCGGCTCGGCAAGTGGGTCACCAGCAGGAAGACCAACGAGCAGGTCATGGTCTACCAGGCATGCAGTAAGGATGCCTCCGGGATCGTGATCGCGCAGGCCCGGCAAATGCCGAAGATCCGCGAACTCGCCCTCATGGTCGAATACCCAGTCTATGGGCCCGGCTTCAAGCGCGTGCCGCCGGGCTGGCACGACGGCATATTCTACGACGAGCCCGAGGACCTGAGGAACCTCGCCCCCGAGACCGACGGGGATGTAATCCACGATGTCCTACAGGACTTGATCATCGACTTCCCATTCAAGGGCGAGGCCGACCGGCAGAACTACTTCGGTCTGATGCTGACGCCCACAGTTGCCCCCGCCCTGGATGGCAACCGCCCGATGCATTTGGTGAACTCGCCGCTCGAACGGACCGGGAAGACGAAACTCGTCAACGAAGTCTACGGCGGCGTGCTCCTTGGCCGCGAAGTACCGTCCATGCAGATTACCAACCGCGAGGAGGAACGGGAGAAACGCATCCTGGCCATGCTCCTCCAGGGCGAGACCCTGATGCACCTGGATAACCTGCCGCACTACGTCGACTCGCAGTCGCTCGCGAGCCTCCTGACAGCCCACATCTTCGGCGGGCGGATACTGGGCCTCTCCCGAACGGCCAAGTTGCCCAACAACCTGACCATCGTCGGCACCGGCAACAACGTGCAGGCTAGCGGCGAGATTGCCAAGCGGATCGTGCCCATCCTGATCGAGCCGACCTCCGCTCATCCGGAAGCCCGCGCGGACTTCCACCACCCGGACATCCGGGCCTACGTCCGAGAGCGCCGCCGCCTCGTCCTCGCGTGCCTGCTTGGCCTCGTGGAGAACTGGATCGCGGCGGGCAAGCCTAAGCACGCAAACCGCCTCGGCGGTTTCGAGCACTGGTCCGAGACCGTCGGCGGCATCCTGCAGGTTAACGGCTTTCGGGAATGGCGAACCAACGAGGCCCAGTGGCGCACGCTGGCCGACACCAAGGGCCAGGAAATGGAAGCCTTCGTCAAGGCTTGGCACGAAGCATACGGCTCTCAAGAGGTCGAACCGAAGCAACTGCGCGGCCTGGCCGAACGCCACGACCTGTTTGGTCATGTCCTCGCCAAGCCGACGGAGCGGGCAATAAGCGTCGCCTTCGGCCGGATGCTTCTGCAACACACCGACATGCCCGTTGGGAATTGTTTCATTCGCCGGTCAACCAAGGGCAACAACGCCAAATACCGCTTGGATGCCATCGTATGAGCCCCTCAGCGCGGAATCTCGTGGAATCTGGTGGAATCTCAGATGTCGAGATTCCACGGCCTAACCGATGTGGCGACCAGCACTTAGCACGGAGCGCGGAATCTGCGGAATCTGAAACGACGTCTCACGCGTGCGCGCGCGCCCGAGGCGAGAGGTTAGCCACGGGAGATTCCGCAGATTCCGGAGATTCCGCGCCGCCGACGTTCGCCCGGGTGCCGCGAGGGCGGCAAGCCTCGACGCGCCTTGGCCAAACGGGGCGCCCTCTCGCCCCGTGGGCGAACGTGGCGCGTCGTAGGGCCAACGTGGCGCGTCAGGCCGGCCGGTCAATAGGTACTTCCAGGGCGACGGCCTCGGCGGTGGGCACGCGGAGCAGTCGGCAAGGTTCTTTTTGTTTGTTGTGAACGTGAACACAGACCCAGGAGCGCGACATGCAGGTGGAACTGAGGAGCATCGAGAGCATCCGGCCCTACGAGCAGAACCCCCGCCAGAACGACCAGGCGGTCGAGGCCGTGGCAAAGAGCCTGCGGGAATTCGGCTTCCGCCAGCCCATCGTGGTGGACGCCGAGGGCATCATCATCTGCGGCCACACGCGGTACAAGGCCGCGCAGAAGCTGGGCCTCAAGCAGGTGCCGGTTCACGTGGCCAAGGACCTGACGCCGGCGCAGATCAAGGCCTACCGGATCGCCGACAACCAGACGGCCACGCTCGCGGAGTGGAACTACGAGCTCCTGCCACTTGAGATCCGGGACCTCCAGGGCATGGACTTCGACCTGTCGCTGCTGGGGTTCGACGAGACCGCCCTGGCGGAACTCCTGGCGCCGGCGGGGAACGAGGGGCTGACCGACCCGGACGCGGTGCCGTTGCCGCCGGACGAGGCGGTGACGCAGCGCGGCGACATCTGGATCTGCGGCTCGCACCGGGTGATGTGTGGAGACGCGGGCAGCGCCGAGGACGTGGACCGGCTGCTCGACGGCGCGACCATCGACTGTGTCAATAGCGACCCGCCCTATAATGTGCGGGTCGAGCCGCGTAGCAACAACGCCATCGCGGTCGGAAACAGCTCTTTCGCCCCGGCGGCGCAGCCGCAGATGCATCACCAGGGCTTTGATGTGGCCCGGCGGGCGAAGAAGGAGGCGGGGAAGAGCAAGCACTCGATTCTCACCGACGGCGGCGCCCAGCGCGTGCCCTCCAAGTACCATGCGATGGACCTGGCCACGGGGGCCCAGACGGGCATCCCGACGACCAAGAAGATGCGGGCCAAGGACCGGCCGCTGGCCAACGATTTCGTCAGCGATACCGACTTCGACGCCCTGCTCGACGCCTGGTTCGGCCAGTTCGCCCGCGTCCTGAAACCCGGCGGGGCCTTCTACGTCTGGGGGGGCTACGCCAACCTGGGCAACTATCCCGGACCGTTGAAGCGGGCCGGCCTCTACTTCAGCCAGGGCCTCGTGTGGGACAAGGGCTGGCCGGTGCTCACCCGCAAAGATTACATGGGGGCCTTCGAGATCTGTTTCTATGGCTGGAAGGAAGGCGCCGGCCACCAGTTCTACGGGCCGAACAACGACACGGACCTGTGGCACATCAAGAAAGATAACCCGCAGGATTATCTGCACTTGACTCAGAAGCCAGTCGAGCTGGCCGCCAAGGCCATCACCAACTCCTCGCGCCCGGGCGAGAACGTCCTCGACCTCTTCGGCGGCAGCGGCTCGACGCTGATCGCCTGCGAGCAGACGGGCCGGCACGCCTACCTCATGGAACTCGACGCCCCGTACTGCGACGTGATCGTCCAGCGCTACGAGCAGTTTACGGGCAAGAAGGCCGAGCGGGTCGCGGCCAAGCCGTCGGTCGCGGCGGAGGCGAAGACATGAGGATTGCCCGTGTTTTTCCGCGCCGGACGAAGGCAACACCCGACGACGCGCTGGCGTTCGTGGGCGATCCGCCCCTCTTCCTGCCGCAGGCAGACGAGGTTCACATTTCCTGCGCGTTCACGTGGGACCGCGCGGAGGCCCAGCGCCTCGCGCGGGCCTGGGCTGAGCAGGGCTACCGGGTCCAACTGGGCGGGCCGGCCTACGGTTCCGCCGCCGGGGAGTTCGACCCTGGGATGTACGTCAAGCAGGGCATGACGATCACGAGCCGCGGCTGCGTTCGGCGCTGCCCCTTCTGCTTCGTGCCGGGACGTGAAGGCAGGCTGCGCCTCCTGGAGATCAAGCCCGGGTGGGACGTGCTCGACAACAACCTGCTCGCCTGCCCTCGTCCGCATATCGAGGCCGTCCTGGACATGCTCGAAAGACAACCAAAGCCTGCGCGGTTCACCGGCGGTATCGACGCCCGCCTGTGCCCGCCCTGGTTCGCCCGGCGTCTGGCCGGGATGCGCGTGCAGATTCTCTACACGGCCTTCGACCACCCCTCGGCGCAGCCGGATGTAGAACGGGCGGTCAAGATGCTGCGGGACGCCGGGCTTTCGCAGCGCCAGGTTGGCTGTTACGTGCTCGTGGGCTACGACGGCGACACGACAGCGGCCGCCGAGGAACGGCTCGAATGGGTCTTTGAGACGGGCGGGACGCCGTTCGCCATGTACTTCCGGCCGCCCGACGACCGGCGCTTGCACATCCCGACCGCATGGAAAGGGCTGGTCCGACGGTGGGTGCGGCCGGCATGTATCTTTTCCCGCCCGGAGATCGCCCCGGCCGCAACTCTGACCGGGGCGAAGGAGGATAGGTGATGGTCGCGCTACTTGGCCAGTTCGAACTGGCCCCGACCCGTCTTGTGGAACCGGGTGTCCTTGCCCTTCGCAGCGATCTCCCTGATGATCGCAGCGTAAAGGGTGGCCTGCGGCGTCTTGCCTCCCGTCTGCCACAGGCCCTTGGCGAGCATCCGTTCGACCATCTCCTTGCAGCCCAGCGGGCCGCCGCTGGCGGTCTTCAGGACCTGGACGGCGGCGTCGAGGCAGCCGGGCTTCTTCTCGCGGGCCTTCTTCTCGGCCTTGGGGGCCTTCTGGCGCTTGGCCTTGGCCTCCGGCTTGGGCTCGGCCGCCTTCGCGGCCCCCTGGCCAACGTCGGCGGCCGGGGCGGCCTCCTGGGCGGCACCGGCCTGGCTCGGGATCGCCAGGGCCAGCGGCTTCGACTTGTGAACCTCGCGGCGCAGCCGCTGGGCCGACTTGATGCGGACCTTCTTCTTGGTCTGGACGTTCGTCGCGTCCCACCCGCCGTGCGGGTTCTCGCCGTCGATGTGGACCACCACGACCTTGCCGGACACCTTCGCCAAGTACTGCCCTCCCACTTTCACCTCGTGCTTCTTCATGGCTCTACTCCTTTCGGCGGAATTGCCGGGCTGGGGGCCGCCGCGAGGGCGGCCCGTCGCCGGGCCCTTCTACCGGTGCGGCCGGTACGTCTTGCCGCAGGTCGCGCATCGCACCTCGTCGTCGCTCTGCCACACCAGCTTGTCCACGCTACGCTCGCCGCAGCCGGGGCAGGCGTCGGCCTCGGCCACCTCGTCGTCGAGCTGGGCGTTCAGGGCGTCGCGGACGTAGTCCACGTCCATCGACTCGGCGTCGTCGACGCCGGCCGCCATGTCCTGAATGATGCCTTCGAGGCCGTCGAGGTCGCGGCCGAGGACCCGCTCGACCTCGCGGCACTTCGCCCAGACCTCGTGCAGGGCGGCAACGGCGGCTCGCACGGTCGGCACCAACTGCTCGGCTTGCGTCGTGGTAATCATGGGCATGCTCCTTTCTTGGGGCCGTTAGCGGCCCGTCCGTTCCACGAGGACGCCGCCGTCGATCAGGTTCCAGCCCCACGTGTCGCCCCAGGCGGTCGGCGACCGGATGGTCGCGAGCAGCGTGTCGGTGCCGGTCTGGCGGAGCTCGACCTTGCGCCCGACCTGCGTGGCGTACCACGCGGGGGCGTCGGTGCGGCAGGCCAGGCGGCGGGGCTTCGGGTTCACCACGCGGCACCAGGGGATGTCGTCGCGCTGGGCAGTATCGAATTCGTTGTTGAAGAACTGCGGGTCGGCCCCGTTGCCGGTCCAGTGGCAGGTGCAGACATGCCGCGGGAAGTCCGGCTCGAAGGCGATCTTGTCGATCTGCCATTCGTAGCCGCCGCGGACCACCACGTCGCCCGCCTTCAGGTCCTTGCCCAGCACCAGCTCCGTCTTTCGTTTGGCCGTCTTCATCGAGAGCCTCCTTCGTGGTTCGTGTTCGCCCTTCTCATAGACATCAGGGCATGCTTTCGGCCCGGAGGCAAGGGCAATTATGGAAGATGAAGCATAATTCCGGAGATTCTTGCGGTGGCTGAACCAAGCCTATCTTCGACCGAACGTGTGAACCCGGCGGCCTTGCCCGTGGAGGACGCGGCCCGGGCGCTGGGCCTGTCGGCGGAGACCGTCCGCGCGGACATCGCGGCCGGCGCCCCGACGAACGCAGACGGGACCATGAACCTCGTGCACTACGCCGCGTGGCTGAACGGAAAGATCGCGGATGGCGATTGACCTCACGAACCTGTCGCAGACGGACCTCCTCCAGGTCGTGAACTCCACGCCGCTGGGGGCGGTCCTTACGCGCTCGCGCCTGCGCCGCCAGATGGACGCGGCGGCGCTGCGGTTCGGTGACGGGACGTACATCCACTTCGTGCGGTATGTCCGGTGGCTCGCCCAGGAGGCCCACCGGCCCCGGTCCAAGCCCCTCGACTATGCGGAAGCCCGCAAGCGCCAGGCCGCGAAGAACCGGGCCGCCACCAAGGCCAGCCAGGACATCGCGCCCATCCCCGAGGTCGAGGACTACGAGCGCCGCAAACGTTGTGGGGAATCCTTCCGCCTCTTCTGCGAGACGTACTTCCCGAAGGCGTTTTACCGGGCGTGGTCCGACGACCACCTGCGGGTCATCGCCAAGATTGAAAAGGCCGTCCGCGAGGGCGGCATGTTCGCCTTCGCCATGCCGCGCGGCAGCGGCAAGACGACCCTGGCGCGGCTGGCAGCGCTGTGGGCGGTCCTCTACGGCTCCCGGCCGTTTGTCTGTCTCATCGGGGCGGCGGACGACCGGGCCAAAGAACTGCTCCTCCCCATCCACAAGCACGTGCTGGAGAACCCGCTCCTCCTCGGGGACTTCCCGGAGGCGATCTACCCGCTGCGGGCGCTCGAGAACTCCTCCAAGCGCCAGCTCCAGCAGCACGTCCGGGGCCAACTGACGCACGTCCACTGGGGCCAGAACAGGCTCGTCTTTCCGACCATCGAGGGAGAGGACCTGCCGGCGGCGCTGCGGGAGGAAGGGCTTGAGGCCAGCCCTTCGGGCGGCTCCATCATCACGATGACCAGCCTGGACGCCAACATCCGCGGCCAGCAGCACTCGCGGGTCGACGGCTCGATCATCCGGCCGTCGCTCGTGCTCCTCGACGATCCCCAGACCCGCGAGGCGGCCCGGTCGGTCGAGCAGACCCGCAAACGCCTCGAACTCCTGAACGGCGACGTCCTCGGCATGGCCGGGCCGGGCGAGCAGCTCTCGGCCCTGATCACCTGTACGAAGATGTACGAGGGGGACCTGGCGGACACGATCCTCGACCGGGAGAAGTCGCCGGAATGGGACTCGGAATGTACGCGCCTCGTCTACGCCTTCCCTGCCAATGAGAAGCTCTGGGAGGAGTACGCGGAGATTCGGCGCACGCATGGCAAGGCCGCCGCCACGGAGTTCTACCGGGAGCGTCAGTCGAAGATGGACGAGGGGGCCAGGATCGGATGGCCGGCCCGGATCGACACGAAGTCGGGCGAGATTTCCGCCGTCCAGAACGCGATGAACCTGCGCCTCAAGGTCGGTCCGGAGGCCTTCGCGGCGGAGTATCAGAACGAGCCGGCCGTGCCCCAGATGAGCACCGACGTCCTGACGGTCGACCAGGTGATGGAGAAGACCAACGGCTACCGGCGCGGCGAGGTGCCCCTGGCGGCAACGAAGCTCACCATGTTCATCGATGTGCATGATCGGCTGCTCTACTACTGCGTGTGCGCCTGGGAAGAGACGTTCACGGGGTACGTCCTCGATTACGGCACCTTTCCGGACCAGCGCCGCTCCGCGTTCACCCTGGCCGACGCCCAGCGGACGCTGGGGCGGGCATTCCCCGGCGCCGGCGTCGACGGGGCGATCCACGCGGGGCTGGAGCAGCTCGTCTCCACGTACCTGGCGAAGGAATGGAACCGCGGCGGGAGCCTGATGAAGCTCGACCGGGTGCTCGTGGACATGGGGTACAAGCCCGGCATCGTTGCGAACGTGAAGCGCAAAGTCGGCGGCTCGACCGTGATGCTCTCAAAGGGCGTGGGCATCCGAGCCAGCCGCAAGCCCCTGGCGGCTTATCTCCGGAAGCCCGGCGAAGTGCATGGGCACTACTGGTACATCCCGAACGTGCGGAAGACGAGTGAGTTCCCACATGTCTTCGTGGACGTGAACTACTGGAAGCGGTTCGTCCAGGAGGGGCTGGCGACGGCCGCGGGCGACCGGGGCGGCATCAGCCTGTTCGGCCGCGAAGCCCGGCAGCACGAGCTTTTTGCCGAGCACGTGGCCCGGTCGGAGCGGTGGGTGGACGTGACGGGCCCTGGCGGGACCGTGCGGGAATGGTTGTCCATGCCTACGCGGCCGGACAACCACTGGTTGGATTGTCTGGTGGGGTGCTCGGCAGGGGCGTCGATGCTCGGCGTCTCGCTCTTTCGCAGCGCAATGCCGAAGAAGGTCAAGCGGAACCGGAGACACGTCGAATACTTGTAGGAGAATAAGCGATGGCAGCAAGGCGAGTCGGTCGTCCCAAGGGGAGCAAGAACGCGGTCGACGTGGTCGTGGTGGAGCGGTCGCACTGCCCGAAATGCGGCAGTTCTCACCGGAGCGAGTACTGGGGCCGCATGGTCCAGAAATGCCCCGGCCTCCGCGCCGACGGCACGCCCTACACTGCCATCATCCGCCGCCGGTGCCGGTGCCTGGACTGCAGCCAGACACGCATCGACAAGGAGTACAGCTGACCTCTGTTTGCGTTGCCAGAAAGACACTCGTGGTTCAAGGGCATGTGCGATTTCTTGGGCATCATTTCCAGCGTTCCTTGGAGTGTTTCAGAACGTACTCCTTGAACAGTTCGTGCGCAAGTAGCGTGCGATCCTGTGTTCCTGCGCCGGTGTCCTCGCAGATGGTCGTCCCCCTTTTCGCCAGTTGACTGGCACGGGCTACAGGGTCAAACGCTTGGCCTCCCGAACGTATAATGCTCGGTTTGCCGTGCACCTCCTCGTAGGTGATTAGCCCCTCAGCGATGCCCGCGCCGAAACCCACGCTGTCTGAGGCCACGCGCCCGCGAAGGACCGTCTGCGCCAGTCCATTCAAGTGATACCATGCAGCACCCGCAAAGGCCTTCGCGGCCGCCTCCGAGGCGAACGCAAATATCCCTTCGTCGCCACAGAAGTTCACCCATTCCCCACCGAACCAATGCGCCCATACCGCCAGTATATTCTGTGCATACGACAGCCAATGCGCCGAAAGCCTCGAAGGCGTAGCCTTCTTGCTGCCACGCATGTCCACCGAAACAAGTGTCCTTCTCACTGGCTCATTAAGGGGAGGCGTCCCCTGCCTAAGGTGTGCGTCCTTCTCGCCTCCGAGAGCCCTAAGGAGGAGCACGAACGGGGAAAGTGGACCAGGGAAGTCCTTGCGCCGCAGCCGCGCTTGGCAGTAGTCCAACTCCTTCTCGACGAAGACCCATATGGGGCTATCTTTGTTAAGATACGCGTACTTGCCCATCAGCTTGTCAGTGGGCCCAAAGCCCGCCTTCGGCACAAACCTGGAATGTATGGCCTTAAGGGTCCATTCGTAGTAACGGAACTTTGACACCTTCTTACGCACTACCAGCAAGTGTTCAACTGCGGCAGAATAGTCACCTTTCCTTGCCTTGGCGCTTACCTTCCCCAGGTTGTCGGCAAGGGTCACGAACCCATTCTCCGGGTACTTGAAACCAACCATGTCCACGAAGACTGCGATTGCATCTGACAGATGGGTCTCAACACGCTCATCGCGGACCTCTTTGATGGCATCCTTCGTGGCATTGTGGACCTCGAAGAACTGCTCAAGTCCGAGTTCCATAACACCAGGTTCGATCACCATGAAGCACTCGTCGCCGGGTGCACCTGAGTCCCCTGACCCGGCCGCACCTGGTGGGAGCTCGTACTGTCCATCCTTACGCTCTTGGAATCCGGCGGACCTCAGGAACTCTCGCAGGTACAGCGGCTCCTCATCATCAATCTTGAATCTGACCTGTTTTCCATAGAGGTAGCCCTCAATCTGGACATCGTCAAGAGGCGCTTCCCGGCACGTTTGGATCAAGAAGCTGATGCACTTGTTGAGAAACACGGCATGCGTGGGCATGTCGTGTGTCCGCAGGGCATCAATGACACGTGTCATGAATTTATCGAGGCCTGCGTGGGTGCTATTGTAGCACCTCGCCAAGGTCAGGGCGCCGTCTGGATTTCGTCTGGCATCATTGAAGGGCTCTGTCCATTCGAGTTCACACAGTGCATCAATGCAGCAGACCAGCGTCTCTGCATCAATATGGGTTGCGTCGCGCAGTTCTTTGAAGCAGAGCCCAGCACGCCTGCGGAGGATCGGGTCCTTGGCGCCGTCGTTTGTCCTCTCGAAAACCTCGTAAATATGCGCCTTGCATAACATAAGCTGCGACAAATCCACGTTGGCGGGCCCCAGATGATCGTCATGACTGCCCGCAACAGAACTTGCGGAAGTCACAACTTGCGCGCTTATACTCCCAGCAAAGAATGCGTTGGCAATCTCAAACAAGACCTTACCTAAGTCTGGTCCGTAGAAGAGGGCCGCTGAGTCTCTGTCCGGGGAAACCTCAATTCCAACTCCGGCGATTGATCTCATGTGTGAGGCCAGATCCAGATCGAGAGCACAAGACAGAAGATCGTAGAAGGCAAGCAGCCGGCTTTCCTCACTTGTTGTGGGATCGAGCTGTGCCATGCCCGCTGAAACAATCGATTCTGCCATGCTTGAAGGTTTCCGAGATGGTTTGGCTAAGTCATTGAGTTTGCCAGGTCGCACCTCAATCTCGGCAAGAACCATGGGGGACGCAACTACCTCGTTCCCCTCAAGAGGCCTATAGAACTTCACCAGTGCACGCTGATGCACGAGGGACACGGCTTCGCCGAAGGGCGCGATTACTGGCCGAGGATCGTAGGTCGAAACAACAAACGTCGCCACATGCTCATTCGGATGATACCACCAGCCACATTCGTTTGTTGCCGCGTACATTTGGTGGAGGAAGCCACTCTCCCCATCAATGGATTTGACGTGGACAATTGTGGCATCCGCGTTAAAAGGCGCCGAGGCTAGCCGTCGCATGTTGCTGGCAAGGTCAATGATAGCTTCACGATGGAAGTCCGCGTCATTCCGGTACTCTTTCCATCCGCGGACGGCCCGGAGCGCGTTTGCGAATACGGCATCCTCGCCTCCCAGGCCCTCCAGGTAGTCAGCCGACGAACCTCTCTGCAACTCTGCCACCTTTGAGGAATTCAGATAAAAAGCCCCTATGAACAGAGCGTCAATTCCCTTGTCCCGGCAAAGGCGGAAGACTTCATACAGCTGACGCCCAAACTCGGCTTCATCCGCGAGGAGGAATACTCTACGGGTCCTAAGTTGCAGGTAATTCAGGGCATTCGAGTGAATGATAGTGACTGGGCTGTCTGGCCTGGCGGATCGAAGGTCGACCCCCCACCGAAACGCGTGGTTCCCGCAAAGAACGAGGAGGTCTGCCGAGGTCCGGTCGATCTCCTCCCAAACCCACCGATAGGCACCCACGCCAGGGATTAGGGGTGCGTCCATGGGCACCACCCTCATTTCTAATCAGCAACCATGTATAGTCCACGCGTGCCTTGGACTTGACTACACCATTATACCACGCAAAATGGGCGTCTTCCCAATAGATTCCATGCTCAGCGTTGACGCGGCCCGTAAGCCGCGTAGATCATGGTAGAGGATATCCGAGCGCAGGGCGAGCGCGGCAGGCGGACTAATCATCCGTCGGTCGGGCCGCCCCGGAACCTTGACGAGAAGGAAAGGAAGATGGCGAAGCGCGGACCTGGCAGGCCGGAGGGCGCTCACGTGGAGATGGTGCCGCCGGAGATCGAGGTGCAGCCCGAGACCCGGTGCCCGAAGTGCGGGAGCGCCGAGCGCTCGGACTACCGGAACAAGAGCGTGCAGGCCGTGAACGGCCGGTCGGACCATCCCACGTGTCGGCAGATCGTCCGCCGCTGGACGACGTGCCTGGGGTGCGGCCAGGTGCGAATCGACCTGGAGCTCCTCGACGCCGCGGGCCGCCGGATTTAATTCGGCGCGCCGAATTAAACGCAGGTTGGCATGTTGACGCGACTCGCCTTGGTCGTATGATCTAGTGAGCGTTAAGCGAATGCGCCGCCTCTCCGGCCGGGGAGGCGGACAAGAAGCACCAAGAGAAAGGCCGTCCGGGGCCGGAACCCTCGGGCGGCCTTTTCTTTTGGTCGGAGCGCAGGTGGCGAGGTTGACGTGCCGACGACTGCCGACCAGATCGTGGCGAAGATCGAGGCCCAGCTCCTGGCGAATCCTCTGGCCGACTCCATTGCCCTGGACGGCCACAGCGTCACCATGCCCGACGCCATCAAGAAACTCGAATACTGGCGCCAGCGGGTCGCCCGCGAGAACGGCGGCAAGCCCGTGATCGCCGGCATCGACCTCCAGGGGGTGTTCTAATGATCGCCCCCGCCGACACAGCCCGCGCCGGCCTCCCGGTCATCCTGGGGTCGGACGGCATGCCGATTGGCCGCGGGGGATATGACGCCGTCAGCCACACGAACCGCCGCCGGGCGCCCGCGATCCTCCTCCAGAGCGAGGACCGGGAACTGCTGCCCGAGCGCCGGCGGGCGATGGTCGCCACGGCCCGCGACGTCCGCAGGAACTACAGCATCGCCGCCTGGGCCATCCGGCGGCACCTCGACTACGTCTCCACGTTCACGTTCCATTCGCGGACCGGCAACCCCGACCTCGACGGCGAGATTGAGCGGCTCATGAAGCGGTGGGCGCGGCCGCTGAACTTCGACGTGGCAGGACGGCACGGCCTGGCGCGGATGACGAGGCTCATCGAGGCCCACGCCCTCGTCGACGGCGACGTGCTGGTCCTCAAGATGAGGGACGGCCGCGTCCAGACCATCGAGGGCGACCGCGTCCGGACGCCGTATGGCGGCCTGCCGAAGGAACTGGCGAACCTGCCGCCGGAGTTCATGGACGCCGAACCCTGGCCCGGCAGCGGTCGCCTGATTCACGGCGTTCACGTCGACCCGTGGGGCAAGCCCATCGCGTTCTGCATCTGCAAACGCGTGGGCCTGTCGGGGTTCCTCTTTGAGAAACTCCTGCCGGCGTCCTGGTGCCTCCAGCACGGGTATTTCGACCGGATTGACCAGGTCCGGGGCGTCACGCCCTTGTCGTCCGCTCTGAACGATTTCCGGGACTGCTACGAGGCCAAGGAGTATGCCCTCGCCAAGCTCAAGATCTCGCAGCTCTTCGGCCTCATCTTCTTCCGCAAGGCGTCCGAGGAGATGGGGCTCGTCGAGCCCCAGCCCGAGCAGACGGCCGACGGCGGCGATCGGCCGCGCGGCCGGTTTCCCTTTTTCTTCGGGGCCGCATAACAGATTGGGGGATTGGCAATGGTCAGCGCAAGAGGCGTGGCGAGGTCGGCGATTGTAGCGGCGGTTGTGGTTTTTGGGGTTCAATGTTCCGCGGCGTTGGCTGAAGTGCGTTACACTGTCGCGGACCTGGGGACACTCGGCGGGTCGTCTAGTTCGGCGTCTGGAATTAACAACCTGGGTCAGGTCGTCGGGCATGCTGGCACGGCATCCGGCTTTGACCATGCCTTCCTCTACACGCCAGGCTCGGGGATGACGGACTTGGCGTCCGCCGAATGGGGGAACGTTAGCGCTGCCAATGGCATCAACACCGCCGGGCAGGTGGTCGGGTCCTGGTGGATTAGCAGCACTGGCAACGGCGCCGGATTCCTCTACACGCCCGGCTCGGGGATGACGACCCTGGCGCACTTGGGGAGGGCCGGTGCGAATGGCATCAATGACGCCGGGCAGGTCGTCGGCTCCTTCGGGGATGTCGACGGCTCCCACGTCTTCCTCTACACTCCCAGCTCAGGAATGACCGACCTGACCCTGAGCGTGGGTTTGACCTCCGCCGTCGGCATCAACAACCTTGGTCAGATCGTCGGGTTGGGAACGGCAACCAGCCCCAACCACGCCTTCCTCTATACGCCCGGCTCGGGGATGACGGACCTGGGGACAGTCGGAGAATCGTGGAGCGGAGCCTCTGCCATTAACAACCTGGGGCAGGTCGTCGGGTATTACTACACAACACCGAACGGTCCCTCCCACTCGTTCCTGTACACTCCCGGCTCGGGCATCACGGACCTGGGGACGCTCGGCGGATTTAGCTGGGCCAATGCCATCAACAACCTCGGGCAGGTCGTCGGCACTGCCTACACGTCAAACACGGCAAGCGGCCCCTACCACGCCGTCCTCTACAGCGACGGGGCCAACATAGACCTCAACACACGCATCGACCCGGCGGCTGGTTGGGTGTTGGAGGAAGCCACGGGCATCAATGACGCCGGTCAGATCGTGGGGCATGGCTTGAATGCGGATCTCCAAGATGTTGCCTTTCTCCTGACCCCGACCCCCGAGCCCGCCACGCTCTCGCTGCTGGCCTTGGGCGGGCTTCTGGCGCTCCGTCGCCGCCGTTCGTGGGGACGTACCATGAAGCTGTTGCCCTCGCTTGTCGCATTGGTCTTTAGCGT
>Ga0209777_10004819_pt1 | contig 15800 bp, 30 predicted proteins | sample FrelakmetHBP12HB_FD_187147 | JGI IMG/M metagenome (GOLD analysis project Ga0209777, IMG submission 187147) | Freshwater lake sediment microbial communities from the University of Notre Dame, USA, for methane emissions studies -HBP12 HB (SPAdes)... | ecosystem: Environmental > Aquatic >... | reverse complement strand
TCGCTCCAGTCGCTCCAGTCGTTCCTGTAGTTAAAGCCCCGAAGCCCATTCAGTCGAAAGATTCCCCTCCTGCGGTAGCCGATGGCAAGAAAGCTGTTTGGCATGAAGCGTTTAGTTACGCGAATAACAAGCAGAACGTCGTGACGGTTGCTGCTCATTGGGAGGTTATCAATGCTCCGAAACCGAAGCCAGTAGCTCCTGTTGCGCCAGCACCTGAGCAAAAAGCAAGCTAGTTTATCACTAGTTAAGCGAATAAGGTATAGTGGAAGGGGTGGAGAGGCTTAACTCCACCCCTTCCGTTTATCGGGAGGCGTTAGGAGGCGGTATCAGGTGTTAGTAAGTGACGAGTATTCAGTTATCGGTGTTCGGTATGGGCAGCGACGTGGATGGTTTTTCCCTGTTTGTTCACGTAGCTGTATGCCTTATGCTGTTCTACTGCACCAGTGACTGGTAGATGCGGAAAAGTCAGTGGTCGTGCTTTATGGGCTGCGTGTGGCTTGCGTGTTCTTCCACCGATTATCAGAACGTGCTTACCTCTAGGGGTCTTCCCTTTTCTCTGTGCTCGGCATACGGCGCATTGGCAGTTCTTTTTGTGTCCCTTAGGTCTAGGCATTTTATTTCCTCCTTGTTTTAAGTTTTCTATAGTCAACTCGCCATCAGAATCGATATCAGCGAGATTGCCAGCAAATCTTAGTTCGCTCATTTCTTTCGCCCTAAATATACACCATAAATAGTTCCGTAGGTCGGGTGTTGACGTTTAATAATTCTAGTCCGTCCTTTCGATTTTAGTTTGTTGGATTCATCAGTAGCCGATTTTTTAGTTGTACAAAAGAACTGTAGGAATAGGTTGTCTGATAATATGTTTTTCATTTTTATCCTAGCTTGTTATTTGATTTACTACGTATTCGGCGATAACGATTATTTCACCAGTTCCTGTTTTGTTATTAGCTACGTTAACGGTCACGGTATTTCCAGCTCCAATGTCGGTTTTTAATAGCGTTAGCTCTTTCTCATACCATTGGGCTTTGCTGATTTCAGTCGTACCAGTGAAGTAGTAGGCAGCTGACCCTTCCTTACCTATAGTGATAGCAACTCCAGCGTCTCCAGAACTTGCTTCGGTGTAAAGAATGATGATTTTTTGCAAAACACCAGCAACAGACGAGTGGAGGAGGGGTAGTTCTACTACTGCAGTTAAGCTGGATAGGTCGATAGCGGTGGCTATTTTAGTTATCATCCGTAGTAAATCAGTAAGTGGGGCAGCGAGAATCTCTGCTCCCGACTTTACCATCACGTCTCCAGCGTCGGCGCATTCAATACTTTTCTTTGTCATTTCTTTCCCTCCACGTAACGCATTAAACTATAATCCCAGTTCTTTCGTTTCGGTTTGCTTGTTAGTTTTACCATATCAGCTACAACTGTTGGATTAGTGAAGTGTTTTAGCTGCTTAATTGTCATATTTGTTCGTCTCGGCTGACCCTTACGAGCCTTTCCGAGTTCTACTCTCATAAAAAGTTGTTGCCTATCTGATTTGGCGGGCATTTTGCTCCTGTGTACATAATGGGCATTGTTGTTTAATTCTTTTTAGGTCGGCAGTGTTGGTATCAGTTTGGTTGCCATATTTGCCAAGTTGTTTGGAGTTATCCATCAATATCTTTAATATCGTTCCGTTGAAGATTAAGCTTATGCCGACAAGGATAGTGGCGATGATGCTCAGTTCGTTCACGGCATAGCTCCTCCTGTCGGTGTAGTCGGTGGTGTCGGTGGTGATTTGCGGAAGTAAAACTGTACGATAAGAGTAAAGGTGGCGATAGTTGCACCGCTGACCTCTGGCATCGCATCGATAGTTTTAGTTCCCTGCAGAATCCAGAGCGTTACAATTAATACAGTTAGTAACACAGCGTAAAAATTGTTAAACTTCATTTTTTCACCTTCTCGATGGTTATGCCACCTTTTTTCGTTCCTTGCTGGTTTTTAATATAAGGAGTTCCCCAGAACAAATGACCTACAAGAACTCCAATGGTTATCCAGAGGAATACTTCATATCCCACCCATTTCATTTTGTCTAATCCCATCACGAGCCACGCCACCACGAACATTGCCACTACTGGTTCTTGGTGATACCAATCTCGGATGATGTAAGTCCAAGGGCGACCACCAATCCGAGTCCAAATCCATCGATACCAGTCGAAAGTTAACATTTATCTTATTACTCCCTCAGCTATTAATCGTGGTAGAATACTTCTTTTCTTAGAGGAAGCGGCGTATTCGATATGCAAGATTGGAGTTTTAGTTGCTCCAGCGGCATAAGAGTAATGCTGTCGCCAGGCAGTAGCTGATGATAGTCCGTCGTGGTCGTCTAACCAAATAAGCATTGCATTTCCGCTCAGCCAGCCTGCTTGGTTAACGAGTTCGTGTATGATTTCCTTAATGTCTGGTGACGCTTTTAGTGCATCAGTAGCCCAATCACCAATAGGATTCCAGGTTACAGAGTGAGAAGTGATATGAGTGTCGTCTGCTCCTCCCATCACTGTTCCTCTGCGTGCTATATAGTCAGCCAGATTAGCTATTTGTGATGGATTAGTGTCCAAGTTTCCAATGAGTTTACCTTTAGCGGTGTTAGCGTAATAGTCACCGCCAGATTTAAAAGTAATATGTGCTTCTGTTATAGTTGCTAATGGTGGAACGGTAATGTTTGGGAATCGGCAAGCCGCCCCAATCTTGTAATAGGAAGCCATTAGATTTCCTAGAGCAAAACCAGTAACTCCTGAGACATAACCCCAGCTTGAGCCGTTCCAGTAAGCACCTTTTTCGTCATTATCGGCAGCAATTTGAATGTCTATTGATGTTGTCATTATGTTACACTTCCAGCTGCGTTGAGTGGAATCCAAAGAACTTCCCAAACTATTGCTCCAGCAGTGGCAGCCCCAAAAGTCACAGTAATTACGCCAGCGGCGCATGTTAGTACAATGGGGGTTGCTTGTAGGGCAGCCATTGCTACTCCTGTTGCCCCAACCATTGTATCGGCTGGTGTGCCAGTGATAGAGAGTAACGTTCCAGCTAAGAAGGCGTTAATGTCAAGAGTTGCGCATAGGTCTTGGGCTGCTAGGGCACCCATTTGCTGGCTAAGTTTTACAGTTGTTGCTGCGCCAGCGATAGTGCTGGATATTCTACCAATAATAGCAATAATGGCAACTGAACCAGCGATAGTAAATAGATTTCCTGACGTTAATGGCGTTGAACTTGTTTTAGTTGCAAGTAATCGGTTGCGTTCGGCGGTGGTCAATGTCATAGCAGCTCCAGGGGCAGCTCGACTAGAAATAGCCACATCAAGGAAAGCAGCTCTGGCAGCTGTTAACTTATTGGCTAGCGATGTTGCTCCTTCTGTCCCAACATACCCAGTTAAAGTAGCTAGGTTAGCTAGAAGAGTAACAAAAGAAGCCCCAGAAGTGACGTTTAAAATCAAATATGATGTTCCAGCTAATACTCTTGCGCTCAAAGCAGTAAATGTGATTGTTCCAGTTGCTGGGTCAAATACAGTAGCTAATCTATCTTCTCGGTAAGAGTTGCCATCTAATAAAATGATGGTTTTACCTGTAATGAAGTCGTTTAAGCCGATAAGGGCAGAGTCAATAAGGGTTGTTTTTCCAACTGCGCCATCGGCGGTAGTTACTCCTTCATAGGCAACTACTGAAGCTAATAATTCTTGTACGGATAACGACGAGGCTTTTTGTCCTGTCATAGTCTTCTCCTTGAAACCGATTCGGCTTTATTAAATGGTGACAAGTAATCAATTTCTAGATAGGGTTCATACCCAACTTTTCCAGTGTTATAAAATAAGAATGCTTCGTATAGCGTTCCAGGAGGAGCGGCTACCCTATCATACTGTTGGCGTAGTGCAACTTTAAGTGTGCCAGAGGCTACGCAGCTTGAGATATAAACAATTCCAGCGTCATTAAATGTAAATGTTGCTTTTTTGGGCGAAACAAATGGAACAAGTGAGCCACTTGCTGGGGCAATTACGGTATTAGACAAGTTGTTCCAGTCGGCTATAGTAACTGGTATGTGATGGCTGGCATCAACAAGGTAAGCAGAATCATTTTCTGGGGCAGGATACCCACCACCACTATCATCAACTTGTTGGACTATTAGTCTTGCCCGTCTTATTAAATACCCTCCAAGTCCTGCTAAACTAAACGTTAAAAATGGTCTTGAAATGTAAATATGGTCAAAGGTAATACCAGACAGCCAAGATACCGCACCGACAAGATTAGCAACAGCTGGTATGATTCTAACTCCATCAGGAACTACTCCAAGTATGGAAGGAGGAGCACCAGCTTGAACTGTTGCCCAATCACTGGCGAACGAGTAACTACGTAATGTTACATCGGTTGCGTTAGCTTTAATGGTTTTAGTTGCCATTTATTGTATTGATGCCTCCACCAGCAGTGCCCCAACAGTAGGGTTAGCGGCAACTATAATTTCAGCTGCTACGTAAGGATGCCAGTACACGTCAGATATTCCGACGCTTCGTACACCAGTTAAGGCTATAACATTAATAGCAGTAGCGATATACGCTTCGTCTCCTGGAAGTGCGATATCACGAATTTGTCCGATTGCTTGAACTGTAACTGGAACATCTAGAGTATTTTTAATAAATAGAACTGCTCGTTTTGCCGAGCATAAATTAACAAAGGTGCTATAGTAAGTACCAATAGGCATAGCACCAAAAGCTGCCGAGAAGATGGAGGTTGGGATTATAGAGTTCCCAGGGGCAGCTGAAGAGTAGTCTATATTAAAAGCAAAATCTCTGCCGATATCAAGTATAACAGAGGCAGTTGGCTGGGCTGTGTTGATAATAAAGAATCGGTAGAACTGTGTGTTTATTTTCATGCCAGGAGAAATCGGTATTGGAGCGTTTGTCGGTTCATTAAGAATTATAGAAGCTTTACCGTTAACAGACCGAATACTTATGTGACTTCCAACGACTTGAAATTGTTCAGAGTTCTGCCCAGTTCGGGCTGTGCTCAGGTCAACTGTTACCGTACTGTAATTGTTGATACCTTTACGTTTAATTTCGTCGATTATATTAATAGAGGGATGTTCAGAACTAGAAACTGGGACGACAGTTATCTGTCCATTCTTACCGACCAAGTAGCCGATTACACCTCCAGCGAGTGCAGGCATTACCATATTACGCCTCCTTTAATTAGTAGAATCCGAGATAAGTCTGATATTTTACATCGCTTTGACTTACTATATCCCAAAGAGAAGAGTGACCATCATTTGGAACAGCGATGGTTTCCTCTGAATTATCATTAAACTTCACCTTGTACCAGTATTGTTTCGTAGAGGTAGATGCTCCGACTGGAGCGGTAGGAGTGGTAGTGGTTACTGGTGTTGGGGTAATGGTTACTGGTTGTGGCGTAGCGACCACAGGGGTAGTGCTGTCGACTGTGACATTTCCAGCTCCAACTAATGTCTGTGATAGTGAGTTGATTTGCTGCGCCAGTAGAGCTACGGCAGTTCGGGTTGCCTGTGCTACTTGGCTCAGTCTGGTGGCTTCGGCGTTGACGATACTAAGGATGCGTTGGTCGCCAGCTTCCGCTAGTCCTCGCTCAATGATGAGATTAACGGAGGTAATGGCGTTCAGGGCTGCAGTTTTACAGGAGTTAGCGGTAGCGAGGTCGGTCATTAATTTAGTCTGAGCTTTATCAATTGAGGCTTGTGTTGATTGTAAGTCAAGTATGGCTTGCTTATAGCCAGTAGGGTTGGATGGATAACCAAGGAAAAATGACCAGTTGTTAAGGATATCCTGTATATCTTGGTGAGCTTTCATCGTCACTTTAACGTAATTCTGGTCTGGTAAGATGGCGTTGCAAGCCGACTGGTATTGAGCGGCAGCGTCATTAGCTGCTTGCTGGGCGGTAACTAGTTGAGCGGAAATACTGGCTATCCCCGATTTATACTGATTGGCTAGTGCGGTTTGGGCAGCAAGTAAAGCAGCGTCAGCTTCGGCTTGAGCTTTCGCAGCGTCGCTGGCGGTGGTAGTGCTGGATGGGGTAGAGCCAGTTCCAGTTGCAGCGATGATAGCCGCAGCGTCTTTCGCAGCGGCAGCGTTGGCAGCGTCGTTAAGGGCTTTGGTGTAAGCATCCAGTTGGGCTTGGTAAGCAGCTTGTTGGGCTGCGAGTAGTGCAGCGGTAGCAGCAGCGGCGTCAGCATCAGCGGTTGAGGCAGTTGTTCCAGTGGAGGGTATGGTGGTCGTAGTAACAGGTGTCGTGGTTTTCTTCTGGGATAAAACGTACCATAACCCCAATGCACCGACAATAACAATTATGATAACTGGAAGTAGTTTAGTGTTCATCCACTATCCCTCCTAAGTAACAACATTAACAAAAGAATCGCCCCAGCGCAGACAGCTGCTATAGTTATCCAACCGATAGGTGAAGATGCAGCTTCGTGGTAGAATCGCCACGATACGACGATGATAGCAAGGAGAATTAAACCAGCGATAATGAGTGCCAGCCAAGCAAACCCTTTACGATAGGTTACGTCAAGAGTGTTACCTGAAGCCGATACTGCAACATCGGTAATCTCTTTAGACTGATAATGGCGAAGCAGATTGTCCAATGTCGTAGGGTCAATGGGATTGTGTAAATCCACCGACAGCTTCGCTCTCTCACCTTCGGCTACGGACGACTCGTGAGTGGCAGCTGTTAAGATATCCAACCCATTACCGCTGGCTATTTCTTGCCACATACTCTGCCTCCAACCATTTCGGTTTTAATACGCCAGAAGTTTAGAGAGTGTCGGCGTATCTTAGGCAGGTAATCTGCCAGTAGCAGTTAGCTACAACCAGAACGGTGGCGCATTTGGCTTGGATAACCAGCTGATAATCCGACTTAATCAGCTTGGAAACGCCGAGTTTCAGGGTTTTATTCCTGTCGTCAAACGTCTTGATGCGGACGTACGCACCAGTCGAGATTATCTCGTTGGTCAGGTTGTTCGGGTCTCGGATGAGTAGTTGGTAGGTGTCCGTGACCAGAGATTCTGCACCAGCGTCTTTCAGGTATGCACTGAAAATATCGTCGGGGCGCAAAACGATTGCAGTGTGGCGAGGCACTTTGTAGACCACGATATCGGTCATTAAAGTAGCCGTACCAGTGGTAAGCGTGACGTTTGGGTCAGCTTGGGTGAGCGTGTGTTCCATTGCTTTTACGGGCATTTTAATAATCCTCCATTTTAGATTTTGACTAATGATTACACGGATGCGTCATCAGCGAGAGACGCAATGGCTTGCTGGTCAATGGTGGAAACTGTTGGGGTTGCTACTGGTGCTACAGCTGTCGTGGTTGTGCTTCCGCCGAAACTAATGTTCAGTTTTTTCACAAACCTATCGTACGCCAGCAACGCTACGAGAACGACCAACACCCAGACAACCCACGATTCTTTAGGCATTTATTTGCCCTCCTTCGTTTTATTATCTGGGGCTAGCTCGTGGCAACCTTGCCGATTTTGCCTTTGACAAACTTATCATAGACAATCAGGGCAACGATGACCACACCGACAGTGATAAGGATTCCTTGCCAAAACTTCATTTGAGCTTCCTCCGTCAAATATTTTTGGAAACCGACTTATACAGTTAGCTCCCATCTACCTGTATTATACCACGAAGGAAAGATATATGTCAATAATTATGAGTCTGTAGCCTTTTTCGTTGTCGGTAGGTTTCGCACTGGTAAGAGTTTTATGGGGTCGTGGACTTCCACCACTCCTCTGGAGTAATGCCAGAAGTAGTAATCGGGTAGGCTGGCTAAACCTCTAACATCGTTCGGAATAAAACCACGTAAATAGTCAAGGTCATTCGGTGACCATGTATGAAAGATAAAGCAATGGTCAGACAAACTAAAAACCGTTTTATTCAGATTAGCAATGCGACGAGTGTCAGCCATCAGTCCCACGTTGCGGTGACGACCACGTGTCATTATCTTAAAAATATTGGGTGGTAAGTTCTTGCCGACAGGTAAGTATAACTCGGACTCACTAACCAATAACATGCAGTTGCCTTGATTATAAACGGCTCTTGCTACCGATTCCAGCTCCATCGGATTGTCAGTTCGTGGCACATACCGTCTACCCTCATATTCTGGGAACTCTTCAAGCGTATCAAACACAAATACCGATGGAAACTTCGATAATAGCATGCGCTCTAATTCTGATTTACCCGAACCCTTACCACCTGTGACGGTTGAACAGTTCCAGCTTTCAAGATTTATTGGCAAGGAATATCTCCTTTGGGATGTAAGAAGATATCTCAGCTTCCAACACCGCTAACGTTTCAAGTCCAGCTGTACATTCGTGCGTTACGCCGATATGAGGTAAACCGTCAGTACACCGAACATTTTGTAGAGGAAACTGCTGGCAAACGGTGGGGCGGATACCATAAACGGCGCACCCAGCGTCAGGAGTCCAGAATGGGCAAGGTTGTTTTAGCACCAAATGACCATCAAGCATCCTCATGTATTGTTCTACGATTGCTTTAGGTGTTATTCTTAAACCTTTTGCTAATAAGTTAATATCAGAACTATTAACACGTGTACCAGTAAAAACTCGGCAACACTTTCCGCACATCTGGCACTTAAACATTGAATTGAACTTCTTGACATACACATCAAGAGCCACCAGTTCAGAAATGTCAGTATTCCCAGCCATAACTACTTACCTCCTAACTAATAATATGATAGTTATAACTATCATTGCGACATCAGCAACAGCTAACCCAAGAAGGAATGCAATATCTAACTTAGACAAGTGGTCTCTCCTTCGCCACTTCAATCTTATAGCTTACCGATATCTCCGATGGAACATTTACTGGTAAAACTGAACGAATGCCACCTTTAGACTGCCTTATCATTTCGTGTCCATCAAAGTTCGGTATGTAGTGGTCTACAATCATCATACAAGCAATAGAGTTAGCGTTCTTTTTACGCTCAGGGTGGAACGGTTGGTAGAACAAATCTTCTGGATTCGGACAACCATTCTCTTGGAATAAGGTACATCTGCCACACCGATGGTTATCGGGATGCAACAGTTCAGGGTGCTGGTGGAAGGGTTGTTTCGTCATGCCACGTCTCCTTTACTTTATTCAACATTCGGATAGCGGTAGCTTGAAATTGTGGATTGGTATCAACCATTACCATTAGCTTGCCCAGCTGGCTCATCACAATTGAAAAAATCGGATGGTCTGGCGGTGGCTCGGCTTCAATCAACTCCTGTAAAAAGCAGGCAACATGCGTTTTAAGTTTTAGCTTCGGCTGCGGTAGGGGCTTTCCCATTTTCCATCTCCTTTCTTTTCGCTGTAAAGATAGCTGCTTTACCAGCCACGATGATTACTGTTCCGATAATTGCGCCAGTCATTGGCGACATGGCAGGTATGAGCGACGACCACAGACGTTTTAGTTGTTCGACTTCATCTTCATCAAAATCCATCTCTGGAATCTTAGTAAGAAGAGCCACGACTTTACCGACAGTTTTTGCCGCCGTCTCAATCATTGCTTCATTAATGATTCGTTGAGCCTCAGGGTCGGTTGCTCCAGTTTGCTGTTCAGCCCCTTCTGCCCCAGCTTCTGGTTCAATTGCTACAGGTTCTTCAGTGACGGTTACATCATTAGAACCACCATTTTGCTTCTGTCCGTTCTCCTTCAGCTGGTTTATCTTTAGCTCCTTCGGGTCTTGCATTGTCATTTACCTTTTCCTCCTTTTCATCAGATTTCTGTTCGGGCTGGGATGGCTTCGGCTCAGGCGAAACCGTATCGACATGAGATGTTGGCTCTGGGATGGAATGTTCTGGAACTGGCTGTTGCAAGTTCTCTTTTACCTCCTTTAAGATTTGAGCTGGCGGAGGCGGTAGATTTTTTGGGATAGTAATCGCCCAATCAGAAAACTTAGAGCCAGTTACTTTTCTAGCTTGTAGTTCTCCGCTAGCGATACGCCGTTCAACTTCTGCCTCCGACACCTGTAATAGTTCAGACATTCGTTTTTTCGTTGTTTCTGTCATTTACATCCTCCTTTATTTCTTCTTCGTAATCTCCTTGTTCATCTTTTTTCAGTGCTACTATTCCCACTTTAATCTGTTCAAGCTGCTGTTTTCGAGTATCCGTATCTTTCCAAGGATGAGTCCATGCCGAAGTAGACGTTAACGGTTCAAGCAATTGACGTTTGTAGTCAAACCCTAAACCGACTGTCATGGGTCGGTATGTCCTGCTGCCAAAGACGTAATTGTGCTTCCACGACTCTTTTAGATGGCGGAAACGGTCATATCCGTAAGCGAAAGTCATGGTTGGTTGAGCAGAAGCGGGTAAGAACTCCTTTAACACTTCAACTGCTGCTACTCGACTGTGCACGGCGTGATGCGCAAGTTTATCCCCAACTCGGTAAAATCGAGTACGATAACTGACCAAATCCCCCTTTGCTTTGATAGAGTAATGCATCTTTTCAGCTTCAAACTCTTCCCCAAGTTGCTCGGATGTAACGAACGAGTCAGAAGATATGACCATAGCGTTATGCAACCGAGCCTGCCGACCAATTGAAGCTCTGGCGTATCCGAGGATAAGAGAATACCACTCAGGATAGAAGCAAGAACCAACTGTAACGTTTCCGACTCCAAAGTCCACCCCCTTCAAGTTAATCGCCACACCAAACGGTATGTCGTGCTCTAAGGCGTAAGCTTGAACTTTATCAATGTCCATACCGATTTTCTTTTGGAACAGTTTGCCGATAACCGAGTTGGAGAGTAGTTTCAGGTATCCACGTTCGGCTGGGTCAGTACTGGCGTTTCTCATATCTTGGAGACGCTGTAAGTATTGCTGGAGAACAGAAGTGCCCGAAGCGTAATAGTAACCATCCATAAGAAGCATGCGCGCTCCCATCTCTTTTGCCAGCCGAGCCTCAGATACGGTACAGTACGAGATTCCCTCACTCACATACACCAGCGCATCTTCCATCATTATCGGTAGGCATGGATACTTTTCCGATTCTGGAAACTTAAAGTATACCTTACCTAACCCACTAACTCCAGATAGCCACTTGTCAAGAGCCGATGTTCTCAGCCAATCTTTCTCCAGCGGCAAGCATCCTAGCGCAATAGCTGAGTTGGGGTGTTGCCCAGTGGCATCGTATTCGTAGACCTGAGGATATGTTCCTCTATAGATGGCTTCCATCCGACCACCCCAGCAGCAAGAAAGAGCCATTTTGCGAAGTATCGTGTCGTGTTGCTCTATTGGCTTGGATAGTAACTGCCTAAACCAAGAGGCTGAGGTATTGGCAGGAGTCATTGTCTTAACGATATCCAAGTCGTACTTTAGGAAATAGTTGCGGATTCCTTTGTAGATTTTCTGAGTGATGATAGCATCGTTAGTAGCGTAATCGGTAAAGGACTTGTCCTGAAGTAAATCGTGGACTGTAGACTCACCACGCTCAATAGCTTCAACCTTATCACCAATCGGATATTCCAACTTTTCTAGCCCCCACAACGGAGCAACATCTTTCAACGCCATGTGCTGATACCAATCGGCTAGGTCAACCACCATCATTCTGCCGTCACCGTATTCCTGAGACAAGTGGTATTTACCTTTAAACTCCGAAACTTCCCACTCATTCAAATTCATAAACTGTACCTCAGCGATAGCAAAGAACACTACAAATACGTAAACACGAGCACGTAATCCACCGAGAAGATGTTTTGCCTCATCATACAGAGCTTTGGTAGTCAAAGGCTGAGTGGTGAAGATAGCACCACTGTCACCAGCCAACTGCCAACTAATTAACTCTGACGGCTTGTCATTGCGTGGAACGTACTCGGTATCTAAACCAAAGACAGCGACCCCATCTAGTTCGCCACCTTTATATGGATGAATGCTTTGAACAAAAGCCTTTTTGCCCAATTTTTCAATCAGCTCCCTCTTCAATTTCTTCCTGCCCTGCTCCAGATTGCTGTGATTTGTTATTTCGCCAATAAGCGATACTCTCGATTTCACCCCCACCCATCGCTTCTACCAGCTCAGCGACATGTTGCGTGACCTCACCAGAGAGAACAGCGTTACGAAACTCAATATATGTACCAACATAAGCTATAAACGTAACATCCTTACGTCGTTTTGTGCCTTTACCTTCAGAGTCTGGGCTGACAATACCGATGGTCATGACAACATCAGCATAAAAGGTATACGTCTGCCTAGCCTTAGCCGTAAACGGTGAGAACGAATACTTCTTTACTCGATTACCACCCACCATCTGCCAATTACGACCACCCCTTTCAGGCGACCATTCAGTTCTTTCAGCCCTTAAGATTTCTGGTATTTTCTTGTAGCTCATAAATCCACGTCCTTAGACCTTCAATAGTTCTTAGGTATTTGATGTTAGTACCGAAACGAGACCAAATATTGGAGTCATACGAAGTGAAAGGTGTCCAATGCGCCACTGGCAACCTATCGATAAGGGCTTGCTCTATTTCAGCATAAACACCAGAGGTAGGAGCATCAACTACCGCCAGCAAAGCGTGGGAATGCGCCAACGCCTGCAGACCTACCGTAGTGAGACGATATCTATCAGATGGATGTTCTGAACCAATGAAACCTAAGCACGGCACGAACGCCATCGACCCACACTCACTGATAACTGATGCGACAAACTGCACCAGCGCACGATTACCACGACTCGGCGATGCCACGTAAACTATCATACCTTACCTGACCCAGAATGAGTGTGATGGACTTCACTAATCATACCACACTCAAGACATTTATGAGTACTAGTTAAGTATCCAATTTCCATCGTAACAGTTTTTGTCTTGCGCTGACACTTTGGGCATAACTCATAATAGAACTCGTTCGGATTATTAAGTAGTGAAACAGACACATTCTCTGGATTACCGTCACCAACCATCGCAATCTCCTAGCTTAATCGTTATTCATTCATTAGTTACCATCGGCAACTCGGATAGATACTTGTACAGAGTGCGCCGAGACACCCCAAGCTTCGCTCTGACCTGTTCACGAGTAAGTTCTGGGTGCTCCGTCATAAGCTTCTTCATCTGGGCAATCCGCTTAGCTTTATCAGCCATTTCCTCATCTACCGACGTTTTGAGTAAGTCGGGCTTTAGTTTACGGATAATCCCAAAGTACCGAGTAGCCGTTCTATCCGAAATGTGTAGAGCATCCATTACTTCTCGACGCGTAAGATTTGGTTTCTTCTTCACCATTTGCAGTATAGCTTTGATATTGGCATCTTTGTGCTCAACTAGAACGTCAAATCCTGTCTTGTCTGCTTCCAGTTGAGCCTGATAATCAGACCGCAAGATACGCTTAATTTTCAACCCGCCGCCCAAATCATAAGTGATAGGTTGAGCGGTCTTACCGAGTTTAGATGCTGGAGTCCCTATTAATGACTTTTCCAATTCCCACCCCCAAATACGTGATTTTCATCCCCAGCTGCATATCCAAATCGTGAAGGTATGCCCTCATTGGCTTAGTCAGCTGAATACCTGATACGAACTGTGCTGCTTCTGGAAACAAATAATCAAAGAATGTCAGCACAATCTCTGATGGAAAACACGTCTCAACTGCTTTATGTGCTAACTCGGCATCCCACTCACCGACTCTACGTGTTTTCTTCGTAACTGTGGTCTGCTCAACTGGGATATGCGAACCGTGACGAGATTGTAACGCACCCCACGATATCTCCTTGAACATGTAACCAGAATCACCAGCGATACGAATAGGATACGTTCGTAGCACTAGCACTGGTCTAACTTCGTGCCGACCAAACGGTATTTCAGCATCCTGTAACAGTTGGTACGGAGTCAAATCCGTTGACGTGCAGTACGGATAATGACCGTAATTAAGCGATAGCGCAAAACCCTGTGTTGCTTCCAGCAAGATTTCACGACTCGGAGAACTCAAAAACTGAGAAGGACGAGTAACGACCATGCCGTAACGAGAACACGCCGATGCGTTGAATAATGCAGAGTCACGAACTATAGGAGCTTGACGAACGCACTTCAACGCACGAGTCGCCCCAATCCCTTCTTTAGTTGAACCAGTCTTTATCGCCTGTTCACGCTCTTCCGCTTCCTCTGTAACTATTGAAGCTTGAGGAGATACCCAAACCGTACTGGAATAACCATGCGAGCGGATTAGTTCCATTTCCGCAAAGAAAACCGATGGCTTAATGACCGCACCAGCTGGGATGAAAATGGGTGTGTACTTCTGGGCATCCCAACTGCAAGGAATTTGACGCATCTTATGTAACTCACCCTTTGAGTCAATAAAACTGTGACCTGCATTTGAGCCACCAGTACGGATAGCTAAATCAAACAAACGCTGACGTGATAACCACGATGTAACTGAGCCTTTACCCTCTGAGCCGTACTGACCGCCCAGAACAATTGTAACTGCCATTAATCGCTCCCTTTATCCACGATAAGGTTACCCTTTCTCGCTTCGTTAATTTCGTTATTTGTGATATGAAATGTGGTGAGATGTGAAAAACCATGTTCATCAGAACGATGAGCCACACCTAATTCAGTCAACCAGTCAACCAGCTGAGTACCACTGATACCTAATGTAGGCTGTGACGTAAACTCGTTACCAGTCATATAACCATACATAAGTTGTGAAAAAACAACCACATCGATTAAATGCTCAACAACTTCCGCACCATCCGCACCATTCATAACCAGAGCGCATATACGTAAAGCTTCCCGATAAACAAAAGTTGCTGCGGAACTGTTGCCAAAAGGACAGTAATCATCGAACGTGATAGTTTCCGTGTTATGTTCTTCACCTTTTGCCTTTAACCGTTCTACCGCTAATTCAAAAACATCCATCATTTTGTCCTGTTAAGAAATTGGGCTGCGGTTTGCAAACTCCCACATTACTCCCATCTCACTAGGAGCACCCGTTTTCTTTTCAGTTAGACCTTCACTGCTGGAGTTTCATCTTGGTAGACTTCTACCTCGATGTTCTTCATTATACCACGATTGACCTTAACATCACCTTTATAGGTGAGCCGAACGACTGAGTTTAACTCATCTTTGAGTAAACTGTCAATCTGAGTCGTTCCGAGTATCTTCACCAGTTTACCGTCACTCGACTGACGGATAGTGAAGTTATGGACACCTTCGTCAAAACTAGTATCTTCAATCGATACGATTTGACCCTCCACCACCTGACCCACCACCGTGAAATTGACCTTTTCTGCTGACTTTTTGATGAAACCCATTTTAATGCCTCCTAAGCATTACTCCTGCCGAGACTGGTATCCAGTCAATAATCGGCACTTACTAATGAATTGGTTTACTAAGCCAATAAACCACCTCCTTCAAAAAGGTAGAATGGGGGTAAGCAACCGCCGCACCTATAAGGATTAAGGAAAAGAAAAGTAACACAAAAAGTGCGACCATTGCATTTCCAATAACCTTATCCCAGAACTTCATATGCCTGCCCCCCATCTACTTTTATTATACCACGCACGCCATCCGTATGTCAATACATATATGACTACCACTAGATTTCATCCTTCCACTTCCCTACTTCTACCGCACACCTTCCCCAGCCGAGACAATTCGGATTAAAGATTTTCCCATGACAAAACGGACAGGTCTTTATCTTCTTACACCGAAGACAGACACAGCCTAAGGATTTACATGTAACCACTTTAGATACCTCCTCTATCTACCCCTATTGTACCACATCAGCCTACTATATGTCAAGTACAGTATGACTAGTATATTTACAATAAAAGAA
>Ga0209777_10004818_pt1 | contig 15811 bp, 13 predicted proteins | sample FrelakmetHBP12HB_FD_187147 | JGI IMG/M metagenome (GOLD analysis project Ga0209777, IMG submission 187147) | Freshwater lake sediment microbial communities from the University of Notre Dame, USA, for methane emissions studies -HBP12 HB (SPAdes)... | ecosystem: Environmental > Aquatic >... | reverse complement strand
ACTGCACGTGAGTAAATACTTCTCCTTCCAAATACTTATGGAAAAGACCTTCCTGAATTACTTTTTGCAGAGGCGTGACGTCCGCGGAAACATTCAGGTGAGTTGAGTTTGTATAATAGATCGCTCCTTCGGCGATGTCGCCTTTAACATAACGTCCGGCAGCGGGAGAAAAATATTTCAAATCCAGCCTGGCAAAACGATACGCGGTGGTTTCCGCCAGTGATTGTCCCAGCACAAACTTTATATTTAGTTCCTTGCTGAAACGTTCGGCCTCACGCTTTATAAAATCCACAACTCTCAGACCAAACTCAAGCGCCGCAGGCGTTTGATGCAGTTCCCTGCCTTGATGGATTTGCACAAGTTCATTTAGTCCCACAATGCCGATAATATAGTAGGCCATGTTCATTCTTAAAAAAGGAAACCCGTCGTGTTTCATGGCCAGCACCGCGAGCGGCCCCTGCTCCGCGTAGGAAAGAAGCTTTTCTAAAAAATCTTTTTTTTGGACGTGGGCGTTTACCGCTTTCTCTATAAATTCACCAAGCAGAGCGAACAATTTTTTTTCATCGCCTTCGGTCTTATAACCAAGTCGCGGCAAATTCAAGGTCACGCTTTGGATGGCGGCAGAGCGCATCAACCAGGGTTTATCCAGTTCTTCAATGAAAGAGGCCTCGTGGCGAAAAGCGGCATTACAGCAGGCGAAGGAAGGTTCGTTTTCGTCTCTATCGAAAATAAAACAAGTATTGCCTTTGATATCCGCCACCTCACAAGCATACTGTAAAAATTCCTGAGCATTTTCAGTCTTCCAGAAAGTTCCCGTTATATGTAACAGAGGACGGGGAAGAATAAACGGTTTTCCGGTAGCATCGCCATTTTTAAACACTTCCAGTATTGCCCAGGCAAAGCGCTGCGCATCGCGAGTATAATCACCATATGTTTTTCCCGTCGGTTTGCCCCCGGCTCCGATGGCGGAAAGGTTCACCCAATGCGACGGCATTTCATAATATATATGTATATCGGTATATAGAGCCTGTCCGCCGCGTGTGGCGGAGAGCTGTGAGAATTCATACACTAGCATTTGCGCGAATTGTTTTACTTCTTTGTCCGACATGGAAGTAAGGTAAGGCGCGAAGGAAATGTTGAGTGCATCCCAACCGATTGTGCTGGCGAAATGTCCCTGCAAAACGGCGCTGAAACGCACCATATGCGCTAAAAGAACCTCGGCATATTTGGCTGGATTTGCGGAATTGATCGCCTGCGGCAGCTTTAGCCCGTTTATTTTCAGATATTCCAGAGATTGACAGCAACTGTAAGGACGATCAATATAACCCAAACCATGAATGTGAATGTCGCCTGTGGCATGCGCTTCACCGATATCGGCGGAAAAAACATCATGAAGAGAAAAATCTTTTTTAATGCCTTCGGCAAAGATAAGATTTGTGCCTTCGGGAGAATGGGGAATATTGGCGTCTTGTTTATTTTGATGCAAAATTAATTGCCGCACATCATAAAGAGGAAATCCCAGACGTCCGTGCAGTCTTCGCTCTTTTTCCAGACCTCTCTCAATTAATCTGACATTGACCAATTCGCGGATCAGCGCCGTTGTGAGCACGTTAATTCCCGAAGAAATAATCTGCTTTTCCACTTCTTTCGCTATTTCCGCCGCCACCTGATCATCAATGTCCGCTTCACGCATCAATGCGTCCACAATGCGCTGGCGGCTCCAACGGATAATTTCTTCCCCTGAAGTGCGTACAAAAAGAGTCAGATCTGTGGTTTCGGAATTTTCAATCATATTAGATATTCGTCGGCGTTGATTTTTCGGCGTTTCCCAGAACTTTTTCCGCGGCAGCGGATAATTCACTGTCATTATCGTGGTTCAGTGAAAACACTCTGAAGTGCATGACGCGCGCAGGAATAAAACGGTAAATTTCTAAAAGCGGTTCCGGTGATGTTGTTTCCGTGACAGGATTAAAAATATTTATTCTTTTTTCCCTCTCGGTCATGGGATTGAGAGGACGGGGATCCTGCGTGGCCAGATCAACCTTAAAGGAAAGGCCTTTTATTTTTTTCGGCAAACGCTCTCTGATTCTCGATTCATAATCCTCCGCCCTGGAAAAGCCGACGCCTCGCTGCATCTGATCAAGAGAAATCTCGGCTACAAAGGACATCTTCCATTTGACTTCCCTGTCATGGAGTTTTTTCCATTCGGCGGCAAGTCTTCTTTTTATCTGATCTTTGGATTCCTGCCAGCCCCGCACGCTATTGAATAAACTCCACTCATCGCATTTCAGATAATTATCGAGATTTTTGAGGGGATTGCCGGGAAGAATGAACTTCATCGTGTCATGGAAAATTTCCTGCAGATGCAAATCCAGGGCGCGCGTCGTTCGGTGGAAATAAACATTCGTGTATAAGTTCAGCCGGGCGTTTAAAAACCGTCCCAGCGCGGAAATTCCCGACTGGTGAAGAGTAAGACCTTCTCTGGTAAAAAAAGTATAATAGCGCAGGCGGGGAATATCCACCATGTCCAGAGAAAAGCCGGTCATGTAGGCGTCGCGCTGAACGTAATCGAGATTATCCACGGTATAAACACCGGAAAACAACTGCCTTAGCATTTGTAACCAGCGCGGCTGCCTGCCCTCTTCCCCTGATTCGGGCATCTTAATCAAAAAAGCCACACGGCGGGCGTCCATTAATTCACCACGCGCGAACCCGCCGGACGGACTTCGCCTGATGCGGGCAATGTCGGCGCCGAGTTTTTGCACTATAATGTTCTGTCCCACCACCTCGTGCGTCAAACCCCAATCACTTAAAAAATTATCATCGAAAAAATGCCCGAAAGGTCCGTGCCCGACATCATGTAAAAGACCGGCAAGCCGCAACAATTCTTCCACGTAATTACAGGAAGGAACATCTTTACAAACAGATGATAAGCTCGAATAGATACTTTTGGCGAATTCCCCGGCCATGTGCATGGTGCCAAGAGAGTGCTGAAAGCGCGAATGTTCCGCCGCAGGATAAACCCAGCGCGCGCTTTGCAGTTGATAAATCCTCCTCAATCTCTGCATCCAGGGAGAATCAATTATGGTTTTTTCTGTCGTTTCGTCTGCGGACTTATCTTCCGTCACGGTAAAAAGAATGTATTGATGAATCGGATCGGCGATAAGCGCCATCCCGTTATAAATATTGTGCTCGGCGGAATTAGTTTTTTTCATAACGGATTTTGTATAATATTTCGGGTAAAAAATCAATTTTAATCATTCACACTTCTTCGCTTATAAGTTGCCACCTTGCAGGCGGTAATTACCGGTGGAGCCCCGCCGACAGGAGTCGGCTGCCCCAAAATCTACCTTCGGATCAAAGAGTCGAAGGATACTTATGCGACATCCCGTAGCAGAAGGCTCCCGACAAAATCGGGGGCCTTCTGCGTAGTGGGTAATCATAAAAATACCTTTGACATAAAAGATTTATTTTAGTATTGAGAATAATATTTATCGAAGGCCAATATGTAAATATTTATCCCCCAAATCAACTTATTTAAAATTAAGATGAAAGGAGAAAATTATGAAAAAAATTGTTGTGTTATTGTTTTTTGTCTTGATGATGACTGTCGTCACGGCAGCACAGGCAGAAATCAGGGCCGGTGGTTTACCAGAACTTACTATTGATTCAACGATTAAAGCGTGTGACTGTCGTCTTTTCCCTCAATGCTGTCCACAACCGGTAGTTGAACCAGCACCGGCTCCCGTTCCAGAACCAGCTCCTGTTCCTCCACCGCCTCCTCCAGTGCAGGATAAAGTCACAATAGCGCTTAATGTGGAATTCGATACCAACAAAGCAGTTGTCAAAGAAAAATATTATGACGAGATTAAGAGGGTAGCCGATTTCATGAAAGAGTTTCCTGATACAACCTGTGAAATTGGGGGTCATACTGACAATGTTGCCAGCGCAGCCTACAATCAGAAATTATCCGAAAAACGCGCTAACAGCGTTCGTCAATATCTTATTGACAAATTCGGAATTGACGGGTCTCGCCTAACCGCTGCCGGTTATGGACTGACTAAGCCGATTGCAAGCAATGATACGGAAGAAGGTCGCCAAAAGAACCGCAGAGTTGAAGCTGTCATGGAAGCAATAAGGACAATTAAATAAGTTTTTTTTTAAAATGGTATTATAAGACGTTACGGAATGATGCAATGGAGTATAAAAAGAACTGTTTTGCATGTCAATGAATTATAGAAGACATTCCATGTAAATGTTAGTTATGAGGGCTAATTGAGGTAATGCCGCCCGTTACGTTAGAAGACCCGCTAAAATGGAATTGAAACGCTGTCTGGCCGTTGATGTTCATGTTCACATCGTCATTGTAAGTGGCAGTACTTCTTACCGCTTGGGACGAACCGACGGGCACCTTGTCGGAGGTTACAAGATTCTGATTAGTTTCCAAGCAGCTTCCATTTTTTTCAACGCAGTTAATCTGTTTTTTGACGGACGCCCCTGTCACGGAGGCATTTATCTGGGATAACTCCGCGTCGTCGATCTTCCCCATATCTGCAAGGGCCGGGGAGACCAGTACCGCGCCAAACAGGAGAACAGCGCAAAGAATTGATGAACCGTTGTATCCTTTCATTTCAGCTTCCTTTTAATATTTAAGAAAACACTTCCTACATTTGCCTGGCAAGTATTAACCGATTACCTTATAGCAAAATAAGGCTTGTATGTCAACAAAAGACTGATATCAAAATGTGGAGTGTGATATTAGTAAAACTTAGGCTTTAATGGTCATTCTTACAGAAGAAATCCCTAATTTGCTCTTAAGACTCCTTCCAGTTCCGTTCCGCATTTGGAACATTTATTTCCTTTTAGATTAAGGCTAATGATCTTAAAACCATAGCGTTCAATCAAAAGATTGTCGCATTGGAAACAACGGGTGTTTTCGCCTTCATCCCCCGGCACGTTGCCTCTGTAAACATATTTTAATCCGGCCTGCTTGCCGATTTCCACCGCCCGATGCAATGAGGAAACAGGAGTAACCGGGACATTCAGCATTTTGAACTGCGGATGAAAGCGGCTGATGTGCCAGGGAGTTTCTTTTCCCAATCCGGCAATAAATTGCGCTATGTCCTTGAGTTCTTCGTCACTGTCGTTTAAAGCGGGAATCAGTAGAGTAGTTATTTCCACCCAGATTCCCATTTCCTTCATTTTTTTTAAACTTTCCAAAACGGGATTGAGCCTTGCCCCGCAGCGTTTTTTATAAAACTCGTCACGAAAAGATTTTAAGTCCACATTGGCAGCGGTTACATAAAGAGCAATCTTCTCAATTGCTTCGACAGTCATAAATCCGTTGGTGACAAACACATTTTTCAAGCCGTTCTCGACGGCGATTTTTGCTGTATCATAGGCCAGTTCAAAATAGATTGTCGGTTCTGTGTAGGTATAGGCGATTGTTTTGGAGCCGCTTTTTTTCGCCCGCGCTACAATTTCCGCGGGTAGAAAATCTTCGCCGGTTATCATACGCGTGGAGCGCGGCATCTGTGAAATATCGTGGTTCTGGCAGAAATCACAACTAAAATTGCATCCTACCGTGGCGATGGAATATGATTTGGATGCCGGATAAACATGAAAGAATGGTTTTTTTTCGATGGGGTCAATATTTTCGGCAATTAGTGTTTCATAAACCAGTGAATACAGAATGCCGTCCCTGTTTTCCCTTACTCCACAGATGCCCCGCCTGTCCGGTTTAATCGCGCATCTGTGAGCGCATAGGTTACAAAGCGCCTGCCCGCCTTCAAGTTTTTCATATAGCATCGCTTCTTTAATCATTTATCCGCCTGCCGCAACATACCTCGCACGGCTTCCGGAGCCGTGTCGCGGGCTTTAGCTTTGAGTTTTAGTGATTCCATAATCGGGCTTTGCGCCGTCCGGTAAGTGTATTTTACAGAAAAGGTCAGACCAACGAAAGCGCCCAGTGGATTTTTTTCCAGAGGAAACGCTTCTTCTAATTCCCCGAAAATATCGTAAACAATGCCGGGAAAATAAATGACACTGCCCCATTTAATGTCAGTATCACCGATTAAACTTCTCACCATTGTTCTAATTTCATTTAAACTGAAAAAGTGTATTTTCTGCGAAATGGGAAAACCGGATATTTCCTTTAATCGTTGTTTTGTTCCGGCAAAGGAATAGCCATTTAAAAATCCGATAAAAACACGGCCACTGCAGACCCTGATTGATTCCGCAATAACTTTTTGCGGATCATTTGCAATCTCCAGAACATTAATTATGGTTACAATATCAAATTCATTGTCAGAAAAGGGAATGTCTTCGGCTTGAGCCAAAATTAATTCAGCGTGGTCACCATGTTTTGCCCGGGCGATTTTCAGCATTTCCGCGGAGGAATCAATTCCAGTTACTGAACACCACTTATCCCGGAAAAATTGCAAATTATCGCCTGTGCCGCAACCTACGTCCAGGATTCTTTCACCGGCGTGCGGAGCCACTAAATCTAAAATCAGTTCTTTTTGCCGCGAAAAGAAATAGCGCCCCAGCGGTGTTTTCAATCGTTCATCGGATAATTTGGCCGCTTTTTGATCGAAAAACATTTGAGTGATCCCCAGCTAAACTTTTATAAATTTCGTTGACTGGCTCGCCGCCATACACTCACTAAGGTATCTATTTCGGTAATTATACCTCATTTCTTTTAAAATATATATTTTTGATTACTGTTTTTCAACCACCAATCTCTGACATGTTCCGGTAACATTTTTTTAAACTATTTTCCGTGCAGACCAGATCATGTTGCTTCGGTTTTAATAATATAGCGTCCCGGATAATTTTTTCTAATTCTGTATCGCTGCAATTTTCCCGCAAGGCCTTCTTCAAATCAACTTCTACTTCATTGAGCAGGCAGACCCTTAATTTCCCATCGGAAGTAAGACGCAGGCGATTACAGGTGGAACAAAAATGATCGCTCACCGGATTAATAAAACCAATCTCGCCGCACCCGCCTTTTATCTTGAAGATTTTGGCCGGACCGTCTGATTTGTCTTTTTTGTCTTTTACCTGCTCCAGTTCATAGCGCTCGCTTATTTTTTGTATTAACTGCGTTGTCGGCATATAATCTTCGCTGTAACCTGAACTTACCTGTCCAACCGGCATCAATTCTATAAATCGTATTTGAAAGGGTTTATTTACGGCTAATTGAGCAAAATCCAACACTTCATCATCATTGAAACCTCTAATGGCAACAGTGTTAATTTTTATCGGCGAAAAACCAACTTCTTCAGCCCGGGAAATCCCGCGCAAAGCGGCATCCAAATTTCCGCCATTGGTAATGCGGAAATACTTATCTTTATTCAGCGAATCAAGGCTGATGTTGATGCGGCAAATACCGGCGTCAAAAATATTCCTGGCGAATTCTTCCAGAAGAATGCCGTTGGTTGTAAGGCTGATATCTTTTAAACCGTTAATTTTTTTCAGCGCGGCAATAAAGTCAATGAATCCGCGACGGACGAGTGGCTCGCCACCTGTTACCCGTACCTTGACCAATCCCATCCCAACGGCGACGGAAACGATGTGAATTATTTCCTCGTAGCGCAAAATATCTTCATGCCCCTGCAAAGAAATCCCTTCTTTTGGCCGGCAATAACTGCAATGCAAATTGCACCTGTCAGTTATGGAAACGCGCAGGTAATTTATTTCTCTGTTGAATTTGTCAAGCATAATTTTTTAAAAACCTTGTTTTTTATTGTGAAACTCCAATTCTAATGAAACTCAGATATTACAAGCGCAGCAAAGTAATATCTGTAAGTTGAATTATCCCACGTGCGAAGCTAAGTGGGACTATTGTAATGAGACCCAAGCTTCAGAAACATAGTGCATAACCTAAAGGTCATCTACGACTGAAGCTTGCAGGTCGAATTATCCCGCACATGCAGGGTATTATACCCCGCAGCTTCCGTTGGAGTTCATACCCGTGACTATGGCATAAATAGCATAATTGGACAAATGTTTCTTGACAGGGTACATATTCTTTATTAAACAAGAATTGAGCAATTATCCTGCCCGTTGTTTTAGACAGATCACGTCAGGACATAGTAAAACCATCTGGAGTTGTTATGCAAAGAATACCGATTACAAAAGCAGGTTTTGAAAGATTAAAAAAAGATTTGGAAACGATAAAAAACGTATCCATTCCTGAAAATGTTCGCGATATTGAAGTTGCGCGCGCGCACGGCGACATTTCCGAAAACGCTGAATACTCCGCCGCCAAAGAAAGACAGTCTTTTCTTTATGGGAAAGTGCAGGAGTTGGAAAATAATCTCGCCCTGGCTAACGTCATTAGTTTAAAAGGTTTGACCAACGAAAAAGTAGTTTTCGGCTGTCATGTCAGTCTGGAAGATATCGACAACGGCGAGAAAATAAAATATCAATTGCTTGGCCCTTATGAATCCGACATCAGTCAAAATAAAATTTCCGTGACATCTCCTATCGGCAAAGCTCTGATAGGTAAAAGCATCGGCAGTGAAATTAATGTGCAGACACCCGGCGGTACACGCAACTTTGAAATCATCGACATCTCGGTTGAAGAAGATTAGGCTCTTTCCTGGTTAGCACGAAAGAACCGGTGAAATAGAGGACCTTTCTACTAAGTCTTTATTAATGATTCCATAGCCTGATCGATCTCTCCCTTCACTATACCTTTGCTGTTTTTAGAAAACTGCTCCAGTCCGGCCATTGCCTCTTTATTGCCGATGCGTCCCAGCGCCCAGGCAATCATGCTCTTTACGCGCTCATCAGAATTTTCTTTAAACGCGCGGATGAGGTCGGTGACGTAAGCCGGATTAAGACTATTGCCCATAGCGCGAGCCGCATTCATCTTCCAGCGCCAGAGATCATCCGCGGACATGTAGAACATGTGCGGCCAGATTTTCTGTTCGAAGTATGGTTTATCCATATGCAGCAGGCACGAAAGATCGAAATTCGCGGCCTTAGCTAAGACACGGGGATTTTGCGGTTTCTCACCGGCCATCCAGGGGGTATTGCGGGGACAAACATTCTGGCAGCGATCACATCCGTACACATACATGCCCATAGGCTCGCGGAGTTCACGCGAAGTAAGCCCCTCGCCATAATATGTTAAAAAGGAGATACAGCGGCGCGGATCAATCTTTCCGCCTCCCTTGAGCGCGCGGGTAGGACACGCCGCCACACAGGCATTGCGGCACCAATCGGGACAGCCAACGGTAATATCCAGTTCATCCGGGGGATATTCAGCATCAATCACAATAGTGATGGGGAAAACGAAAGAACTTCCGCGGACTACACACCGTGCATAAAAAACACAGTTATTGCCGAACGTGCCTAGTCCAGCGCGAGCCGCTGACAACCGATGCGGCAGGTTGAACGGCACCTTGGAATCAACACCGTTTTCCCGGAGAAACTTTCGGAAAGCCTTAATTTTAAGCGCCAGACCATCCTTGGTAACCCGGTCGTCATCGAGATAGCAGCGGCCGAAATGACGCTCCATTTGAATAGGAAAAGATTCTTCGAAATAGGATTCCAACAGCACGATAATGGATTTCGCATTGGGAAGAATGTTCTTGGGATCCGTTCCCGCAAGCAGATCCAACCCGACTGCCTCCGCCCAGCCATACTCTTCCTGATGCGCCAGCAAATATTCCTTTTGAGAGACAAACGGCTGAGCGTCAGTGAAACCGATATCGGCAAATTTCAACCGTTTGGCTTCCGCGATGATGTCTTGTTTGGTCAGCATAATATACCTTTTGATTTTTCACCGTTGGGATTTAGATATTTGTTTCTATCTGCCATGAAATCTTTATAGATGTGGTAATGTTCGGTTTGTTCATATTTAATTTGCTGAACAGGAGAATTATCAAAAGTATAGATTATTGCTCCCGGACAAGCCAGTAAAAGCGGCGAATGAGTGGCGATAATAAATTGCGCATGACCAGCAGAGCCCATGTCTTTAAGAATGTCCAAAAGCTCTATCTGCGAACGCGGCGATAGCGCTGTTTCCGGTTCATCCAGCAGATATAAGCCTTTAATTTGATAGCGGCTGCGGAAAAAGGACATCAGCGATTGCCCGTGCGATTGGGTAGTCAAAGACTTCCCGCCGAAATAATTCAACTGACCGCGATCCGCCGCAGCCCATTCGTCCAGTAACTCGGCAAAGTGCTGAAATATTTTTGATCCGAAAAACGATCCGGGCACGCGGCCGTTTGACCATTGCACAGATATATATTTGTAAAGCTTGTCTTCATAGGGATTATGTTCCGGCCTGCTTCTTTCCGCATTGCGCCAGATGTGAATATTGCAGGCAAGAGCAAGGGCTTCCAGTAAGGTTGACTTCCCTGTGCCGTTTTCACCCACGAATAATGTAACCGGTGAATCAAATGTTACTTGTTTTGTTTCGTGGAAAAGAGGCAAATTAAAAGGATAGAAATCTTTTACCGGATATTTTTGGGGATGAAAAGTAACTTCTTTTAAATGCATAGTTTTGTCCCGACTTAATCCCGCGGGTTCGAATTCCCCGGCTGAAGCTGGGGAAGAAATGCGGTGTAACCCGCGGGAGGTCACGTTATCCTTTACTTCTCGGGATAATTCGACCTGCAAGCTTCAGTGCACTTTGTTTCTGAAGCTTGGGTCTCATTATTGTAGGGAGCCTCCGGCTCCTACCTAAGGTGGTTCCACTAACTTTGCTTGCAGAATTTATACATTAACCTTAACTTGATTATAAGAACATACATCGCTTGTGCTGTCAATAAATCGAAAAGATTTGACAATATCGTTTATTGTCTATTAAATGCATTTACGTGAAGCTAAAACCTTACAAGGGGATAGAAGTATTCTCATCTATGAGTTGCACAAAATGAAATTGAAATATTCACTAATCATAGTTTTTATGGTCTTCATGTTTCTTGGCTGCGCGTCCAATAATGAGCAGGTTAAGAAAAACCAGATAATCAATGCAAAAACACATGATGAAATCCCGATTGTTCCCGAATTGAAAGAAAATTCAGACTCAGTTGTCCTGGTTAATATTAAAAAACTAAAGCAACAGTTGATCATGAATGGAGTTCCCGGAGAGTGGTTCGACGAGCAGATTCAGAATGAAACTTTCCTGATTCACTCCAATATAGACCAATATTTTCAGAAATCAGCGGAAAAACAGACCGACCATGACAAGAAACACGATATCGCCTGGTACTTCGCCCGATTAGGTGTGGATGCCAAAATCGAAAAAGGAGAGCCATTCATCGGAAAACACATCGAGATATTTAACAGAGCCGAGGCGAAGCACGGAATCCACAAGGAATTGATCGCCGCCATCATTGGCGTCGAAACCAATTTCGCCGATCAGCAGCAGCGCGGCAAATTCTACGCATTCAATTCTTTAGTGTCTCAATACATTTTCACAAACCGGACAAAATTTGCTGTTCGTGAAATCACGGCTCTCTACAAATTTTCACGGGTGACAGGACATCCACCGCAGTATTTTACAAGTTCATACGCCGGCGCAATAGGCTGGGGTCAGTTTATTCCTTCGTCCTTACTGGCGTTCTTTATAGATTCAAACGGAATTGATGATGATATTGATACATTCTCCATAGAAGATACTATCTTCAGCGTGGAAAACTACCTTTACAAAAACAAACTATCAGGAAAGAACATCGACGATTACGATAGCAAGTACAAAGCCGTTTTTGCTTACAATCACAGCGACGTTTACGTCAAAGCAGTTCTCTATATCTATGATGGGCTGAGGGATTATTTCTCTCCGGCAAAACCGGAAGTTAGTGCAGAGAAGTGAAAGTCTCCGCATTAGTGGACCCGTGATTAAAGCATTATAAGGAGGTATTATGAAAAAATTTCTGCTTATCATTTGTTTGTTAATAGTTGCGTGTTTAACTGTCGGTGGTTTCTATTACGGGAAAATATACAAGCATTTCGTAAAAGTGGAAACTGTCCAAATTGACCCGCAATTGACTGTATATCTTGGCGGTGGCGGAAACTCGATAGTTCTGACTTCCGAAGATGGCTCCAAAGCTCTTGTCGTTGATACAAAGATGAAAAAGGCGGCAAAAGAACTCAGGGAAACCGTGAAGGCCCCTGATATCACGATTGTTAATACGCACGCGCATTTAGATCATACCGGCGGTAACTCTCTTTATCCATCGGCAAAGATCATTTCCGGAGCATACACCAATGAACAGTGGGACAAAGAAACTAAAAAAACCAGCAGGTATCCTGATGTTGTTTTAAAGCCCGGCGAGGAAAAAGTGATTAATGTCGGAAGCGAAATCGTGCATATTCGCAATATGGGACGGGCGCATACATGGAACGATGTGGTTGTCTATTGTGAAAAACGTAAACTTCTGGTTACCGGCGATTTGGTATTTATCGATATGCACCCTGCTGTGTATGCCAAGAGCGGGGCCAACGTAGCTTCCTGGATAGGCGTTCTTGATTCACTTTCCAAACAATATGAAATAAAAACTCTAATTCCGGGTCATGGGAAAATTTCGGATCAAAGCGCTCTTGCTACAATGAAGGATTACTTTGTTTCTATCGGAGATGCTATCGGAAAACCGGAAAAGCAAGCGGAGCTAAAAAAGAAATATAATGATTATTTTTCTCTGCCGTTCGTTTTCAGTTTTAGAAATACGACTAAATTCATCGAGAAGGAAAGAAAAGGCCAGTAAAATATAGGGGACAGATACATTTATTTATTGGCTCGTCCGATCCATGTCGCAGTCGAAAATCCTCCACTATTTTTTGCTGTTCTTTAAACCTTAAAAATCGGAAAAGTTTCTTTTGTCTTTACGATATGACAGATAACTGTTCAAAAACCAGCCGATAATAAAACCAATTAACAAGATAAAAAAAATCAGCACTGCGCGCGACATTGAAATTTCCCAGAATAAAAATCTCACCGTGACGACATCTATATTTTGGGCCACAAAGATAAGAGAAAGAACAGCAAGAATAACAACCCCTATAATTTTGAAATTCATCTTTTCCCCCCGTATATTAATTTTACAGCTTACCCAAACCGGCCAGTGATACTTTAAATAAAACTCTACTGTCGGTGGCAGTCTGGGTATAGTCTAATCCCATGCTCCAACATTGTTTGTGATAAAGAAGCCCCAATGTATTCTCTACTGTTTGGGAATTAAATTGATCGCGTCTCGAAATAAATGTGCCGTCAATACTTGGGGTAATTACCGCTTTTAAATTAAAGTTTATCTCTTCGATAGAACCTAAAGTATAACGGTAACCGATTATCATTGTATCTCCGCGCCAATCTTTGATATTCAAATCATAATTCGTTTGCGTCCAGCCGTCATAAATGCTGTAAAGATTGCGCGTCATAAAAGAAAAATATTTATAAGGAGTAAAATCAAACTCTATCCCGAGATCAGATAAAGGCCGTCTTTCATTAATAACTCCCGCCATACCTTTATTCGACTCATTGATGTCATAAGTTTGAAACAGTTTAAGCCGGAGAAATTCCAAGTAGCTATAGGCGCCTTTTTCATCTTTTATTTTAGCAATAAAAGTGTTCGTCAGTGACCAGGCAACAGCGTTTTGTTCCATGAAAGCGTTCCCTGAAGTCGCTGTGATAGGTGTTACAATCGGCGACACCGCGGGTAAATAATCAGGGATGTTATTTGGGGACACATTGGGGACGTAAGAATAAGTTATTTCCGGTTTTATTTCGTGTCTGATTTTTTCCCAATTTTGCACATTTACATCAAAGACACGAGAGACCTGACTGCTTAAGGCTAATGACGCATTATAAATTGTTCTATCACCGTTTTTATTTTCCGTTCCAATTGAATTGTCATCCCGGCTCCAGTATGTCTCTTTAAAAGCAAACTGCGGAATTATTTTAGCATAGCGGGATACATTAAACGGCGCGGAAATGGTTGGTGAAAAATCAACGTAGTGACCCTTTTGGCCTTCGCCCCGGTAGAAATAATCATAAGTGCCCGCAAATTCGTAATATAAGGGTGTCTTCAAAAGGGGCTGTTTGATGCCCGTAAAAATGATCTCCGGATATTTTTGCAAAGTTTGATCATTATTAGCAGCCGCAAAATCATCAGTGGAGCTGATCAATCCCGTTAAATTGTAATTAGACCATCCTTTAAACACGCGGGCTGTTGATTCCAGAGAACGCAAAGATTGATCGCCCTGAAAAGGAACATTCTTAAACGGGTCATCTGCCGTTTGGCTATAATGATCAAGGTAGTAGTTGTGCGCTGAAAAATCTTTAAAGTACCATTTGTCGGAAACCTGGCGCAAATCAGTCCTTACATAAAATTGCGGATCAAAGTTTGTTTGATGATTTAAATAATAAGACCAACGCTGATGCATTTCCTGCCAGTCGCGGCTGGTTGCGGCATCGGTCGTTTCGGTAACGTGTTTAGTATCCTCCATGTAATCGCCGTAAAAAGTACCGGATGAATTATTCCCTAAATAATATCTGAATTCCGCGCCTTCTTTAAATCCTCTTTTTTCGATGTAACGCTGATAAAACGTTGCGTCCATCTGTGGAGAAATCGCCCAAAAATAAGGGATTTCGACATCGATACCATCATTTCCGGATGAGGAAAGATACGGAGCCAAAAATCCCGATTGACGTTGAGTTTTTGCAGGAAAAGGAAAAAATGGAGAATAGAACACCGGTAGATCTTTCGCCAGTAACCGGGCGTTTTTCATCAGGCCATAACCTTCAATTGTTACCTTCATTTCACTGCCGGCAATTTGCCAATCAGGATTATCGCCATCACAAGTTGTGGCAACCGGGTTTTCGATGAAATATGTATTTTCTCCGGTTTTCTCAATTTTATCACCTTTTATATAGAAATGGTTCCTCGCATAAAAAGCATGGGCTTTATAAACAGCGCCGGTTTTGTTTTCAATATTGAAAACAATTTTATCGCCCTGCAAGGTATCCTCTCCCATCTTCAGAGAGGCACTGCCCTGAGCGGTGGCAATATTGTTTTTATTATCCAGTTCCATGTCATCGGCATAGAGAGCGGCACCGCTATAAATTATATTCACTTTACCTTGAGCATGGTATACGTCGCGAACATTGTCGTAGTCCATGCTGTCCGCTTCAATGTTCGCAGGATTGCCATTATTTTTTGTTTCAACAGCCGAGGCTCCGGAAGCGGCGGCAATATTGTTTTTATTATCTAACCCTGTATCCTCGGCATCGGGAGCAGGACCTTTATAAATTACGGTCATTTTTCCTTGAACACGGGATACGTCTGAAAAATCATCGCCATTCATGCTGTCCGCTTTAATATTCACAGGATTGTCATTATTTTTAGTTTCAGAAGCAGAAGCTCCGGGGCAGGAAATAAAAATTATTATCGCAATCAAAAAGGCAATTGTTAAATCGAGATTTAATATGTTGAGTTTCTTATGCCCAATCGCGTTCATCATTCTACCTTTGCTGCAACTCCCGGAGCGGCATTCATCAGTTTGGAATACTTTTTATTGTGGTTTTGTATTATCACATAAGACATGTTTAGGGAATGGTATTATTTAAAGCCCCATGATTATGGACTGTTCAAAAATGCTTAGATGCAAGGCGCGCAAAAAACGAACCGCGAGGCGTATATAAATATACGTTGAGCGGTGCGGTTTACAGCGTAACACAGCAGATGAGTATTTTTCAACAGTCCCGAAATGCCTGTTTTACTTCGCCGGCCAGATAAAAAGAACCGGTGGCACAGATCAAGTCCTGCTTTTTAGCCATGGCCTGCGCCCGCTCAAT